>ENA-OQCL01000613-OQCL01000613.1-human-gut-metagenome-genome-assembly--contig:-NODE-613-length-16351-cov-4.537475_pt1 | contig 16351 bp, 14 predicted proteins | sample MGYA00242502_ERZ504586 | MGnify/ENA primary metagenome ERZ504586 (study PRJEB26092, sample SAMD00036316) | human gut metagenome | host: Homo sapiens | study: EMG produced TPA metagenomics assembly of... | reverse complement strand
GGCAGTCTAAGGACTGCAATCAGAGTGGAACCACGGACCACCGTCTCTGTATGACGGCAGGTCTTTTTTAATTTACTTTTTTGCACATCACAGGAGGGCGCTACGCCATGTTCAAATCACTTCGCAACGACATTCGCGTCATCAAGGACCGCGATCCAGCTGCTAAGAATACGCTGGAAGTCTTGCTTTGCTATTCCGGCCTTCATGCCATCTGGGCCCATCGCCTGGCCCACTTCTTCTACAAGCATCAGTGGTTTGTCACGGCCCGCATCATTTCCACCATTTCCCGCTTCTTCACGGGCATCGAGATCCATCCCGGCGCCCAGATTGGCGAAGGCCTGTTCATTGACCATGGCATGGGCATCGTCATCGGAGAAACGACGGTCATCGGCAACAACGTTTCCCTCTATCAGGGCGTGACCCTCGGCGGGACGGGTAAGGAAAAAGGCAAACGCCATCCGACCATCGGCGACTACGTCGTCGTCGCCTGCGGTGCCAAAGTCCTCGGTTCCTTTACCGTCGGCGAAGGCGCAAAAATCGGCGCCGGTTCCGTCGTCCTCAAAGAAGTGCCGCCGTACTCGACAGTCGTCGGCATCCCGGGCCGCGTCGTCGTCCAGCAGGGCAAACGCATCAAAGCCAGCCACAGCGAACGCGACGTCGACCTCAATCACAACCGCCTGCCCGATCCCATCGAAGACCAGATCATTGCCTTGCAGCATCAGGTAGCCATCCTGCAGCGCCGCGTGGAAATGATGGACCAGCAGCATGATGAACGCTGCATCGGCAAAATGAGGCCTTTGAAATAACCAAATTCGTTGTCACCCCTATACGGAAATGAAAAATCCAGTATAGGCGTACATAAAATCTATACCCAATTGGTATACCTTACTATATTTTCAATATATTTTGCATTCATCGGGGGATGAATCATAGGAAAAGGAGAGATTCTCATGAGCAAAATCTACACATCTATGTTACAGTTGATCGGCAACACACCGTTATTGAAACCGGAACGTTACAACAACGCCGCTGGCGTCGCTGCTAACCTCTTAGTCAAACTCGACGCTTTCAACCCGGCTGGCTCTGCCAAAGACCGTATCGCCAAAGCCATGATCGAAGACGCTGAAAAGAAAGGCATACTCAAAGAAGGCTCGGTCATCATCGAACCGACCAGCGGCAACACCGGCATCGGCCTGGCTGCCGTCGCAGCTGCCAAAGGTTACCGCGCTATCTTCACCATGCCGGAAACCATGTCCATCGAACGCCGCAACCTCATCTCCGCTTATGGCGCTGAAATCGTCCTGACACCAGGCAAGACCGGCATGAAAGGCGCCGTCGACAAAGCCAACGAATTGGCTAAAGAAATCCCCGATTCCTTCATTCCCGGCCAGTTCACCAACCCCGTCAATCCGGAAATCCATCGCCTGACGACAGGCCCGGAAATCTACGAAGATACAGACGGCGCTGTCGACATCTTCTTAGCCGGTGTCGGCACAGGCGGTACCCTCTCCGGCGTCGGCCAGTACCTCAAAGAAAAGAAACCGTCTGTCCAGATCATCGCTATCGAACCGAAAGATTCGCCGCTCCTCTCCGAAGGCCATGCCGGCCCGCATAAACTCCAGGGCATCGGCGCCAACTTCGTACCGGAAACCTTGGACACCAAGATTTACGACGAAGTCTTCACGGTCACGACAGAACAGGCTTATGAAACGGCTCAGAAATTCACCGAATCCGAAGGCCTCCTCATCGGTATCTCCGGCGGGGCTGCCCTCTATGCCGCTTCGGAAGTCGCAAAACGTCCGGAAAACGCCGGCAAGACCATCGTAGCCTTCCTGCCGGATAACGGCGACCGTTACCTCACGACGCCGGGCTTCATCCAGCAGAAAACAAATAAACAACCATTTTCCAACCATACCAAAAAAGGACATGCCGCCATGCGACATGTCCTTTTTTAGCAGTTAGCAGTTAGCTGCGTAGGGGCCGTCCCAGAGGGCGGCCCACTGTGAGATTTTACCATAGCCCATTCGATATAGTGCTGATTATTTTAGCAACGAAGCGATAAATCAAGCAAATACTACTTCGTACTGCAAACATTATACTACAAACTCGAAAAGGAGGCTGCTATAAGGCAGCCTCCTTTTCGGTATATGTAAGAGGGAATATATTGGTACCTATTATTCTTTGCCCATATCGCGGCTAGCCACGATATCTACGCCGAGGCCCAGGATATCCTTGATGATGACGTCGCCTGTATGGACCGGGGCTTTGACTTCGACGCTGCGCAATGCTTCGGCACAGTCGAGAATCTTGCCTTTCGGCAGGGTCGTCTTGGATACGACCGGCAGGAGCGGCAGTTCGCCGCCTTCGATGCGGACCGTCGAGGTCAGCATGCGCTGCGGGTCCGTCAGTTCCTGATGGGCATATTTTTCACCGCGCGGGCACGTATTGCCGGTAACGCTGGTAATTTTACCGTCTTCCAGGGTAACCGTAAGCAAGCAGCCCAGCGGGCAGTTGATGCAGTTCAGTTGTTTCGTTTCTACACTCATGTTATGCTTCCTCCTTTACGGAAACGGTCCAATCCGCATGATGGCCTTTGGCTTTTTCAGCCGGTACGTTGACGGCGATCATTTCACTCGGTTTGGCGACGGGGAGGACTTTCGTCAGCAGCGTATCGTCACCGCTCTTGACCGTAAGGCGGACTTTCTTCATCGGTTTGCGGACACGCATGAACAAACGGATCGTTTCGCCGTCTGCCGTAGCGCGGACATGCTGGGGAACGCAGGTGCGGACTTCGTCGATAGCTTCGACTTTTACGTCAGCTACGTCTTCCGGCAGCTGTTCCTGAGCCTTGAGGGCCGCATATTTGCCGGCGATTTCAGCTTCTTCCGATACGAAGTCTACCAGGTCATGGACATGGACGACGTTACCGGCTGCGAAAATGCCAGGGATGCTCGTTTCACGATGCTGGTCGACGATAGGACCATTGGTGAGCGGATGCATAGCCAGCCCTAAGCCGCGGGACAATTCATTTTCCGGGATCAGGCCGACAGACAAGAGCAGCGTATCGCAGTCGATATCGAATTCCGTGCCCGGAATCGGTTTCATATGGTCGTCGACTTTGGCTGCCGTAATGCCATTGACCCGGTCTTTGCCGTGGATGGCCGTAATGGTGTGGGACAGATATAAAGGAATATCATAGTCATACAGACATTGTACCATATTACGGGTCAAGCCGTTGGAGAAGGGGCAGATTTCCAGGACAGCCTGGACTTTGCAGCCTTCGAGAGTCATACGGCGGGCCATGATGAGGCCGATGTCGCCACTGCCGAGGATGACGATTTTCTTGCCCGGCAGATAGCCTTCCATGTTGACCATGCGCTGTGCTGCGCCGGCCGTGAAGACGCCAGCCGGACGGTAGCCGGGGATGCGGATGGCACCGCGCGTCCGTTCACGGCAACCCATGGTAAGGATAATCGTTTTGCCCTGGACTTTCATCAAGCCGTGTGCCGGGCTGACAGCCGTAACGGTCTTGTCGGGATTGACGCTGAGGACCATGGTGTCGACGAGGATTTCGATTTCCGGTTTATCCTTGACCAAGTCATAGCAGCGCTGTGCATAGCCCGGGCCCGTCAGTTCTTCTTTGAAGTGATGGAGGCCGAAGCCGTTGTGGATGCACTGCTGGAGGATGCCGCCAGCTTCGCGGTCACGTTCGAGGACGAGGATTTTTTTAGCGCCATTCTGCCAAGCGCTGTAGGCAGCGGATAAGCCTGCCGGGCCGCCGCCAACGATGATAATATCATAAAGTTGTTCACCCATTATGCTTTACCTCCGCTTTCTTTATCATAGAACATATAAGAATTACGCATTTCTTTCCGTACTTCCGTAACGGGGATGTTCAATTCACGGGACAAGATCTGTGTAACACGCGGTCCGCAGAAGCCACCCTGGCAGCGGCCCATGCCGGCACGGGTGCGGCGTTTGACACCATCGACGGTGCGGGCGCCGACGGGACGATGGATAGCATCGACGATTTCGCCTTCCGTAATCGTTTCGCAACGGCAGATGACGCGGCCATAGCGGGGATCCTTGGCAATGAGGGCTTTCTGATCTGCTTCAGCCATCATGCGGAAGCAGGGCTGAGCCGGACGGCCTTTCTTGTAATCGGTCTTGGCCGCAGCACCGGTTTCAGCGACGATGCCGTCGACGAGGTACTTGGCAATAGCCGGAGCTGAAGTCAGGCCCGGCGACTGGATGCCGGCAGCCTGGATGAGGCCTTTCGTCTTTTCCGACGGGCCGAGGATGAAATCGCCCGTGCTGGATACGGCGCGGACGCCGGCAAATTCCGTAATCGTAGCGCCGACGGGGATGTTCGGAACCAGGCGGCGGGCTTTGTCCAGGATGTCGTCCATACCCGGAATGGTAACAGCCGTGTCGTCTTTTTCACTGTCCGGCATATCCTGGGCGTTCGGGCCGACGAAGACGTTGCCGTGAGTCGTCGCACAGACCAGGATACCTTTGCCCATTTTCGTCGGTGTCGGGAAAATCGGCGAGTAGACCAGATCTTTCTGAGCCGTCTTATCAAAGAGGATGTATTCACCACGGCGCGGATGGATCTGGAAGGAATCATCCCCGGCGAGGCGGCTGATTTCGTCGGCATGGACGCCGGCAGCATTGATGACGTATTTCGTTTCGATAGTGCCCTTATCCGTTTCGACAGCTTTGACAGCGCCATCTTCTACGGTGATACCCGTAACCTGACATTCACGGATGACTTCAGCGCCATTGATGACAGCGTTTTCCGCAAAGGCCAGCGCCAGGCCGAAAGGCCAGCAGATACCGGCAGACGGAGCCCAGAGTGCGCCTTTGATGTCTTTGCTGACATTCGGTTCTTCTTTGCGCATTTCATCGCCGCTGATGATTTTCAGTCCCGGAACGCCGTTGGCATTGCCCCGTTCGAGGAGTTCTTGGAGGACGGCCATCTGTTCATCATCGAGAGCGGCTACATACGAGCCAGACCAGCGGATGTCCAGATCCAATTCGTCTTTCAAATCATGATACATCGCATTGCCTGCGACGTTCATGCGGGCTTTCATACTGCCCGTAGGCGCATCGAAACCTGCGTGAAGGATGGCACTGTTGGCCTTTGTCGTGCCGGCAGCCAGTTCTGGTTCCTGTTCAACCAGGACTGCACGAAGATTGTACTTCGCCAATTCGTGCAAAATGGCTGTGCCGGTAATACCGCCGCCAATTACGACGACATCTGCTTGTTTTGTCATGTTCACAACCTCTTTCTCTGTAAATACCAAGTATCACTATCTTTGATGCCCTTATTATATAAGTTTGTGAAAATAATTGCAAGTCTATTTTTACATATTTTCACATTGTCAACTTATACAATTTTTTCATGGGAAAATATAGAAATATTACCTTTAATGAACAATGAAATTATGTTCAAAATAAATAAGCAAATTTGTAAATCGAGGTAAAGGAGAGGGCTTGCCGAAGAATGACAAGCCCTTTCCCAAAACCATATATAAATAGATTAGAAGACATTCAAAGCCATCGCCACGACGTAGGCAGCAAAGGCACCAGCCAGCGGAGCCAAGACAGGAATCCAGGCATAAGCCCAGTCCGAGCCGCCTTTGCCGGCAATCGGCAGGATAGCATGGGCAATACGGGGACCCAGGTCTCGAGCCGGGTTCATGGCGTACCCGGTAGGACCGCCAAGACTCATGCCCAGAGCCCAGATGAGGATACCGACGATGTACGGCCCAAGGCCAGCAGGCATTGCACCGACTTTATTGGAGAAGATCATCCAGATGACGAACATCAGGAAGAACGTCGCAATAAATTCGCAAAGGAAGTTGGCCGGATAGTTACGGATAGCCGGAGCCGTGCAGAAGATACCGAGTTTTGCCGATTTATCTTCCGTTTCAGCCCAGTGCGGCAGGTATGCCAGCCAGACAATAGCTGCGCCGAGGATACCGCCCAGGATCTGAGCGATGGACGTAGCGAAGAACTGAGGCACCGAATAAATCCCGATCAGGGTCTTGCCCAAGGTAACAGCCGGGTTCAGGTCGCCCTGCGGAGCGCCCAAGGTCGTTGCCGTGTAAACGCCGAGGGTTACGGCAAAACCCCAGGCTGTGGTGATGCAGATCCAGCCGCCATTCTGGCCTTTCGATTTGGTCAGCGTGTTGCAGGCGCAGACGCCGGCCCCAAAGACGATGAGGACCATCGTCCCGAGAAACTCTCCTAATAAGTTGTCAAACATCATGATGCTAGCACCTCTCTCTTAGTCTTCATCGCTGAGCCAGTGCATTGCATGCTTGACAGCTTTGCGCCAGCCTTTGTAGTAACCTGCTGCTTTTTCCGGTTCCATGGTCGGTTCAAAACGGTTCTGGAGTTTCCAGCTCGATACGAGTTCTTCTTTAGAATCCCAGACGCCGACAGCCAGACCAGCCAGATAAGCGGCACCGAGGGCCGTCGTTTCGATGACCTGCGGACGGTCGACAGGAACGCCGAGGATATCGGCCTGGAACTGCATGAGCATGTTGTTGGCAACGGCACCGCCGTCGACTTTGAGGGCAGCCAGTTTGATGCCCGAGTCCGCTTCCATAGCACCGAGGACGTCTTTCGTCTGGTAAGCCATGGAATCGAGGGTAGCCCGGACGATGTGTGATTTCTTGGTGCCGCGGGTGATGCCGATGATCAAGCCGCGGGCATCCATATCCCAGTAGGGAGCGCCGAGGCCGACGAAAGCCGGTACGACATAGACGCCGTCCGAATCGGGAACGCGTTTAGCGACCCATTCCGAATCGGGAGCCGTATCGATGAGGCGCAGGCCGTCGCGGAGCCACTGGATGGCCGAACCGGCGACGAAGATAGAACCTTCCAGAGCATATTCGACTTTGCCGTCGAGGCCCCAGGCGATGGTCGTAACCAGGCCGTTCTTGGAAGGAATCGGTGTCGTGCCCGTATTCATGAGCATGAAGCAGCCGGTCCCATAGGTATTCTTAGCCATGCCCGGTTCATAACAGGTCTGGCCGAAGAGAGCAGCCTGCTGGTCACCAGCGATACCGGCGATGTTGACCGGGCCGCCGAGGATGGCCGGATCCGTGTAGCCATAGACTTCGCTGGACGGACGTACTTCCGGGAGCATGCATTTAGGAACGGTTAAATATTCAAGAAGCTGGTCGTCCCACTTCAGTTCTTTGATGTTGAACATAAGTGTACGCGACGCATTGGAGTAGTCTGTGATGTGGACCTGGCCGCCTGTCAGTTTCCAGACCAGCCAGCAGTCGATGGTCCCGAAGAGGAGGTCGCCTTTTTCAGCTTTTTCCCGGGCGCCTTCGACGTTGTCCAAGATCCATTTGACTTTCGTGCCCGAGAAATAAGCGTCGATGACCAAGCCCGTCTTGTCACGAAATTCATCGACCAGGCCGCGGGCCTTGAGGTCTTCGCAAATCGGGGCGGTCTGACGGGACTGCCAGACGATGGCATTGTACACGGGGTCGCCCGTGTTCTTATCCCAGACGACTGTCGTTTCACGCTGGTTGGTGATGCCGATGGCCGAGATTTCACTGGCTGTCATATTGGCCTGTGCCAAGGCTTCGCGCATGACTTCGACCATGCTGTGGAAAATTTCATTGGCATCGTGTTCGACCCAGCCCGGTTTCGGGAAATACTGGGTGAATTCCTTCTGGCTGACGCTGACGATATGCGATTCATTATCGAAAATAATAGCGCGATTACTCGTGTGCGCGTCCAAGGCCATAACATACTGCTTCTCTTGCATAATAAAATTGCTCCTTTCGTCAATGACACTGATATTTTCTTTCGCTACCTGCATAGAGGATTTTCCGTAGGTTCATCATACATCAGACGGCACATTTTTTCAACAAAATATTAACATATTTTCATATTGCGTATAGTCGTTGTGAAGGCTATAATTTTTATGCAAAATATAGTATACATAAAAAGTCATATTTGCAGGTTGTTTTTCATTTTGCCTTGCATTTACCTGAACAAAAATGCGATAATGAAAGAAAATATTGTATCATTCGCTACTATTTTTCCGTCAGAGGATTACACAATCTTATACTTTTTAACCTAAGGATGGATTCCTATGCAACATAATAAAAATAAACTAGCCATCAGTGCGGCAAAATTATATTACCAGTCCGGCTTTAGCCAGGCCGATATCGCCAAGGAATTGCAGCTGTCCCGACCGTCCGTTTCCCGGCTCTTGCAGTACGCCAAGGACATGGGTTTCGTGCGCATCGAAATCTTCGACCCCATCGAAGACCAGGGCCAACTGGCCCAAAAAGTGGCTTCGGTCTACGGGCTGCGCCAGGTCTGCATCGCCAACGCCCCCATCGAAGATGAAGAAGAAGTCAAGAAATATATCGGCCAGCGCGGCGCAGCTTACATCAACGAAATCATCCAGGACGGCGACATCATCGGCGTCGGCTGGGGTACAACCCTGCACAGCCTGTCCCATCAGCTCATCCCCCACCCCTTGAAAGGCGCCCAAATCGTCCAGCTCGAAGGAGGCATCACCCTTTCGACGAGCGAAACCTACGCCAATGAAATCCTGGAAAAATTCGCCAAGAACTACGAAACCATCGCCCAGTACCTGCCCCTGCCGGTCCTCTTCGACTCCAAAGAAGTCAAGGAAATGGTCTACCGCGACCGCCACATCAAGCGCGTCCTGGAACTGGGGCGCAATGCCAACATCGCCATCTTCAGCGTCGGTACAGTCCGCGACAACGCCCTATTCTTCCGCCTGGGCTATGCCGATACCCAAGAAAAAGCCTACCTCAAGAGCCACGCCGTCGGCGACATCTGCTCCCGCTTCTTCGACAAAGACGGCAACATCTCCAGCCAGGAATTGAATGACCGCACCGTCGGCATCGCTCTGGATGACCTGCGCAACAAAGAATACAGCATCCTCCTCTCCGGCGGCGAAGGCAAAATCGCCAGCATCCGCGCCGCCCTGAAAGGCGGCTACGCCAACGTCCTCATCACCGACCAGTTCACAGCCAAGCGCTTGCTGGAGGAGGCGTAAAAAAACGCTGTCGCATAATGCGACAGCGTCTTTTTAGTGGTTAGTTGTTAGTGGCTAGGGGTTAGTGGATGGTTTTAAATTTAAAAGTAGGGGCGCCACAGGGTTATCGGCCCGCTTACGAACCACGAACCACTGGAAAGGGCGTCAGACCTTTCCCTCACTCCCAGGCACTATCGGGTAATTCCGTGATGCTGGCCCAGGCGTTATTGATGGCGGCGGCCATCATTTTTTTGCCCGGTGGGTCGAGATGGAGGCCGTCCAGAGCCAGTTCGGTCTTGAGTTCGCCGTGGCTGTCAGCCATGCCCGGCGTGATGTCGATGTGGACCTGCGTGTCGATGTAGTCGTTGACTTCGGCAATGGCGCTGCGCCAGTCATCGGCCGTATCCTGGTCGAAGGCGGCCTTGATGTTCTTCGGGTTAAGCGGCGGAATGGTCAGGAAAACCGGTTTGATGCCGTGGCTCAGGCATTTTTTCTTCAGCGTCCGCAAGTCAGCAATGACTTCGCCTGCCGGCACGCCGGCCCGGAGGCTGTTGGAGCCGATGAGGATGATGACATACGAGGGCTTGAAAGGCAGGACATCGCGATCGAAGCGTTCGACACCCATGGCGCTCGTATCGCCGCTCTGAGCCAGGTTGATCGTCGGGAACATAAGATACGAAGCGTAGCTGAAATCCCAGTCCGTCGGCGAATAAGAAATACTGCCGCCGCCATGGCTGATACTGTCGCCGAAGATAGCGACGACGCCCTGTTCGGCAGCCGGATCCAGTTCGAAAGGCAGGGCATCGGAATAGCCGCCTATGGGATTCCCCGCCCCGTCCAGGGCCAGGACGCGCCAGTAGAACGGCTTGTCGCCCATGCGGGCCTTCTGGTCATACTGCTGAGCATACTGAGGCGTATAACTGTCGATGCGATGGATTGACGGTGCCGTGCCGTTCGGGTCTTCCGGCAGGTCGTTGAGGATTTCCACCTCATACTTGGCCGCCCCGGGTACGGCAATCCAGTCGTAGACCGGGTAGAGCAGGGTCTGTCCCGGTCCCTGGTTGAAAAAGGACAAGGGCGTCGGCTTTTCCGTAAAAGGCTGGAAAATATCGACGTGTACTTCTTCGACATCCGAGAACTCACTGACGGGACGCCCCTTCAAATCGAGGCCGCGGACGCGCCAGTAAAAGACCTGTCCCAGGAAAGTATCGGGCAAATCCAGTTCCAGTCCTGTCGTATAGGCCTTCTGGTCATCCATGAACGGTTCATAAGATGTACTGGGTTTCCCGTCCGCGTCCTTTTCTTCTTCCTTCTTCAATATCTGCACATCATACATGACAGCCCCGTCGACACGGCTCCAGCGCAGGATGGGATGGGCATCGGCCGGATCCGTCGCCGGATAATGAAGAGTGACCTGCGGTTTTTCCCGCAAGGCCGGCACGTCATCGCCATCAGTCGTCACATGCTGCCGCGCTTCTTCCAGGGCCACATCGACGCCATGAGAGTCCGTCGACTGGCGGGCACCGGCGAGGATGCCGACGCCCAGGGTCAAGGCCATGAGGGCCGTGACAAAAGCTATTTGTTTACGCATTTTCTCCTTCTTCTGTTTCTTATAGCCATACTTCTGGGTCCAGGCTTTATTCTGCTTCTGGATTTCCTTCTTGCTCAGCATGGCCGGTTTGGCTTCCAGGGCCGACTGGATATTCTTGACGATGACCGGCTGGTTATCGCCGTCGGCACAGGTCATGACGCGCAAGCCGTTGACGTAGACGTCATCGCCGCGGGACGACACCTTCCACGACGGCTGCTTCTTGTTCATCGCTTCGGTGCCGACTTTATCGTCTTTCGTCGCTTCGCCGTAGACATCGTGCGTAGCCCGGGCCAGATTGCCGGCGACCAGGAAAGCCCGACGCCGTGACGAATAGGTTCCGGACACGGCCGGCGTAACAACAGGCTGTGCGTTGACATATACCGTGTTGCCGCCGACCTGGACGTGGTTGCCTGACCACAAGCTCATGCGGCCAGCCAATTTTTCGATACGGCTCGACATCTGCGGATGGTTGTTCGGGCTGATGATGCGCTTGAAACCTTCCTGCCACAATTCGCCATACTGTTCGTAGACGTACTGCATGGACGAAGCGGCGCCACCGACATTATATGCCGTGTTCTTGAAGACATTGAAGCCCGTCGCATCAGCCTGTTTTTCCTGGTCCATAGTGACGAATTCATTGTCGATGTAATTGACGGCTACACTGCCCAAGAGGATGTCCAGGACATCGGCATTGCCGCCGAGGGACACGTCGACGAGCGTTGAAATACCGATACTCTTGAGGACGCCGTTGATGGCATGGCGTTTTCACCGTGCGCATTTCATGACACAGCGTAAAGGCCAGTTCGTCATCGTTGAGGGCATCGAGCATTCCCCTTATTGGACGGAAAATGACACCGCCGATCGTTTCAAAGGCGTTCAAATCCGTCGAGGGATTGGCATAGACATCGTAATTGCGTTTGATCATCCCCGTCCGGACGAGGTTGTCGGCAATCCGGTCCAGCCGCTGCTCATATTCATAATTATCTGCCACACCGGTCTTGGCCTGGGTCTGGGCCAGCATCTGCGGCTGCATCTGCGTGTCCATCTTGACGAGCTGCTGCTTGATGAGGGCCGCTGCGGCAGCGCCATAGAGTACCGTTTCCACGGCAGACGCAGCTGCCGCCATCCCAACGGGCAGCGTCACCAGTGACGTCCCCAGTACCAGCGTGGTTATCCATTTTTTCCATCGTTTCACACGAATCCATCCCCTATTCTTCTTCCGGCAGTCTCTGCTGCGTCTGAATCAGGTCTATTTTCTTCGCGCGTGGCCATTGTTTGATTTCCCATTCCCAGTGCATGGCCACATGCTGCGATGCAAAGGCCTGGCTCCAGACGAGGGTCACCGGCCGGCGGCTGCGGGTGTATTTTGCCCCGCCCCGGCTGTTGTGGGCGGCGACCCGGCGCTGGATGTCACAGGTCCATCCTGTATAGTACGACCCGTCAGCACAGCGTACGACATAGGTATAATAGGCCCGGTCTGTCTGATTATTTTTCAACGATTTCAATGGTGTCTATGACGACGTCTTCCAAGGGTTTATCCCGGAAATCGGTCGCCGTCTTGCTGATGGCTTCTACGACATCGTAGTTTTCTACTACTTTGCCAAAAATGGAGTGATGATTCTGGAGCCACGGTGTCGGAACGACGGTCACAAAGAACTGGGAACTGCCCGTATTGGGGCCGGCATTGGCCATAGCCAGGACACCGGGTTCGCTGAAATCGAGGCCCAGACCAAATTCATCAGGGATCGTCTGCTTCGAGCCGCCGCAGCCCGTACCCGTCGGGTCGCCGCCTTGGATCATGAAATCGGCAATGATACGATGGAAAATCGTGCCATCATAAAAGCCGGATTTTGCCAAATTGACAAAATTTTCGACCGTAATCGGAGCTTTGTCCGCAAAAAGTTCAACCGTAAAATCGCCGCGGTTCGTCTGGAACACAGCATAAGTTTTATTGTCTGCCATAGTAAAAGCCTCCCATTTGCATATAATAAGATTAGTATACGTTTATATTACCGTAGAATAGGCAATTCCGCAAGTAGTTAGGGCACTAAAGCGCCCCAATCGGGGCCTCCGTAGGGGCCGTCCTAAGCCTTTTTGACCCATCGGGTGCCGACCAACGGAAGGCGCAAGACGGTCGCCAAAACGGACAGCAGAGGCTGGACGCCTTGGCAGGACGTCCCCTACGAAATCGCATACAGGCGAAAAAAAAAAGAGGCTGTCGCATTGGACAGTCTCTTTTGAGTTTAAATCTCTCTTCTACAAACTACAAACTACGGCCTCTTATCCCAAAATCTTTTTGAGGTCAGCTTCCGGCGTGCTGGTCGGAGTGATGTTGAAGTTTTCTACCAAGTAGTTGAGGACATTCTTGGAGACGAAGGCCGGCAGTGTCGGTCCGAGGTAGATGTTCTTGATACCCAAGGAGAGGAGGGTCAAGAGGATGCAGACAGCCTTCTGTTCGTACCAGGAGAGGACCATGGACAAAGGCAGGTCGTTGACGCCACAATCGAAGGCTTTTGCCAAAGCGACAGCTACCTGGATAGCGCTGTAAGCGTCGTTGCACTGGCCCATATCCATGATGCGCGGCAAGCCGCCGATGGTGCCGAGGTCGAGGTCATTGAAGCGGTATTTGCCGCAAGCCAAGGTGAGGACAACCGTATCAGCCGGGGTCTGTTTAACAAATTCCGTGTAGTAGTTACGGCCCGGACGAGCGCCGTCGCAACCGCCGACGAGGAAGAAGTGTTTAATAGCGCCGGCTTTGACAGCGTCGATGACTTTGTCAGCTACGGAGAGAACGGTACCATGACCGAAACCTGTCGTTACCGTGCTGCCGCCGTTGATGCCAGTGAAGTGCTGGTCTTCGCTATAGCCGCCGAGTTCCAGTGCTTTTTCGATGACCGGTGTGAAGTCTTTGTCTTCGCCGATGTGAGTTACGCCGTCAAAGGAAACGACTTCCGTCGTGAAGACGCGGTCGATGTAGGATTTGCGAGGCGGCATGAGGCAGTTCGTCGTGAACAGGAAAGCACCGGGAACGCCATCAAATTCTTTCTGCTGGTTCTGCCAAGCCGTGCCGAAGTTGCCCTTGAGGTGTTTGTATTTTTTCAATTCCGGATATGCATGAGCCGGGAGCATTTCACCATGAGTGTAAATGTTGATGCCTTTGCCTTCTGTCTGTTTGAGGAGAAGTTCCAAATCTTTCAGGTCGTGGCCGGTAACGACGATGAACGGGCCTTTTCAACGGTCAAAGGAACCGTCGTCGGAACCGGTGTACCATAAGTCGTCGTATTGGCTTCGTCGAGGAGGGCCATGCAGGTCAAGTTGACTTTACCTGTTTCCATGACAATCGGGAGGAGTTCATCCATGCCCCAGTCTTCGCCGATAGCCGACAAGCCTTTAACGAAGAAGGAATCGACTTCTTCACTCGATTTGCCGAGCATGAGAGCGTGGTAAGCATAAGCAGCCATGCCGCGCATGCCGAAAAGGATGAGCGATTTGAGGGAACGGATATCTTCGTCAGCGTTCCACATCTGGTTCATGTCGTAGTCAGCTGCGGGAGTGGACGAAAGAGCAGCGGCTTCAGCATGGACTTTATCGATCATAGCCTGGGTCGTCGTCGTATTGAAGTTGACGTTGGTAATGGTCGTGAACATACCTTCGAGGATAGTGCGGTACGTCTTAGCCGTCGGAGCGGCAGTCTGACAGGTGCGGGCCAAGCCGACGAGAGCGCCGGTCAAAACATCCTGCAAGCCAGCTTCAACAGCCGATTTGCCACAAACACCGGCACAACCGGTACAGCCAGTACCCATAGCGGTCTGTTCACACTGGAAACAAAACATCTGTTTTTCTTTTGTCATGGGGAAAACCTCCTATATTATGGACATATAAATGAATGGGTGATTCAAAATTCGCAGCTCTTATCGAGTACACGTAAAGTATAACAAAAAGAAAGGAATATTTCTGTTGCATTTACAACCAAAAGGAAAATTTTGTAGGAGACGCCCAAAGGGCGTCCCGCGTGAATCCTAGGCATAGCCGGAATTTATGGCGGACGGCACACGGTCGTAATACAATCATGAGTCTGTCGCGGCGAAACGCCGCATCTGAATCCGAGGAAAAGCCGTAGCTCGTGGTTCATGATTCGTGGCTCGTAAAAGCCTGCCATTATACTCGGATAGGCTGTGGTCGAACATCACAGCGGGCCGCCTTATCCAGGCGGCCCCTACGCAGGCCCCAGTCGGGGCATTTTTTTACGCACTGAGGGTTTCCCGAAGCGTCGTTGTTAGTTTGAGTCTGTCGCGGCGGAGCCGCATCTGAATCCGAGGCGGCCTGCGTCTTTTCCATGTTATAATAAAGTTACCATGAAGAGAGAGGAGTCATCACCATGAATGAAGATATAGAACGTTATGTGCGGGAGCACCGCTGTGATTTTATGGAATTACTTTGTCAGATTATTTCTCTGCCTTCGCCGACGGGTCACGAACAGGCCAAGGGGGAATGGATTCTCCAGTATTTACATGGCCTGGGAGCTAGCAGTGCCTATCGCGATGAAGCCGGCAATATTTTGTATCCTTGCCATATAAAAAGCGGTGAAAAGGTTGCCCTTTACACCGCTCATATAGATACTGTATTTAAAGATTTACAGGAAATCCCCATTCATCAGACGGGACACATCTTGTCGGCACCGTCGTGCAGCGACAACAGTGCCAGTATTGCCGGTTTATTATTCATCATCAAAATGTTTTTCGATTTACAGCTCATGCCGCCGCAGGGCCTGCTCTTTGCCTTTGATGTCGGCGAAGAAGGCCTGGGCAATCTCAAGGGGATGCGGCAGGTCATGGCCGATTGGCACGACCGGATTTCCGAAGTCGTCGCCGTCGACTGTACTTTCGATACCTTCGTGACGACTGCCGTCGGATCCCGGCGCTATGCCGTGACGGTCGAAGCTGCCGGCGGCCACAGCTGGATGCATTTCGGCCAGTCCAATGCCATTGCCGAAGCGGCCCGCCTCATCAGCCGTCTCTATGGGCTGTCTGTACCGTTCCAGCCGAAGACGACGTACAATGTCGGAACCATCGCCGGCGGTACGACCATCAATTCTATCGCTGCCAAAGCGAAGTTCACTGTCGACTTGCGTTCGGAAAATGCCGACGAATTGGATAAACTGGACCAGGCCTTCCACGCCATCATAAAAGCAGGAGAACGGGAAAGCGTCCACATCGGGACAACGCTCCTGGGCGAACGGCCCTGCAGCCGACTGGACGCCAATCCCCTGGCAGACCGCATCACAACCATCCGTCAGCGCCACGGTCTGCCGACAACCTGCATCGCCGGCAGTACCGATGCCAATATCCCCATGAGCCAGGGCATCCCGGCCATTTCCTTCGGCTTCTGCCGCAGCCGCGGTGAACACACTTTGCAGGAATCCTTAGACATAGATACGTTTCCAGCCGGTATGATACAAATGCTGGAATTTATGGGGATGTGAAAAAAGGGCTTGTCGTATGACGACAAGCCTTTTTTCGTAGGGCCGTCCCAAGGGCGGCCCGTTGTGGCTAGTTGTTAGTGGCTAGGGTGAAGAAGCGAGGCCTATCGTGCGTTGGCTTCGCCGCGGAAGATGGTGCCGCGGCTGGCGTCTACGGTGACGATTTCGCCATTTTCCAGAGTGTCTACGGCATGAGCTGCGCCGACGACGGTCGGGATGCCCAAGGTGATGGCGA
>ENA-OQCL01000612-OQCL01000612.1-human-gut-metagenome-genome-assembly--contig:-NODE-612-length-16354-cov-3.218155_pt1 | contig 16354 bp, 22 predicted proteins | sample MGYA00242502_ERZ504586 | MGnify/ENA primary metagenome ERZ504586 (study PRJEB26092, sample SAMD00036316) | human gut metagenome | host: Homo sapiens | study: EMG produced TPA metagenomics assembly of... | reverse complement strand
CCCAATAGCCCTTGATAGTCGTTTTTCTGCTTTTTTCGAGGTATTTTGCTGAGGATCTCGACGCTGCGCTGACGGCTGGTGGTGAGCTCGGTGCGGGCCTGGTTGAGTTTTTTGGTACTTTCTTCTTTGGTTGTGGTCATACGCACGGCGATCTGCTCGTCGGCGGCGTCGAATTTTTTCCTGGATCTCGGCCTGGGTCTCGGCGAGGAGCTGTCGGGCGAGGGTTTTGGCGTCACTAATGATGGTGTCGGCCTGTCGGGTGGCGTCCTGAAGGATGGCCTGGGCGCGACTGCGAGCGCGTTCGAGGGGTTTGTAGTCGTCTTCTGTGTGTTCGCTGACGAGTTTGTCGATGAGTTTGTCTTCGGATGCGCTGTCGATGTAGGATGGGTCGACTTCGCAGATGGCTGTGAGGGAGCGGATGAGGCGCAAGGTTTTCTCGCGTGGGACGAGGACTTCTGTCTTATGCATGAATGGGGAGCGGCTGTCTTCAAGAAGGGTCTGAAGATGGTAGAGGTCGTCGCAGATGGACTGGCCGCGTTTCTGAGCGGCACGGGCCTGGGCGAGGTCTTCTTGGAGCTGGTCGACATCCTCTGCTGCTTCCTGCTGTGGCTCCTGCATGATGACGCTATCGACATCCTCTGCTGGGGCATTTTCCTGGCTGAGGGGCTCTGCGTTTTCTTCGCTTTCTTCTATGAATGCGTCGAGATCTTCTGCGGGATCTTGTTTTTTGCGCGAAGCGTGGTTTTTTTGATGCGGCGAGCGGCTGGTTTGAGGAGATCTTTGAAGGTGAGTGGATCTGGCTCTGGCTCGTCGTCATCTTCATAGGTGAGGGTGTTCTTTTCTTCCTCTCGGGCGATCTGGTCGTAGACGTCGAGGGGGGCTTCTGGGCTCTCCTGCGAGATATCCTCTTCTGGTTCCTGGGACGCATGGCTGCGCTGGATGGCGGGCTCGTCTGCGAGGGCGTCGAGGTCATCGATGAAGCTGGCACGAGCTTTTTCGGCCTGTTCGCGGATGGCAGGGCTTTGCAGGCTGCCTTGTTTTGCTGGTTCTTCGGGATCTGGCTGAGGGGCTTCCTGAGTTTCTGGTTCTTCTAAATCTTCTAAGCTGTGGTCTGCAAAATCGAGGTCTTCTTCTTCGTTGAGCTCGATGTAGTCGCCGATGGTGGCGTCGGGGTCGATGCCGTCTAAAAATGGGGCGCCTTCTTCGAGGTTGATCTCTGGCTGAGTTTCTGTTTCTGGGGTTGGTGGGATTTTATCTGTTTTTTCATAGGCGGTATCGCTGAGGACGTTTGAAACGTTGTAGCGATGGTTTTCTGCTTGTGAAAAGTAAATTTTTTTGCTTTTCAGGCATGTTCCAGGCCTCCTGGTTTGGTGTATTATTTCTCATTATATCGTTTGCGGCGGTGTTTGTCCATCGCTTGCGCAAAAAGGCTGGGGATCTGGATGGATTTTGTAAAAACAAAAAAGCCGGGCGGCCAGTTTTGCTGGCGGCTCGGCTGGATGGATCAGTCTGCGTTGTCGCCGGGTGCCTGCTGTTCGCTGAAGACCTGGCGCATGCTGGTGGTGTCAAATTCTTCCTGGGTGGCTTGATCGACGAGGGTAACGGTGACGTCGATGGCTTCTTCTTCTGTGCCGGCGTAAAGCTGGTAGGTGGTGCCGGCGGAATAGAGGAGGCCGAGCTGGGCTTCGCCGCCCTGGGTCTGGAAGTTGTCACGATTGACGGTGACGGTGAAGGCGCTCATGGTGTCGTTGTAGTCAACGTGGACGAGGCCGGGGATGTCGCCGCTGTCGATGGTGCTCTGTACTTCTTCTTCAAAGTGGGTCTTGAATCCGAGCAGGAGTTCCTGCTGGGTTTCGGGGGTCATCTGGTAGGTGACGGTGTCGTCTGTGATGGTTGCGGTGATGTCTTCGGCCTGGGCGGTTTCCTGGATCTGGTCGTCGCTTTGTGTGCCGAAGAGGGTGCGCGGCAAGGTGATGGTGACAGAACGCTCGGCGCTTTCCTGAGTGTCGCCGCTGCCACAGGCGCAAAGGCTGACTGCGAGGAGAAGGATGAGCAATAGGGATGATATTTTTTTCCATGGTCACTCTCCGGTTTGGGCGCGTCGCGATAATAAAAAAAGCCACCCTGCGGCAGCTTCTTCTATCTTAACTTACGCCATTTTGTTGTAAGCCTTCATGATTCTGGATTTCTTGTTTGCAACGTTGTTTTTGTGAAGCAGACCCTTAGAGCCAGCCTGATCGAGCTTCTTCACAGCAACGGCCATTGCTTCAGCAGCTTTTGCCTTATCTCCAGCTTCTACTGCCTGATCAAATGCCTTAACAGCGGTACGAACAGCACTCATAGCGCTGGCGTTGCGAAGGCGACGAACCTGAGCAGTTTTAGCGCGTTTCTTTGCAGATTTGATATTTGCCAATGCGCACACCTCCTTTTACCCTCTCGCGAGCGATTTAACACGAAATATAATAGCATATCGCGCCTCTATAATCAACGACTTTTTTCCATATTTCGTACTTTATCTCAAAAAGCAGAGCGCTCCGCAAAAAAAGCGGAACGCTCTGGCTACGATCAGTCGTCGAGTGGCTTGAACGCGGACTTGGTTGCGCCGCAAAGCGGGCAACGCCAGGTGTCTGGCAGGTCTTCAAACGAGGTGCCTGCTGGGATCTTGCCTTTTCTGTCGCCTTTGGTTGGCATGTACATGTAACCGCAGGTTGGCATCTGGCACTGGTAAATTCTCATGTCTTTTTCTTCACTCATGTCCCCTCTCCTCCTTTCCTCAAGTATGCATGCGGCTCAATAGCCGAAAATCGACACGACGTATGGCAGAAGCAGCCCAATGCAAAGCAAAATCACCAATATGACGAGAAAGACGCGGGCAAATCTGTTCTGTCTGCGTCTCATGCCTGGGCGCCTCCTTCACGGAAATAGCGCTCGATGTCGCTCATGACGATGCCGCCATCGCCGACGGCGGTAGCAACCTGGCGCACGTTCTTTTTGCGCACATCGCCAACGGCGTAGACGCCAGGGATGTTGGTGGCCATGTTTTCATCGGTGAGGACATAGCCACGCTCGTCGGTGGCGAGGCCTTGTGGATAAACGTCCTGGTTTGGATCGTAGCCGACGAAGATGAAGCAGCCGTCGAAGGTCCATTCTTTGACTTCGTCGGTCTTGACGTTTTTCGTGACGACGCTGCGCAGCTGGTCGTCACCCTTGAGCTCGGTGACGATGGTGTTCCAGACAAAGGTGATCTTGCCATTGGCAAAAGCGGCATCCTGGCTGCGCTTGTTGGCGCGCAGTTCGTCGCGGCGATGGAAAACGGTGACGCTGTTGCACATATTGGCGAGATAGATGGCATCTTCAACGGCAACATCGCCGCCGCCGACGACACAGACATCCTTGCCGCGGAAGAAGAAGCCGTCGCAAGTGCCGCAATAGCTGACGCCATGACCGCGGAAAGTGTCCTCGCCTGGCACGCCGAGGGTGCGTGGGTGGGCGCCGGTAGCGATGATGATGGCGCGGGCTTCGTATTCTTTTTCTTCTGTACCATTGTTGGTGACAACTTTTTTCACGGCGCCGTCGGCTTCGACACGCACGACCTGTTCAAAGACAAATTCTGCGCCGAAGGCCTGGGCATGTTCATAAAACTTCATGCCGAGCTCTGCCCCAGGCAGCCCTTCCGGATAGCCTGGGAAGTTTTCGATCTTGTCGGTCGTAGAAAGCTGCCCGCCAGGCATGCCCAGCTCAAACACAGTGACGCTGTAGCCAGCGCGGCGCGCATAGACACTCGCCGTCATCCCAGCAGGACCGGCGCCAATAATTGCGATATCGATCATTACAATTCCTCCTCTTCAATCGAACGCCAGTGACAGGAGTCGAACCTGCGACACATGGTTTAGGAAACCACTGCTCTATCCTCTGAGCTACACCGGCCTGTTAACGATGCTTCAAGTATAACACGCCGCCTGAGCTACGTCAAAAATAATCACACCGGAGCAGGCAGGTTTTTGCAGGCGGAGGAAAAATATTGATCCTGATCATCCAGAACCAATAAATTTTTCCTTTTCCGACAACCATGCAGCCCACCAGCTGTATGATTGTTTTTTATGCGTTCAATAAAAAACACGCCACGTTGGACATGTTTTCATAGCTGTTGTCCAACATGGCGATCGATTTTCGATTTAGATATCCATTGCTGCGTGGTAAGCGGCGTAGATGGCGTTGAGGATGTTCGATGGGCGCTGGCAGTCGCCGACGATGCGCACGAATGGTGCGCTATCGCGCAGGGCGTCGACGGCGGCGGTGTTTGCGCGCTGACCGACGGCCATGACGATGCTTGTGCCGGGGATGAGCACACTTTCGCCGTTTGCCTGCTCACAGAGGAGGCCTTCTGCGGTGATCTCCTTGCCGGTGCAGCTGGTGTGAACGGTGACGGTTTTTTCGACCATCTGCATGAGGATCGGGCGCTGGCGGATGTTGCAGTCGCGGGCGAGGGTGTCTGCCATTTCGACGAGATGCACGCGCTTACCCTGCTGGCCGAGGTGGACGGCGATCTCGCAGCCGGCGAGGCCGCCGCCCATGACGACGACGTTGTCGGTGAGCTTGTCGCTTTCGCGATAATAATCGTTGACGAGGATGACGGTGTTGGTTTCTTTGCCTGGAAGCGGCAGGTCGATTGGCGTGGAGCCGACGGCGACGATGAGGGCATCAGCGGCGAAGGCGTCGGCAAATTCGGCGGTGACTGGTGTGTTCAGGCGGATCTTCACGCCTTCCTTGCGGATCAGGGTTTCGAGGGTGACGCCGAGTTGGTACATTTCGTGCTTAAACGGGATGGCCTGCTCTTCCTTGAGGATGCCGCCGAGCTCTGCTGAGGCTTCGCAGAGGGTGACATCGTGGCCGCGCTGGGCCGCCACGAGGGCTGCTTCCATCCCGGCGACGCCGCCACCGGCGACGAGCACGCGCTTGCTTTTGCGCGCTGGCAGGATCTCCATGCCTTCCAGCTCACGCCCGATGCGCGGATTGATGGCGCAGCGGCGTGTTTGTGTGGTTGGGCGCTCGGCCATGCAGGCGAAGCAGCGCAGGCAATGGAGGATCTCTTCGGGACGATCGGCCATGACTTTGTTGGGCAGCTCGGGATCGGCGAGAAGGGCGCGCGCCATTTCGATGACGTCGGCTTTGCCGCTGGCGATGATCTCTTCCATCTGCGCCGGAACGTTCAAGGCGCCGATGGTGGCAACGGGCACGCTGACGTGCTTTTTGATTTCGGCGGCGAGGTAAACGTTGCAGCCGTGGTCGGAGAACATGGACGGATGGGTCTGGAAGAAGCCGAACTGATAGCTGCCGGCGGAGACGTGGATGAGATCGACGAGATCTTCGACGCCGTGGGCGATCCTGCAGCCTTCGGCGAGGTCGTAGCCGCCATCGAAGAGCTCGGAGCCGCTCATGCGGAACTCGACGGGAAATCCGGGACCGACGGCTTCGCGGACGCTTGTGAGCACTTCGCGCGCAAAGCGCAGGCGATTTTCCAGGCTGCCGCCGTATTCGTCGGTGCGATGGTTGAAATATGGCGAGAGGAACTGATTGATGAGCCAGCTGTGGCCGCCGTGGACCATGACCATCTCAAAACCGGCGCGCTTGGCGAGGGCGGCTTTTTCGCCGTAGGCCTGAACGATGTCGGCGATCTGTTCTTTTGTCAAAGCTTTCACAGGAATGCCGTCTGGGCGGGTGCCGTCGCTCGGTCCGTACTGACAGAGGCCGGCTTTTTATCCTTGTCGACGAGATAGGTGCCGGCGTACTGGCCGCTGTGGGAAAGCTCGACGCTTGGCACGGCGCCGTGGCGTTTGATGCCGTCGGCAAGATAGGTGAAGCCGGCGAGGAGCCCTGGCGTCTGCAGATCGAGGTGGAGCATATGGGAACCGTCGGTGGCTGGATGCACGACGAGCTCGCTGGCGGTGACGGCGGCGGCGCCGCCTTTGGCGCGCAGCTCGTAGAAGCCTGGCGTGCGTGGACCGACGCCGCAATCGGCGGTGATGTCGGTGCTGCCCATCGGCGCTGCAAAGATGCGGTTGCGGAAGGTCACCTTGCCGAGGGTGATCGGGCTGCACAGGTGTGGGAATGAGCGTTTCATAAATAGACCTCCATCAATTCATTTTAATTCTATTGTACGGAGTGCGTTTCCGCCCGTCAATTCATGGGCTCATAGCATTTATAAATAACCTGTCATGAAAAAATTAAAACACGCGCCGGATCTGTCGATCATGACGCGTGTTTGTGGCTCAGCGCTTATGCTCAGCGATAGAGGCGTGCCAGCTTTTTGGCCTGCTTCTTCGCGATGCGGCGTGCTTTGGCGCTCTTGAAGAAGGTGACAACCATGGCTGCACCGATCACACCGAGAGCACCGCAAACGGCTTTCTGTACGGTGCTGTAATCTTCATCGGCGACGAAATCGTCGGTGATCAGCACTGCATCGTCGTTGTAAGAGAATTGTTCGTTTCTGTTCATGTCTACGTCCTCCTAAAATATTAATTCACCATGTTTGAGTTTAGTTCATGGCAACATACTGAGAAGATACCCAACCGGTCGTGCCGTCGGACAGCTGTACCTGATACATGCCGTTGCTTTCGCCGATGATGGTGACGGATGCGCCGTCGTTCAGGCTGCCGACGATGTTGCTCTGAGCGCTGTCAGATGCGCGCAGGTTGAGGCCGGAGCCGCCGGTAGCGACGGTACCGGTGCCGATGGCATTGGCGGTGTTTTCGCTGTTGTTATCGGTTGTAGCGGTGTTCTGCTGCTGGCCAGCGTTGTTGTCAGCGGTGGTGTTGCTGTCTGTCTGGCTGTCAGACTGGCTATCTGTCTGATCGTCGTCAGAAGCTGCTGCATCATCGGTGGTTTCGCCGCCGTTTTCGTCAGCAACGACATCCTTGGCTGCTTCCTTGGCAGCTTTGTCTTCTTCTTTTTCTTTCTGCTGTTCTTCTTCCACCGTCAGACGCTCCTGGCTGGCAGAAGTGCTCTCGTCGCTGGACGTGAAGAATCCGCCGATCAGACCGATCAGCAGGCCCAATACTGCCCCGAGAACAATGGCACTAACGATCGCAATAATGATGTTTTTCTTTGTCATCGTAGTAGTCGCTCCTTCATGCGTTACTTATTTTTGTTCTTTTTGGTGGTACTCCCGAGAATACCAATTTTATTCGCGCCGATCAACAAGAGCGTCACCACCAACACCATGACCACGAAGCCGCGCTCGCTGGTCAGCTCGTTGACGATGATGGCGCACACCGACAGCCCGACGCTGATGGCGTAGATCAAGAGCACCGTATTGCGGTGGCTGAGCCCGCGCGCCATCAAACGATGGTGGAGATGCGCCTTATCCGCTTCGAAGATTGGCTTGTTGGCCATCATTCGTCGCAGGATCGCAAACAATGTATCAAAGATCGGAATCCCCAGAGCGAGGATTGGAATAAACACGGAAACAAAGGTCACACCCTTGGCGGTTCCCATGATCGAGAGAACGGCCAGCGTGTAGCCTAAAAACATCGAGCCGGTGTCCTCCAATGAAAATCGGAGGCCGGAATTGAAAAATTGTGAAATCGAGGAAGCCTGCACAGGCGCCGACGAGCGTGAGACAGAGCACGGCGATGTTGCCGCTGCCGTTCATCAGCGCGCAGATGGCCAGTGTCGCAGCGCTGATGCCGCTGACGCCGGCTGCCAGGCCGTCGAGGCCGTCGATGAGGTTGACGGCGTTGATGATGGCAACGATCCAGATCACGCTCACGGGCACAGCGAGAATGTGCAGCGCCATCATGGCGGCGTCGCCGAACATGCTCGTGACAAATTCAATGCGGATGCCACCGAGGGTCACGATGCAGGCTGCGATGATCTGCCCGAGGAGCTTGAGCTTCGCCGGCATATCGGTGACGTCGTCAACAATGCCGACAAAGATCAGCATGGTCGCGCCGAGGAAAAAAGCCATCAGCGACTGGGAAAACGGATAGAAGGTGAAGGTCACCATCCAAAACGCTCCGTAGATCGCCAGCCCGCCCATGCGCGGCATGATCTTATGATGCACCTTGCGTGCGTTTGGTTTATCTACTGCGCCGATGTGCACAGCCAACAGCTTCACGATCGGCACGAAAAATGTCGTCAGAACAAAAGCACAGACTGTTACCAGCAGGAGCTCCTTAGCCACATAATCACTTCCATATATAATGATATTGCTCTTTTCTATTGTAAAGAGCGGCATCGCGAATTTCAAGCATAACTTACATCATTGCTGCAAGAGAATTTCCTGACAGTTCTTTGCCGGCGTGTGGCTGATGCGTTTGAGGGCGCGCACACGGTGGTCCACCTCCGGCCGATCGATCTCCAGACGCTCGGCAGCATTTTTAATGAGCACTTCCTCGCTGACATCGCCGAGGGCGACGCAGTGCGGATTGTGGATCATTTTCATGAACGAATCCACCTTCGGATCGTAGCTGATGGCCATGACGCGCTTGTCAAGGGCAGCGCCGATGATGAGCGCATGCAGGCGCATGCCGACGACGACGAAGGCGTTGTCGAAGATCGAAAAGAGCGTCGGCGTGTCGTAGGCGTCGGCGATCACGAAGGAATCGCCGCGCATATGCGCATCGACTGCGCGCGCGATGGTGTCGTCCTGGTCGTGGTGCATCGCCAGGAGCCCGACGGCGTAGCCTTGATCCACGAGATAATCGCCGAGAGCGGCGAATTCGTGCACGAGGTCCTTGCCGCCCCAGTCGCGCAGCGCCATCAGCGCCAGCGGACGGCTGCTGTCGTAGCCGAGGTTTTCGAGAATGGCGCGGCCTTTGGCGGTGTCGACGACGTCGCCGTCGATGCCAAGCACAGGATCCGGCGACACCTGGACAGGCGTTTTCACACCGATCTCGCGCAAAAGCTCGTAGGATTCGTCATCGCGCACATAGATGGCGCGGGCACGGTTGAAGGCCCAGCGTGTGAGCCAGCGGTTGCGCTTATTCGACAATGGCCCCAGCCCCTGGCCGTAGATGACGACAGGCTTGCGCAGGAGCACCGCCATGAAGATGATGCCGAGATAATAGAGACAGCTGTTTTTGCTCGTGACATCCTGCAGCAGGCTGCCGCCGCCGCTGGCGAGCAGATCTGTGCGGCGCAGCGCGCGCCAGACTTCCTTCAGCTTCCAGCGGTCACAGGCGCTGACGCCGTAGGTTTTCTCCGTCAGTTCGGGATCGTTTGAGAGCACCGTGATGTCGCAGGCCGGCATTTCCTGACGCAGGGCTTCGATGATGGCGTAGCAGACCGCATCGTCACCGGCGTTTTGGAAGCCGTAGTAACCACTCATAACTATGTTCGGGTGTTCGTCCATATTCTTCTCCCCTTTTGCATCGCGCTTCATACTCGGCGAGCTTGTCCCGTCGCCCAGCGGAAGATGCGAATGCCAGCTTCACCAGAAGCACCGCGATCACAGCCACGACGATGCCGAGGATGAGCCCGTTCAGGCTGCGCTGCAGCGCGATCAACAGCGGCGTATGGATGTGGGCGTAGGTGTTGACAAGGGAAACCTGGCCGATCACCAGCGGGATCGTCAGCACCCAAAGCACAGGCCGCTTGGCGGCGTACATGAGATAGAGGATCGTCGCCGGATAGCCGATGAGGAATTCCTTGCTGCGTGGGCGCACGCCCATCGTGTCGTTGAGGAACTGGCGCATCGCTGCTTCCAGGCCAGAGATCTGCCCGCCTTCGTTGCCGGTACGGGAAACGTAGATGAAGAGCGCCATGGCGACGACGGCGAAAACGACCGCCCATTTATAATCCAGCGCCTTGTTGAGCAGATTCTTGCAGAGCGTGAGCGGCTTTTTGTCGCGCACGATGTAGAGCACAAACGGCACAACGACGATCGGGATCACATGCGCGATCTTGACGCCGACAAAGGAGCTGAGCTTGAGCATAAAGGCCTTGTCAGAAAGCATCCCGACCATGAGCACAGCGCCGATCCAGCTGACGAGACAGAGCAACAGCATCTGCCCGATGGCCTTCGGCAACGAGAGATCCTTCTTCGGCGGCAGGAACAGGAGACACGAAAGGATCGGGAATTCGATCACGCTCGCCAGCGCCATGAGCTGCATCGCCAGCGTCTGATTGAGCACATACATGCCCAGCCAGCCCACCAGCGAGAGCACAAAGCCAGCCAGCGCGATGCGGCGGAAGCCGATCTCCATGAGCATCAGCATAAAGCCAGCGCAGATGCCCAGCCCGATGACCAACCGCACAGCCGCCGGAATATCCAGCGCCGGCATCTCCTGCACCTCGCCGCCAACATTGAAGCCCTTGTCCTGCAGGCTCGGTGTTGATGGCGTTGAGATAAGCCATGTTCGTATCAAAATACGCGCCAGGATTGTCGATGCTGAAGAAACGCACCAAGAGCGCGCGCATATTGCGCTCGCGCGCAGCGAGATCCCAGCGGTCCAGGGCTTCGACGATGCCGGCTTCCATCTCTTCGCCGCTGTCGCCTTCAAAGGTGCTCATCTCCTCGTTGGAGATCGTGTGCAGACGCACAACGTCCTTGTCGGCGAGCTTGGCGAGGGTGTTAAAGCCCTGCTGGTCGTTGAACTCGATCTGTCCCAGCGGCGCGATGAAGTTTTCGTCCTCATCCAAAAGCAGCTGGTAGAAGGTTTCGATGTCCTCTTCCTCCGGATAGCCCGGGATGTATTTATCGTTGAACATCAGCATCTGGAGGTTTGGAATGGATTTGATGTCCTCTGCGAGCAGCTCCAGCGATGCGTCCGTTGGATCCTCCCAGCTGGAGACCTGCGCGATGATGCCAAAGCCAGCGTTTGCGACAGTGTCAAGCCATTCCTGGTCAAAGCCCACGCCCGTGGCGCTGAACGCCAGCTTGGCGCTGCTCTGGTTGCTCGCCGTCGCTTCGATGCTCGTTGGCACCGTGACAACGCCCAGCTCGCCATCGTCATAGGCGACAGCGCCGCGGATCTTTTCCGGCAGCTCCGTCAGCACCTGATCGCGCCAGGCGTCGTTGGTGACGACGACATAATAATTCGTCTCGCTGATCGGCAGATCTGCCGGCAGGCTGTCGGCGACAGACAGCGTCTGCACCGCTGGCCCCAGCGCCACAACGATATCGCCGGCGTTTTCCAGACTGGCGATGGTGCTCTCTTTAAAAAGCACCTGCGACACGCCATTTTCTGCCAGAAGCTCGAGCATGGCGTCCATATTTTTGCCATTGGCATTGGCCAGCGAGCGGATGTCCGCCTCGTTGACCGAGAGATTGACATTTTTGTAGCTCTGCTCCGCCTGCACACGGCTGGCGCCCACATACAGCGAGCAGACAACGGCTATCAGCACAAGCGCCGCAGCGCAGCGCTTCATGATCTGATAAAATTGCTGCAATTTCAACACTCCTTCAGAATTTTTCACTGAGATAGATTCAGTATACTCTAAAAAGCGGTTTTTCCTATAGTTTCAATACAAATGGCCGCTCTTTTTATCCAAAACCCCACAACTCTCGCGACAAAATCTCCTAGTCGCCGCAAGACATACAAGAAAAATAAAAAAGTGAGTGCTCATCTCCAATTATCTATAGAAAACGAAGCCATAATCTGCTAAAATAATAGATACCTGATAAGGTTATCATTATCCCAGTAGAATAAGGAGGCGGCTCTCTTGTCACTTAACATCACCACAGACTACGCCATTCGCATCATGATGTACCTGGCAAATTACTACGATCCGGATCCGCTCTTCGCGCCGGACGGCAGCTGTTCCGGAAAAGTGATCGCAGAGAAGATGAACATTCCCTACAATTACTTCCTGAAGATCGTGCCACGGCTCAAGGACGCCGGCTATCTGCAGTCCTTCCAGGGCAAGCGCGGCGGCTATGTGCTGACGACGCCACCGGAAGACATCAGCCTCTTCGACATCATCCACGTCATGGATGACGATTTCATCCTCAACGCCTGCACAGCGCCAGATGGTCAGTGTGCCCAGGGCACGCCGGAATTCTGCGCCGTTCACTATGTGCTCGAAGGCGTTCAGGCGTCCATCGACAAAACACTGAAGTCGGTCAATCTGGCTGAGCTGGCTGTAGACAACGTCCACTCATTATAAGCAAAAAACACATTCCTTACAAGCGCCGAACGCTTGCGGAATGTGTTTTTTCTTTTTCTACAACAACCGCCGAGGGGCGGATTTTTTTACGCGCGTTTCCAGGTGGTGCCGGCTTTGCCGTCTTCGAGGATGACGCCGATCTCGGCGAGTCCGTCGCGGATGCGGTCGGCGGTGGCGAAATCTTTGCCCTCGCGGGCATCCTTGCGGATGGCGATGATGAGATCCATGAGCTTGTCGGCGAGGTCGTCGTTGGCGGCTTCGGCTGTCAGCGTGATGCCGAGCACATCGGCGAGCTCTCCGAGCACTTCGCGCGCCTGAGCAAGGCTTTCGCGGTCGAACTGATCCTTCTTGAGATAGATGTTGATGTCCTTGGCGAGCTCGAAAAGGGCGGCGATGGCCAGCGCGGTATTGAAATCGTCGTTCATGGCGGCGCAGAAATCGGCCTTGGCTTTTTCAGCCTGGGCGCGCAGGTTCTGGGCGTCGTCGTCTGCCAGGGTGCCGGCGAGCTTCATGGCTTTGTCGGCAGATTCAGCGGCGTGCTTGATGCGCTCGAGGCCGCGACCGGCGACTTCGATCTTTTCGTCGTCGAAATCGAGCGGGCTGCGATACTGCACGCTCAGCAGATAGAAGCGCACGACCTCTGGATCGAAGCGTTCGAGGATATCGCGCAGGAGGAAGAAATTCCCCTTGGATTTGCTCATTTTTTCGCTGTTGATGGTGATGAAGCCGTTGTGCATCCAGTAGCGGGCCATTGGCGCGTCGTGAAGGGCGCAGCTCTGGGCGATCTCGTTTTCGTGGTGTGGGAAGATGAGATCCTGACCGCCGCCGTGGATGTCGAAGGTGTCGCCGAGGTATTTGGCGCTCATGGCGGAGCATTCAATGTGCCAGCCTGGACGGCCCTTGCCCCATGGCGATTCCCAATATGGTTCGCCTGGCTTGGCGCTCTTCCAGAGGGCGAAATCCAGCGGATCCTGCTTCTTTTCGTCGACTTCGACGCGCGCACCGGACAGCAGGTCATTGATATCGCGACCGGAAAGCTGGCCGTAGTCGGCGAATTTGCGCACGGAGTAGTAGACGTCGCCATTATCCAGCGCGTAGGCGTAGCCCTTATCGATGAGACCCTGCACAAAGGCGATGATGTCGTCGATGTGCTCGCTGACCTTTGGATGCACGGTGGCTGGGAGCACGTTCAACGCCTTCGTGTCTTCAAAGAAGGCGTCGATGTAGTAGGCGGCGAGGGCGACGGGGTCCTTGCCTTCCTCGTTGGCGCGGTTGATGATCTTGTCGTCGACGTCGGTAAAGTTGGAAACAAAGGTGACGTCGTAGCCGAGATAGCTGAAATAACGGCGCACGGTGTCGAACACGACGATCGGGCGTGCGTTGCCGAGATGGATGTAGTTGTAGGTGGTTGGGCCGCAGACATACATTTTCACCTTGCCTGGCTCCAGCGGCTCAAATGGCATTTTTTTCTTGGCCAGGGTGTTATAGATCATGACTTGGTTCAAAGCTTTTCCTCCAATTCTTTCAAACGGCGGCTGACCTCGTCGAGACGGTAGCCGAAAATACGCAGGCAATCGTCGACTGGGTCTGGCAGCTGGTTGTGGTTGAGATCCGGATGGTGGGCGTCGGTGTGGACGCGCTTGCCGTCCTGACGCACGATGTGTCCCGGCACGCCGACAACGGTGCAGTTGTCTGGCACATCCTTGATGACGACAGAGCCGGCGCCGATCTTCACATTGTTGCCGATGTTGATATTCCCCAGCACCTTGGCGCCGCTGGAGACCATGACGTTGTCGCCCAGGGTTGGGTGGCGCTTGCCAGATTCCTTGCCCGTGCCGCCCAGCGTCACACCCTGATAGAGCGTCACATTGTCGCCGAGGATCGCCGTCTCGCCGATGACGATGCCGCAGCCGTGGTCAATGAAGAGCCCTTCCCCCAGCTGCGCGCCGGGATGGATCTCCACCTGCGTGAAAAAGCGCGCCACCTGGCTGAGGAATCGCGCCAGCACGCGCATGTGCATGTTGTACAGACGGTGCGTGATGCGGTGCATCCAGATCGCGTGCAGACCCGGATAATTCAGCACAACCTCCAGCTTCGAGGTCGCCGCCGGGTCGCGTTCGAAAACACATTCAATATCGCGGTTAAAGCGTTCAATAAAACTCATGGTTATCCTTCCTTCTCTTTGCTTACCACAGGCTTCAGTCGATCACAAGCTCCACCGGACAGTGGTCCGAGCCGAAAATGTCCGTGTGGATGTCCGTCGAGACAATGCGCGGCGCCAGATCCTCGCTGACGACGAAATAGTCAATGCGCCAGCCGGCGTTCTTCTCGCGCGCCTTGAAGCGGTAGCTCCACCAGGAATACACCTGCTCCACCCCCGGATGCTGGTAGCGCCAGGTGTCGATAAAGCCCGCATCCAGAAGCGCCGAAAATTTTTCGCGCTCCTCATCTGTAAAGCCCGCATTGCGACGGTTCGTTTTGGATTTTCAGGTCGATCTCCGTGTGGGCAACATTCGATCCCCGCAGGCGATCACCGGCCTTTTCCGCCTTCAGTCGACAGAGCAGATCCCGCCAGGCGTCGTCCCATTTCATGCGATAATCCAGCCGCGCCAGCTCGCTCTGAGAGTTCGGCGTGTAGGTCGTGACGAAATAATAATCGCCCATATCCAGCGTGATCACACGGCCCTCCGTGTCCATCTCCGGAATACCAATGCCGTAGCGCACATCCAAAGGCTCCCTGCGCGTGAAGATCGCCGTGCCTGAGTAGCCCTTTTTCTCCGCGCTGTTGAAAAATTGCTGATAGCCCGGCAGCTCCAGATCGATCTGGTGCGGCTGCAGCTTCGTTTCCTGCAGCGCGAAAATATCCGCATCCAGCGACTGGAACACATCCAGAAAGCCCTTCGTCACACAGGCGCGCAGCCCGTTGACATTCCACGAGATCATTTTCATATGCTTGCCCTCCTTCGTGACCAGCAGTTATCGAAAGTCCGCCAAAAGCAGACAGATCCTATAAAAGCATGGAGAGATTCCTCCATGCTCTATCTTAACATACCACAGCCCCTCTGTAAAACGCATCTTTCGTTATCGCAGAGATAATTTTTGCCGCGCGCACCCCACTGACTTTTTCTGGTAAATTTACCACTTTTAGTCAGTGGGCTCAGCCAGCGCGCAGATTGACACAGCGCCGAGCCTGCATCCCATTGATGCGTGCTCGGCGCTGTTTGTCGTTGCCTATAAAATTTTCCACGCAAAACTGGCGCTGCCCTTGCCTTTACGAAAAAATGATCACTATGCGTTCCTGTGCGAAACGCCGTCAAAACCAGAACATCCTGATCGATCTCATAAACCAGCAGCCAATCCGGTTGGACATGACATTCTCTGAACCCGGCATAATCTCCGATCAGCTCATGGTCTCTGTGCTTTGGCGCCAAAGTTTCTCCACGTAGCAATTGGTCGATGATCTCTTCCAGCCTGGCGAGATCATAGCCACGCTTTTTCATTCGCTTATAATCCTTGCGAAATTTTGACGTCGTTTTCAGCGTCAGCATGATTCGTTCTCCATTTCTGCATCCAGCTCATCAAACAGTTCCCGCACAGAAGCATAGGATTTTGCTGCGATCTTGCCGCTTGTGATATCGCGCGCTTCCTGCATCGCCGCTTCTGTCTCCGCATTAAAACGCGGCTGCTTTACCGCGAACGGCAGCCCGCCTTCCATGATCGACTGATGAAGAAAGATCGTCACTGCTTCGCTGACCGTCATGCCAAAGCAGGAAAACAGCTGCTCCGCTTCGTGCTTCGTCGCCGGATCGATGCGGATATTCAAATTCGCTGTCTTCGCCATATTCTCACGCTCCTTCCTGTTGTTGCCCATATTATACCACAATGTGCACACAACGCAAAGGCACGCGCAGCATTTTCCACCACTCCAACGAAACAAAAAGGCCAGAGATCGATGCGACGCGGCGCGGCGTATCGTCTCTGGCCAACATCAATTACTCATTAAACATTAATCATTAATCATTTACAGAGAAAGCGCTGGAGGATGGCAGCGACCTGCGCTCTTGTGGCGCTGGATTGTGGCTGAAGTTCATCGTTCGTCACACCGGTGATGAGTTCCTTCCTTCCCCTAAAGGACTAGCTTCGCGTCGCAGGACTAGCTCGGAGCAGCGTTTGGTTTTACTGCCAGCTTCCGTCACTCAGAGAGAAAGCGCTGCAAAATGGCAGCCACTTGAGCTCGCGTCGCTGC
>ENA-OQCL01000611-OQCL01000611.1-human-gut-metagenome-genome-assembly--contig:-NODE-611-length-16355-cov-3.289130_pt1 | contig 16355 bp, 11 predicted proteins | sample MGYA00242502_ERZ504586 | MGnify/ENA primary metagenome ERZ504586 (study PRJEB26092, sample SAMD00036316) | human gut metagenome | host: Homo sapiens | study: EMG produced TPA metagenomics assembly of... | reverse complement strand
ATGGCCTTTGGCGGCCTTTTTTCGTAAGTCACGCTGCCTTGGCATGGGCTTGGCAGCACCTTTGTCAAGGATAGCGTGCCGGTTCGGGATCGTCGACGAGCTGGGCTGTAACGCTGCTGGATCGGTTCCAGCGTCGAGATGACAGCGTCGGCCACGTCTTTCTTGAAGGCGCCATAACCTTTTCCGGCATAAGCCGCTTTCGACCTGTTCGTGCGTCTGGTCAGTCAGGGCCGAGAAGATTTTCGATGAGATTGGAAATACCCGGCTTGTTTTCTTTATCGTAATGGACGGAGTTTTCGCTGTCCGTCTGGGCCCGCTTGATTTTCTTTTCGATAGCCTTCGGTTCGTCGAGGAGATAAATCGTTGCCGTCGTGTTGTCGTCGGACTTGCTCATCTTCTTGGTCGGTTCCTGGAGACTCATGACGCGCGTGCCGTCCTGGCCGAGGTAGATATCGGGGATGGTGAAGACTTCGCCATAGAGGCGGTTGAAGCGCTGAGCCAGGTTGCGGGTGATTTCCATATGCTGCTTCTGGTCATCGCCGACGGGGACGAAGTTGGTCTGGTACAAGAGGATGTCCGCAGCCATGAGGGGCGGATAGGTCAACAGGCCGGCCGGGATGGAGTCGCCCCGCTTGGAAGCCTTATCCTTGTACTGGGTCATGCGTTCCAATTCGCCGACATAGGACAAGGTGATCATCATCCAGCCCAGGAGTGCGTGTTCCGGGACTTCCGACTGGACGAAGAGCGTCGATTTTTCCGGGTCCAGGCCGGAAGCCAGGTAGATGGCAGCCAGCTGCCGCGTGCGCTGATGTAAGAGGGACGGGTCCTGCGGGACCGTGATGGCATGCTGGTTGACGACGCAGTAATAACATTCGTTGCCGTCCTGGATTTTCGAGAAATTGCGAAGTGCGCCTAAATAGTTACCTAAAGTCAGATTGCCGCTCGGCTGGATACCAGAAAAAATAACAGACATGATGGATTCCTCCCTGTTCAATAAAAAAAGTCCTTCCATCCCTCACATTAGGGACGAAAGGAAAGTCATTTCCGCGGTACCACCCTGGTTGGCAAAACTGCCCGGCTCATATGCACACGTAGATGCATTCTTTCCTGATAACGGTGAAAGTTCCGGCAGGACCTACTCAGCTTCAGCCTGCATCTCCCGGGCCCATTCCCATTCACGGCCTCTTCACCGGACTTCCACTGCCACCGGCTCGCTGTCAAGGGTATCGTGACGGTACTTGCTCCCGTTCATCGACGTTCTCTATCACTTTGGATGCATCTATCTTATATCGAAGAAAGGGCCTTGTCAAGTTTTTCTTTTTTTCTCTTGACTTAGAGTTGACTCCATCCCTTATAATAACGTATATTCAAAATAGGAGGAACGCTATGAAAGCAAAATTATAAAATGATCATCGCCTGTTCTCTGGCCGCTGCCGTCATCGCCGCTGTCAGTGCCTATACCTGGCTGCCCGGTACGAAGACCGTCGCCAAGCAGGGCGTCAAGGCCACCAAGGCTGCGGCGGCCCACTACCTGTCGACGGAGGTCGTCGATGCCTCCAACATCCGCCAGGTCATCACGGCGGACAGCACGACGTCGCGGACCTTCATGTGGCAGTCGGACTACGCCGAAGATAAGCCCGTCGTCGAATACCGCAAAGCCGGCGACGATACTACCCTCATGCAGCTCCCCGCTTCCAGCGACGCCTTCAGCGACGATGGCGTGACGACGTACATCCACACGGCCACCGTCACCGATCTGGAACCGGGTACGGCCTATGAATACCGCGTCGGCGCCGGCGACAAGCGCAGCAGCTGGCAGACCTTCCACACGGCCCAGGGCAATGACTTCAAGGCCCTCATCTTCCCGGACTCCCAATCCAGCGACTACAGCGTCTGGGCCGCCACGGCACAGCCGGCATGGCAGCGCAACCAGGACGCCCAGTTCTTCATCAACATGGGCGACCTCGTCGACAACGGCCAGGACCATTACCAGTGGAATACCTGGTTCGACGTCGTCAGCGACATGATTGCCCGCATCCCCGTCGTCCCTCTCCTGGGAAACCACGAAACGTACAATAAGGACTGGAAAGTCCGCATGCCCGAAGCCTACCTGCACCTTTTCGCCCTGCCTCATATCGATATGGAAAAATACCAGAACCAGTTCTATTCCTTCGATTACGGTGACGTCCACTTCGTCGTCCTCAACACGCAGTCCCAGGAACTGGCCGATTTCGAGCCCAGCCTCGATGAAGATGAAGTGGCCTGGTTCAAAAAAGACATGGCTCAGACGAAAAAGAAATGGAAAATCGTCCTCATGCACAAGGACCCGCTTCAATATGGCTTTGCCAGCCGGCCAGAACCTCGTGCCGAAGGCTTTTCGCCGGAAGGACAGCTGTGGATGCCCCTCTTCGACCAATATGGCGTCGATGCCGTCCTCTCGGCCCACCTCCACACGTACCGCGACCGCGGCCATATCAAGAACTTCCAGCGCGATGAATCGGGTCCCTTGTACCTCATCACTGGCGTCGCCGGCAACGTCCAGTATCCGGGCCTGTGGAAGCAGCACAGCCTCGATGAATACATTGCACCCCAGCCGGAAACGGACAATTACATGAGCCTGGAAGCCAGCGAAGACAGCCTCACCTTCCGCAGCTTCCTGCCGGACGGACAACTCTTGGAGGAAAAGCGCATTTCCTCGCACAAATGAAAAAAAGTATGATATAATAGATGCAATCCGGACGTTCCTTCAAAACAGTACGGATACGATCTTACAAGGAGGAATACACACAATGGCACAGATTACAAAAGACACGGGTATCATTGAAGCCGTTCAGAAATATCCGCAGATCATTGAAATCTTCCAGCAGTACGGTCTCGGCTGCATTGGCTGCATGGCTGCTCACTTCGAAACCATCGGCCAGGGCGCTGGTGCTCACGGCATCGACGTCGACGCCCTCGTCGCCGACCTCAACGACTGCATCGCTGCTAGCGGAAAATAAGGGTGGAAAAAAGCGTTGTCCTGACGGACAACGCTTTTTTAGTGGCTCGTGGTTCGTGGTTCGTGGCTAGCGGCTCCCCTCATAGGGGAGCTGGCCGCCGAAGGCGGTCTGAGAGGTTGCTTTTGACATAAAAGACCCTCGCATGATGGCAGAAACCTTCGTGTGACAGTCCCTTTTTTAGTGGCTCGTGGTTCGTGGTTCGTGGCTAGCGGCTCCCCTTATAGGGGAGCTGGCCGCCGAAGGCGGTCTGAGAGTGCTTTTGACACAAAAAGACCCTCGCATGATGAATATCGTCATGCGAGGGTCCTTTTGCGAACGGCGAATTGCGTTATTCATTATAATCTATGGCGGGCGCCCCACGTGGCGCCCCTACATGCGGACGGCGGTCTGCGGACTGCGGACTGCGGGACGCCCTCTGGGCGTCCCCTACAAAGGCGTCCCCTACATGGGCGTCCCCTACATGGGCGTTCCTACCCTTGATGGCTTACTTCGTGGCCGCCCAGGTGTTCGGGATAACCGCGCTGGGCGAAGTCGGCAGCGGCTGTGAAGAGGATATCTGTCGACGAGTTGAGGGCCGTTTCCGTCGAGTCCTGTAAAACGCCGATGATGAAGCCGACGCCGACAACCTGCATGGCGATATCATTGGAGATACCGAAGAGGCTGCAGGCCATGGGGATCAGCAGCAGAGAGCCGCCGGCAACGCCGGAAGCCCCGCAGGCACCGATGGCCGAGAGAACGCTGAGCAGGAGGGCTGTCGGGAAGTCGACGGCAATCCCTAAGGTATGGACAGCGGCCAAGGTCATGATAGAAATGGTGATAGCTGCGCCGGACATGTTAATCGTGGCCCCGAGGGGAATCGTAACGGTATACGTATCGGGATTGACACCGATTTCTTTGGCCAAGGACAGGTTGACCGGGATGTTAGCGGCCGAGCTGCGCGTAAAGAAGGCCGTGACACCGGACGTCTTGATGCATTTCCAGACCAGCGGATAGGGATTGCGGTGGATTTTGGCATAGACGATAATCGGATTGATGACAAAGGCAAAGAGCAGCATCGTCCCTAAGAGGAGACAGAGCAGTTTAGCATAGCCAATGAGGGCGCCGATACCGTTGGACGAAACGGAGTCGGCGACGAGGCCCATGATGCCGAGCGGAGCCAGGCGGATGATCCACTGGACACAAGTCGTAACGGCGTCGGCACAGTCATCGAGGACGGCTTTCGACGATTCGGAAACGCGGCGGACGGCGACGCCGAACAGGCAGGCCCAGCCGAGGATCCCGATGTAGTTGCCCGTCATCAGGGCGTGGACCGGGTTATCGACGATGTTCTTGAGGAGCGTCGTCAAGACTTCGGCAATGCCTTCAGGCGCCTTATTGCTGGCAGCCGATACGTCGAGCTGCAGCGTCAGCGGGAAGACGAAACTGATCATGACGGCGAAGAAAGCCGCTAAAAAGGTACCGATAAGATACAGGATGATGACATCTTTGATGTTCGATTCGTGATCTTCCTGTTTGCGGCTCAAGGCAGCAGCGACCAGGACAAAGACCAGGACCGGCGCAATCCCTTTCAAGGCACCGACGAAAATGACGCCGAGCAAAGCCAATTCCTTCCCAGCTGCCGGGAAAGCCATGGCCACGGCGATACCGATGATCAAGCCGACGAGGATCTGCTTAATCAGGCTGATGCGGTTCAATGCATTCCATAAACTATGCATAAAGAAAACCTCCTACCCTAAAATATCAATGATTCCATGTTACAAATGTATAATACATGAATACACTTGTTTATTATAAAGCAAAATCCATAAATTTTCAATAAAAAAACGAAAACTATTGTAAAGCTTTTTGTTATTGCTCATGTTTTCTTTGTCTTTGATGCTTGAGGCTTGAGACTTGATGTTTGACGAAAGGCTCTCCTCATAGGAGAGCTGGCCGCCAAATGGCGGTCTGAGAGGTTGCTTTCTCAGCATTTGTAGTCTTTAGTGGATGGCGTCAAATTTAAAACCATTCGCTAACTGCTAGCCGCTGACTGCTAAAAAAGGCGCTGTCTTCATGGGACAGCGCCTTTTTCATTCAACTTTTATTCACTTAATACGGCGGCGCAACGGGCGCAGAGGGTCGGGTGATTGGGATCAGAGCCGACGGTATCGCTGTGGATCCAGCAGCGTTCGCATTTTTCAGCTGTCGACGGGGCGACGACGACTTTCATATCAGCATGGTCTTCACCGGCAACGGCATCAGCCGGAGCTTCGCCTTTGACCAGTTTGGCTTCGCTGACGATGAGCAGCGTAGCCAGCTGATCCTGCCACTGGCTGAGGAAATCATAGTCTTCGCCATCGGCATAGATAGTGACAGCAGCGTCGAGAGCATGGCCGATCTTGTGTTCTTTACGAGCGCCTTCGAGGACACGCGTCAAATCGCGGCGGTACGACAAGAACTGAGCCCAGCGGGCATCGAGGTCGGCGTCGAGGTATTCTTTATGAGCTTTCGGCCAATCCGTGAGGAGGACACTTTCTTCCTTGCCTTCGACAGCCGGCATGTTCTGCCATACTTCTTCTGCCGTGAAGGACAGGACCGGTGCGACGATCTTGACCAGCGTATCGAGGATGGCGTACATAGCCGACTGGGCGCTGCGGCGGATCTGGGAATCAGCCTTTTCCGTGTACAGGCGGTCTTTGATGACATCCAGGTACATGGCACTCAAATCGACGGTGCAGAAGTTGTGGATAGCGTGGTACATGACGTGGAACTGGTAATTTTCATAAGCGTCGGTGACTTCTTCGAAGACCTGTTCCAGGCGCAGGAGAGCCCATTTATCGAGGTCCGTCATGTCCTGGTAGGCAATCATATCCTTCGCCGGATCGAAGTCAGCCAGGTTGCCCAGGAGGTAACGGAAGGTGTTGCGGATCTTGCGGTAGACGTCGGAGAGCTGTTTCAAGATCTTCGGCGACAAGCGGATATCACCCTGATAATCAGCCGACGATACCCACAGGCGGAGGACATCAGCACCATATTTTTCGATGACTTCCTGCGGAGCGACGGTGTTGCCGACAGATTTACTCATCTTGCGGCCTTCGCCGTCGACAGTGAAGCCGTGAGTCAGGACCGATTTATACGGTGCATAGCCGTTGACAGCGACCGACGTGAGCAGGGAGCTGTTGAACCAGCCGCGATGCTGGTCCGAGCCTTCCAGGTACATTTCGCAGGGATAATCGAGGTCCGGATCGTTTTTCAGTACGCCCTGATGGGTGCAGCCGCTGTCGAACCAGACGTCCATGATATCCGTTTCCTTGCGGAAATGTGTGCCGCCGCAGTGCGGGCATTTATAGCCTTCCGGCATGAGTTCCTTGACGTCGTGCATCCACCACGTATCGGAACCTTCTTCGGCAAACATCTTCTGCAGATGAGCGATGGTTTCGTCGTTGATGATGTGTTCGCCGCAGTCTTCGCAGTAGAAGATAGGAATAGGCACGCCCCAGACACGCTGACGGGAAATGCACCAGTCACCGCGGTCGTGAATCATGTTGTAAATGCGGTCGTGGCCCCAGGACGGAATCCATTTGACCGTATCGATTGCGTCGAGTGCTTTCTGGCGGAAGCCGTCAACCGAAGCAAACCACTGTTCCGTAGCGCGGTAGATGATCGGTTCCTTGCAGCGCCAGCAGTGCGGATACTGATGGCGGAAAGTGCTCTTAGCAAAGAGGGCGCCCAATTCAGCTAATTTCTTGATGACCGGTACGTTCGTATCGAAGACGAACTGGCCTTCAAAGCCAGGAACCTTGTCGGTGTAACGGCCTGTGCCGTCGACCGTGCCCAGCGGTTTGAGACCCCAGGCAGCATATTTCTTGCAGACATCAAAGTCGTCCTGGCCATGGTCCGGAGCGGTATGGACGAGGCCGGTACCAGCTTCGAGCGTGACGTGGTCGCCGAGGATGATGGGGACCTTGCGGTCGTAGAAGGGATGCTTGAAGACCAGGCCTTCGAGCTGTTTGCCCGTCATGACGTCCGGCATGACTTCGTAGTCTTCGACTTTGCCGGCTTTCATGGTCGGTTCGACCAAATCTTTGGCCATGAGCAGGTATTCATCGCCGATGCGGACCCAGACGTATTCGAAGTTTTCGTTGGCACTGATGGCGACGTTGCAGGGAATGGTCCAAGGTGTCGTCGTCCAGATGAGGGCGAAGACTTTGTCCGGATCGGCGCCTTTCGGCATATGGCAGTTGAGGTCGACGGACTTGAATTTAACGTAAATGGAGAAGGATTTATCATCCTTGTATTCGATTTCAGCTTCAGCCAGGGCCGTTTCGCAGTGCGGGCACCAGTAAACGGTCTTCAGGCCTTTGTAGATATAGCCTTTCTTGGCCATTTCGCCAAAGACGCCGATCTGAGCGACTTCGACGGGTTTGCGCAGGGTCAGGTACGGATGGTCCCAATCGCCGAGGACGCCGAGGCGGATGAAGTCTTTCTTCTGTTCTTCTACGCGGGCCAGGGCGTAGTCACGGCATTTGGCGCGCAAGTCGAGCGGTGCCATTTCGTGACGGTTCAGGCCCGTATCCTTGATGACGGCGTGTTCGATAGGAAGGCCGTGCGTATCCCAGCCGGGAACGTATTTCGTGTAGCAGCCCTGCTGGGTCTTATATTTGAGGATAATATCTTTTAATACCTTATTCAATGCATGGCCGATGTGGATTTTGCCATTGGCATACGGAGGACCGTCGTGAAGAATGAACTTGGGCGCACCGTCCCGTTTCTTCAAGCGTTTTTCATAAATCTTGTTGTCCTGCCAGAATTTCAAAAAGTCCGGTTCCCGTTTCGGCAAGTTGCCGCGCATGGGGAAATCGGTCTGAGGCAGATGTAAAGTCTTACCGTAATCCATTATGTTTCCTCCTCTGAATCTGTGAAAAAAAATAACGTCTCCGTCCCAAAAGGGACGAAGACGTAATCACCGTGGTACCACCCTATTGACTGCCGGAGCAGCCACTTTGACGCGCAATAACGACGCGACCCGGCAGCTGGTTCGCAGCTGCAGCTCCCAAGTGATCCGCCAGCATACGGCCTTTGCCGGGCTCTCACTATCCCCGGTTCGCTGAAAAGGCGTAGGCGACACTGGCCGTCTTGTTCATCGCTTTTCATTTTTTATGACAATTACTTGTACATAGACGTATTGTAAAGGCTTCTCCCCCATTTGTCAAGAGGATTACTTCCAATATTGGACCGTACTTTCATCGATACCGATGGAAGCCGCCTTGAAGACAGGGTTCTTGCCTTCCTTCTTCTGCTGCTGGTAGTCGCGCATAGCTTTGACAGCCGTATTGCCCAGGATGAAGCAGGCCGGGATGTTGATGAAGCACATGACAGCCATGAGGATATCGGCAATATCCCAGACAGCGGCCATGGACATGCCGGCGCCGACGAAGACGACGAGGACGCAGACAATACGGAAGGTATTGACGAAACCGTGGGACGGAGCCCCCTTGTGGATAAAGCGGATGCAGTTATCGACGTAGAACAGGTTGCCGATGAGCGTAGAGAAGCCGAAGAGGAGCATACAAATCGTAATCAGGAGCGGACCGAAGCCGCCGAAGACGGCTGTCGCTGCATTCTGGACATAAGCCGCACCGGCTACTTCCTTGGTGATGGGCACGCCCGAGAAAAGGCCCATGAAAGCCGTGGCACTGCAGACCAGGAGGGTGTCGATGAAGACCGACAGCATCTGGACCAGGCCCTGTTTAACCGGATGGCTGACATCGGCTGCGGCTGCCGCATTCGGGGCCGAACCGATACCGGCTTCATTGGAATAGAGGCCGCGCTTGATACCATAGATCATGCAGGAGCCGGAGATGCCGCCGAGGATGGACTGGAAATCGAAGGCATCGGCAAAAATCATGGCGAAGACCTGCGGCAGGCTGGTGATGTGGAAAAGGATGACGATGAGGGCTGCCAGGATATAGACGCCGCCCATGACCGGAACCAGGACCGATGTGACCTTGATGATACGCTGGCCGCCGCCGATCAGGCAGTATGCGACGAGAGCGGCAAAGACAGCGCCGATGATCCACGGCGTCGTCGTCGGGTCGTAGAAACTGTAGACGAGGAACGTCGACTGCATGTTGAACGAGCAGAGCAGGTTAAAGCCGCCAGCATACGTCACGATCAGGGCAAAGGCAAAGAGGACGCCGAGCCAGCGCTGATGCATGGCCGTTTCAATGTAGTAGGCCGGGCCGCCGTAGCTGTGGCCTAAGGGATTGCGGCGTTTGTAAATCTGGGCCAGCGTACTTTCGATGAAAGCCGTCGCCCCGCCGATGATGGCTAAAAGCCACATCCAGAAGACAGCGCCGGGACCACCCAGGCAGATTGCCGTCGATACGCCGATGATATTGCCCGTACCGACACGGGACGCCGTCGAAACCATAAGGGCCTGGAAAGACGATACCTTCCCGGCTTCTGTCGGTTTTTCCATGACGACACGGATACTCTCCGGGAACAGGCGCAGCTGGACACAGCGCGTCTTCCAGGAAAAAATAAGGCCGGCTGCGATGAGGATGACCATTAAAATAGGATAATAAAGGACATCATCGAGATAGTTCAGGACAGCCATAATCATAGAATCACATCCTTACTATAAAACAAAAAAAGGTATAAAATAAATAAAGAAGTTCTTTAAAAATGATAAAGGATTCTATGATAATTTGTCAATAGGTTATGGAGGAATGATCCTACCCCGTTCCTATCCTCCCGCCCCTGTAGTATAATGAAAAGGAAAGGCAGGGATTCCCATGACATCTATTGAACAAGTAATACAAAAAGCCATCGCCTTCGACCACGGCGACGCCCGGCGCATCCACCATTTCCTCAAGGTCTACGCCTACGCCGACACCATCGGCCGCCTGGAAGGACTGCCGGCAGACCAGCAGGACATCCTGCGGACAGCCGCCGTCCTCCACGACATCGGCATCCACGCAGCCGAAGAAAAATACGGTTCCTCGTCGGGCAAATACCAGGAAATCGAAGGTCCCGCCCCGGCCAGGGCCATCCTGGAAGAACTCGGTGCTGACGAAAAGCTCATCGACCGGGTCTGCTTCCTCATCGCCCACCATCACACCTATACCGGCATCGACGGCCTGGACTACCAGATACTCCTGGAAGCCGATTTTTTGGTCAACGCCTATGAAGACCAGCTGAAACCGGAAGCCATTGCCACCTTCCGCGACAAGGTATTCCGTACCCCATCGGGTCTGCAATTATTAAAAGATACGTATCATGTGTGAAAGGAGCCCTTACGATGACAGATATTGAAAAATTCGTCGACATGGTCAAAAATTCCGATAACATCGTCTTCTTCGGCGGCGCCGGCGTCTCGACGGAAAGCGGCATCCCCGATTTCCGCAGCACCGACGGCCTGTACAACCAGCACTATAAATACCCGCCCGAAACGATCCTCAGCCATTCTTTCTTTATGGACAACACGGAAGAATTTTACCGCTTCTACCGCGACAAGATGCTGGCCCTCGACGCCCAGCCCAACATGGCCCATATCAAACTGGCCGAACTGGAAAAAGCGGGCAAACTAAAAGCCATCGTCACCCAGAACATCGACGGCCTGCACCAGAAAGCGGGCAGTAAAAATGTCCTGGAACTGCACGGCAGCGTCCACCGCAATTTCTGCATGCACTGCAACAAATTCTTCGACGCCGAATACATGAAGGATTCCACGGGCATCCCCAAGTGTGACGCCTGCGGCGGCATCATCAAGCCCGACGTCGTCCTCTACGAAGAAGGCCTGGACAACGACGTCATCGAACAGTCCCTGTACTACATCAGCCACGCCGACATGCTCATCATCGGCGGCACGAGCCTCGTCGTCTACCCAGCAGCCGGTCTGGTCCGTTACTACCGCGGCCATAAACTGGTCTTGATCAACAAATCCAGTACGGACATGGACAGCGCAGCCGACCTGGTCCTCCACGACCCGATTGGTGAAGTCTTCAGCCATGTAGAACTCTAATCACCGTTTATCTATACACCTAAATGCATTGCTTGAGTTTGAAGTTGTAAGTTTGAAGTTGTAAGTTTGAAGTTTGAAGTGATGGGGGCATAAATTTACCCCTATTACATCAAACATCAAACATCAAACATCAAACATTTAATTATAACATTTTTCTAAACCTTCTTTGCATTCGTGATATGCTTACAAATTTTATAGTATACTTAAATTTGTATATTATTCAAATTTTCTGCATGTCTCAAAGGAAAGAAGGTTTTTATTTCGTGAAAAAGAAAGTTTTTGCTGCGGCAGTCCTGGCTGCTGTCTGTTCCCTCCCGGCTCTGGCAGCCAATCCCTTTGTCGATGTCCCAAGTGACAGCTGGGCTTACAAGTCCGTCGTCGAATTGGCCGACGCTGGCATCATCCAAGGCGTCGATGGCCAGTATTTCCAGGGCCATCGCAACATCACCCGCTACGAAGCGGCTGAAATGGTCGCCAAAGCCATGGCCCATATGGACAAAGCCTCTATCGAACAGCGGGCCCTGATCAACAAGCTGGCCGATGAATACGCCGACGAACTGAACAGCCTCGGCGTCCGCGTGACCAACCTGGAAAACCGCGTCGGCAACACCCGCGTTTTCGGCGATGCCTTCGTCCGTTACCGTTACCAGAACGGCAACAAGAAGAACGACAATTCCTGGGATACGCGCTTCCGCATCCGTGCCCAGGGCCAGGTCAATGACCGCACGAAAGTCACAGCCGGCGTCAGCACGGGCTTTCGCCCCTTCGCCAGCAACAAAGCCGCTTCTGCCGAAGGCAACAATCCCTACATGGATTTGGCCAAAGTGGACTATAACTTCGGCAGCAAGAACTGGGAACTCAGCGTCGGCCGCAATGACGTCTACCGCATCGGCCGCGACGCCTATGGCTTGCAGTACTTCGATGCCCTCGACGGCGCCGAACTGCGCTATCACAACGATAACCTGGCCATCACCACGGGCTACGGCAAATTCAAAGACGGCAAGAAGCCCGGCGTCGATACGGTGAAACCTATTTCCGACGCCCATTCGGACCACTTCAGTACCGACGGCTTGAAGACGGGCTACGGCGAAATCGACGTCTTCTTCGGCAGCGGCAAAGCAGCCCGTTCCGAAGCCGGCGTCTATTACAACCGCCTCCACCAGTCCAACCACAGCTCGGGAGAAGACTATTTCGCCAAATACATCGCCGGCTACTTCGTCCGCGGCAACTACGGCAAGTGGAGCGCCCTGGCCAACTACGAACACATCGGCTTCAACGCAGGTGTCAAGAACGTCGACGGCCAGGATTACGGCGACGCCTGGATGGGCAAACTCCAGTACGGCAATGCGTCCTTCGCCGCTCCCGGCAGCTGGGATACGTGGCTGGAATACCTCGACCTCGACGACGGCTCCTTCCTCGGCGGCAACCCCTTCACGTGGCGTTTCTCCAGCGACATGGATAACCAGCGCAGCTGGGGTATCGGCGTCGACTACATCATCGCCAAGAACCTGAAATTCAGCGTCATGCAGTCCTTCGCCAGCCAGGCCAAGACCGGCAGCGAAGATCCCCACGAAATGACCCGCATCCATTTCCAGATGCTGTTTTAAGCAGGGGACGCCCGTGATTCGTAGCTCGCAGCTCGTGGTTCGTTTTGCGGCTGTATAGCCGCACCGTAGGGGACGCCCAAAGGGCGTCCCGCTGTCCGCAGTTCGCCCACGTGGCGACTCCTACAGTACAAAAAAGAGGCTATCGCATAAGCATTTTTGCTTAATGCGACAGCCTCTTTTTACACATGGGCAATACACCCCTTAGAAATAGACCAGGGTGACACCGGCACCGCCGCCGTCTACGTCGTCGAGCTGGTATTTCTTGACGAATGGCTGGTCGTCGAGGAAGGCGTGGATCTGACGGCGCAGGGCACCGCTGCCCTTGCCGTGGATGATTTTGACCGGACTGAAACCGGCAGCCAAGGCCTGGTCCAGGAAGCGTTCGACTTCCGGCAGGGCTTCGCTGAACGTCTTGCCGATGATGTTCAACTCCGTCGCTACGCTGGACGTGCGGATAGGCCGGTATGACGAAGCAGCAGCCGCTTTCTTTTCGGCCTGTTTTTCTTTCTTCAATTCGTCCAGGTACGGCGCGCTGACATCTTTGAACTTGACGCGGACCGTCATGCCCCGGACGGAGACGGTGAGCTGTTTGCTGCCGATGTCTTCGACCGTGCCGACACTGTCCAGGTTATTGACGAAGACCTGCTGGCCGACTTTCAGCTTCGACAGGTCGATGGGGTCGCGCTGAGGCTTCTCAGCTTCAGGCAGGGAAATCTGCTGGATAGCCCGGCGGGCCTTGTCGATGGCCTTGGCCTTTTCCCGGTCCGTCCCCTCTTTGGACTGAGCCTTCAGTTCACGGATAATCTTTTCCGCTTCGACGCGGAGGTTGCGCTTGAGGTCGACGGCATCACGGCGGCTGGCGTCGATGATGTCCTGCCGCTTGGACGTGACCTTATCCTTTTCTTTGCGCAGATCGTCTTCCAGTTTCCGCGCTTCACGCAGGCGGTACTCCAGTTCCGCCTGTTCTTCATCCATCTTTTTGGCCTGTGCATTGAGCTGGGTCAGGACCTTTTCCATATCCATGTCCTGGGCCTTGCTGCGCAGGTCTTTTGGCTTTTTCCAGGATGTCCTTGGGCATGCCCAGGCGTTCGCTGATGCTGAAAGCATGAGAACTGCCGGCCGAACCGATGCGCAGTTTATACGTCGGTTTCAGTGTTTCCATATCGAATTCGACGTGGCCGTTTTCGATGCCCGGCGTATTATAGGCATAGTTCTTGAGGTCGTTGTAATGGGTCGTGACCATGACATACGAGCCTTTCTGATAAAAAGCATCGAGGATGGCAATGGCGATGGCACTGCCTTCGGCCGGGTCCGTGCCGGAACCGAGTTCGTCCGCCAGGATGAGGTCATCCGGGCCGCAGTGCTTGAGGATGTAGATGAGCTGCTTCATATGGCTGGAAAAAGTACTCAAGTTCTGAGAAATATCCTGTTCGTCGCCGATATCGGAAAATACGTCGCGGAAGACGGGCAGTTCCGACGATTCACTGACAGGAATGAACAGGCCGGCTTGATGCATGAGGACCAACAGACCCAGGGTCTTCATGGAAACGGTTTTACCACCGGTGTTAGAGCCCGTAATGAGGAGGATGCGATAATCGCCACCGATGACAATGGTATTCGGCACGACGTGTTTGGCGTCGATAAGAGGATGGCGGGCCTGGATGAGCTTGATTTCCCGCGTCTTAGAAACAGCCGGACGGCAGGCTTTCATCTTCAAGGCTAACTGCGCTTTGGCAAAGGCGAATTCCAGTTGGCCCACACACTTTGTACTGTCATACAAGTCATGGTACTGCTGCTGTACTTTCGCTGTCAGACGGCGGAAAATGCGTTCGATTTCCTTCGTTTCGCCAATGCGTGCAGCTTGCAAGTCGTTATTGGCATTGACGATGGCCAACGGTTCGACATAGAGCGTCGAGCCACTGGCCGACGTATCATGGACGATACCCGGAAAAGCATGGCGGTATTCCTGCTTGATAGGAATGACATAACGGTTATTGCGCACGGTGACCAGGGCATCTTGAAAATACTTCTGGTATTCCTTATTCTGCAAGACATTATTGACGTAGCGCTTGGTCTGCCGTTCCAGTTCGACGATGCGGCTGCGCAGGCGCATCAATTCCGGCGACGCATTGTCCCGTATTTGGCGATTGTTGTCGAAGACCGTCGCGAAAGAATGGGACAACTGGGAAAAATCGCCGATAACGTCTGCCTGTTCGGCCAGCTGAGGATATTCGGCGCCACGGTCGGCAAAGAAAGACCGGATTTCCCCATAATGCTGAAGATTATTCCAGATATCGATACATTCATGCGAATCAAGGGTCACTTCGCGCTTAGCCTTTTCCAGAGACGGCCGGATATCGACGATGCCGCCGAAGGGCGTACTCGTTTCCGTCTGCATACAGCGGACGGCTTCTTCTGTATCAGTCAGATTCCGTTCAATGACTTCGCTGTCGTTCACCGGTCTCAGGCGGCGGGCGATTTCCTTAGACAAACGGGACGGTGCCAGGCGGACCAGCATATTCTGGACCTGATAGAATCCCAAAATCCGCATACTTCTTTTATTCATAAATCATATTACTCCTATTACTCCTATTATTATAAAATTCCGTGGAAGAAATGGCCCCGCGTCACCGTCTGGTCTTCCTTCCCTAAGAGCATCGTTTCCGTCCCATCGCAGAGGCGGCGGTAACGGCTGACTTGCTGGCCGATCCACTGGGGATTGCGGCCGCGGCCTTCGATGCGGATGGCGGCGATGCCAGCGCGGCGCAGGTCTTTATAATACGGCGCCATGTCCAGGTCACGGCTGTTGAGGATATGGTTACGGCAATACTGGTCAGTAACGACAGGGAACGTTTCATCCCGCCGGTCCCGTAAGGCATAGGCACCGCGGGCACAGACGCCAGGGCATCCTTTCTTCTGGCCCTGGCCGGCAAAGGAAGAAATAACACACGATTCGGTGACCATCATTTCTGCCCGCCCTTGGACGACGGCTTCAATGGGACAGCCGCTCTGGCGGACCATGTCCTTCATCTGGCGCAGCGTCGCTTCGACAGACGCCGTCACGGCCGTGCAGCCTAAAGCCGCATAGGTTCGGGCCGCCTGGCTGTTGAAATATTGAGGGACCAGTCCGCCCGGACTGGCAGGGTGACGTTCAAATCTTCCAACATCGTAAAGACGGCCATAGCCCCGGCATAGATACCATCGATGCCAGCGGCAATAGCCCGTTCCAGTTCATTCTGGACAGCTGCCCGGTGTTCTTCGCGGACGATGCGTGGCGTAGCCGCCCACAGGGCAGCCCCTTGTTCATGCGCTGCCTGGACAGCGGCCTGCCAAGCCTTGGTGCCAAAGGGATGGTGATGATACGATTCGCCGCCGAAGAGGATGATATCAGCGCCATGAGCTACCGCCGCGGCGACGCCGTCGACACTGTCACAGCGGACGATGAGCTCCATGACCTGGCCGGATTCATCCGGACAGGCCGGAGACTGCCAATCCGGAGCCGTACCAGCTGCGGGCCGCGGATAATCAGCCAGGATACAGTCGATTAAAGCCTGTACAGCTTGACGGCGAAGGCCGTTGAGGACGCTGGCCGGAATCATCTTCGTTTCATCCCAGACGGTCACACTGGCCAGGACAAAAGGCGTGTCGCCCAAGCGGCCGACCTGTCCCTGGACATAATCGGCCGTCGCTGGCCGTTGACGGGCCGGTTCAGGCTGGAAATCGGCCACAGCCGATGCAGTATGG
>ENA-OQCL01000610-OQCL01000610.1-human-gut-metagenome-genome-assembly--contig:-NODE-610-length-16360-cov-2.867800_pt1 | contig 16360 bp, 18 predicted proteins | sample MGYA00242502_ERZ504586 | MGnify/ENA primary metagenome ERZ504586 (study PRJEB26092, sample SAMD00036316) | human gut metagenome | host: Homo sapiens | study: EMG produced TPA metagenomics assembly of... | reverse complement strand
GTGCTCTGCTCCGGCCATCCCCTGGATCTGAACACCCGCATCCAGGCGGTGTTTATCGACGGCCGCCAGGTCAAATAGCCGCAAAAGGAACGGTTTTCCACAAAAGCTGTGGGAAACCGTTCTTTTTAAGGGCGTTGCAGTCAGTTTTCCGTTTCGTCCTTCTTCCCTCTGCCTCCCAGGAGCGCGCCGCCGATCAGGGCGGTGAGGGGCGCCGCCAGTATGACGCCCATGCTGGCGGAGAGCCCCTGCATCAGCTCGATTCCCACGGAGTACATGTTGATGATCTGCTGGTACTGGTAGTGATAGGCGTAGATAAAGACCAGGGTGTTGATGGAGCCCCCGGTGAACGCCAGAATCAGAGTGTTGGTCATGGTGCCCATCATATCCCGCCCCACGTTCATGCCGGACCGGAAGAGCTGGCCCGCCGTCATGTGGGGATTGATCTCCTTCAGCTCATTTAATGTGGAGGCGATGGACATGCCCACGTCCATCACCGCGCCCAGGGCGGCGATCAGAATGCCGGCAAAGAGGAGCTCCCCGATGCGGATCTCCGTCATCTCCCCCACGTAAACCAGGTTTTCAATGTCCGATACATTGTAGCCGCCGATGCCTGTCGCCTGCCCGAACAGCCAGGCAAACAGGCCGGATATGACCACGCCGCCCACGGTGCCCGCCATCGCCGTCAGGGATTTCCTGGACACGCCGTCAATCAGGCACATGGTCACCGTGGTAGTGAGGGCGACAATCAGCACCGCCGCCAGAATGCCTGCCATCTTCCGCTTACTTTTCACTTTCATGTTTTTTCTCTCCTTTCCCGATGGCATAGTTCAGCAGCCAGCCAATCAGGCAGCCAACGCCGCACAGCCCCAGCATAAAAACGCTGTACACAATTAGAGTGACCGGGTACTCCATCAGGGTGGCCCCATACTGCCAATAACGCACGAAGGTCCGCAGCAGCGCGCAAAGGGCAATGCCCTCCCCCACTGCCATCAGCAGCTTCCACATCTGGGGGTCCTGATACACGGCCGCAGCACACACAAACGGGAAAATCAGGATGATCCAGTTGGAATGTTCGCCGTAACTTGTCAGCACCCCAAAGCCCATGCCCAGCGCGGCAAACATCAGCAGGCCGGTATTGTATTTGTGGCGGATCTTTTGCAGCAGGCGGGCATCATCGGGTGCGGGCAGGCTTTGTGGCAGGGCCTGCCCGCCGCCCGCCTGCCACAGGGTGCGGCATTCCGGGCAGGTTTGCAGGTGGGCTTTTACCAGCGCTTCACTTTCCGGGCTGGCAACGCCATCCTGCACCAGCGGGATCAAATCCCGGCAGACCGCGCAGGGAATTTCGGTTTCTGCTTTTCCCTGTTCTGCTTGCCGGTTTGTTTCTTTTTCTTGCGTCATTCGTCGTATCCCTCCTTTTGCAGGGTTGCTTTCAGCCAGGCGCGGGTACGGTGCTCCACCACCCGCGCGGATGCTTCGGTTATTTGCAGTTTTTGGGCAATTTCCTGGTACGAATACCCCTGCGCCCGCAGGTATACCACGCTGCGGGTGCGCTCGTCCTTTTGCTGCAGCAAAGCCTGCACGCGGTGCAGCTTTTGGCGGGCGGCGGTGGTTTCGGTCAGGGCATCATCGGTTATGTAGCGTTCCATCAAATCGTCCAGGCTGACGGACTGGTGCCGCCTGCGCAGGCTTTCCAGCCAGATATTGCGTGCAATGCCAAACAGCCAGGTTTTTACCTCGCACTCTCCACGGAAAGTGGGCAGCCGCTTGATGACCCGCACAAAGGTTTCGCTCAACAGGTCTTCCGCCTGCACAGGGTCGTGGGTCAAAAAGCAGAGGTAGCGGTACAGATCCATCCGGTAGCGCCGGTACAGTTCCTCCAGCTCCGGCAGTTTCATGCTTTGGCCCACCTCCTTTCGCTTTGTTCAGGCGCCTTACATGATATTGGTGGCCGCGGCCGCCGTTTTGTTACAGGCAGCGATAAAAAAAGTCCTGCCGCACCGCTTGGAAACGGCATCGGCAGGATCGGTTGTTCTTTTATTCCTGGCTTTGGGTGTCATCCTGGGGCGCATCGGCAGTCAGGTCTGCACCATCTGCCGCTGCATCGGCGGCAGCATCCGTGGTATCCTCTGCCGGGGGTTCCGGGGTCGGCTCCGGGGTGGCCACAGGGTTTTCCGCCGGCAAAAAAGCGCGGCTGAATGGTGCCGTCCGTCTGCTGGTCCGAAACATCCAGCGTACCGCGGTCACTGCTTGCCAGGCCATCGCCACCGGTATCCAGAATGATATAGGCGGCAAACCGGATCTTGTAATCCAGATTGTTTGTCGTGCCCAGCTGGACCGACACACGGCCCTGATACAAAAAGCTCAGCTCGGTCATGTTCTGCATGGTCAGCACCGTGGTGCCATCCAGCAGGCCATACTGGTCCAGTTCGCCCAGCAGTTCGTTCAGCACCTCGTTGGGGGTCTCCTGTGCCGTATCGGCTTCGTCTGCATTTTCCGGCGTTGCGGTGCCGCTTGGCATGGCCGTTGCCAGGGCGGTCGGCTCGCTGGGGGCATCCAGTGTCAGGAAGCTGCCCGGCGTGGTGGCCGCGCCCTCTGGCAGCAGGGCATCCAGCTGCACCAGATTATCCGGCTCTGCCGGCTCCACACGCAGCACTTTCAGCTGTTCGCTCAGCACCAGCCAGCTGCCGGAATACTCCATCTTAAAGCGTTCCACCGCAGGCTGCACCCGGATGATTACGGTGCCGGGGGCCTGGCGGGTGACGACTGCCACATCCAGGTACGGCATCTGCGCCAACAGCTGGTCAGATTTTTCTTTGGTGGAAAAACCGTACAGGTTATCCCCCACCTGAATGCCGGTTGCATCGATCAGCTGTTGTTCGGTATAAATACCGGTATTGGCGGGGGTGGTGCGGTCCGCATTTTCCACCCGGAAATCCGTCACCTTGAACAACAGGTTGATGGAAAGCACAATGCCGACCACCAGCACTGCCAAAACGCACAGCACCCCGATGATAGCCTTGCGGCGGCGGATGCGCAGCTGTTCCGCGCGGGTAACGCGGCGCTGCACCTGTGGCGCGCTGGAACGGTACCCCGGCTTTTGGGGGTTCTGTTGGGGGCGGGGGCGCTTTTGCTGCTGTTTGGGCGGCTGGCGTTCGGGCTGTTTTGCGGGACGCTGGCTGCTGCCCTTTGGCCGCTGCTGGCTGCCCGCCGGGCGGCTGCTGCGCTGCGGCGGGGCGCTTTTGGTGTTGCGATGGCTGGGCTGACCCTTGCGGGGAGGTACACTTTTTTTCTGGTTTCGGCTGCGCTGATTGCGGTCCATAGGGTGTACCTCCTTTCTGTGTTTCAGCTTTTATTTGCTGCCGGTTTGTTCCGGCAGGTTACTTTCCGTTCACCAGTTCCAGCAGCTTTGCGGTGATCAGTTCCAGGCTCTTGGGGTTGCCCAGGGTCTTGGCGGCGGTGCCCATGGCCGTCAGTTTGCCGGGCTCTGCCAACAGGGCATGCACGGTTTCGATCAGCTTGACACCGGTCAGGTCTTTTTCTTCAATCACAATGGCGGCACCGGCGTTTTGCAGCTCCAGTGCATTATAATACTGGTGGTTTTCGGCCACGATTGGGGCTAGGGATCAGGATGGACGCGCGGCCCATGGCTTCCAGCTCCGCCAGCGTCAGCGCACCGGAGCGGGAAATAACAAGGTCCGCCGCGGCCAGCAGATCCGGCATATTATCAATGTATTCTTTTACCACAAGGTTGGCACCGGGGGCAAAGTGGTTCTTGGCTTCCAGGTCCTCAAACAACTTTACGCCGCGGCTGCCGGTGGCGTGCAGGTGCAGCACGGGCAGATCGTTTGCCTGCTCCCACGCGCACAGCTCTGCCACAACCTCGTTGATACGGCGGGCCCCCAAAGAGCCGCCGAAGCTCAAAATCACGGTGCGGTCCCCCGCGTGCACAGCAGCACGGGCGGCGGCGCGGTCACGGTTCAAAATTTCCGGGCGGACAGGGTTGCCAACCACAAGGGTCTTCTCCGGCGCGCCAAGCTTTTCCACCGCAGCGGCGGAAGCGGCAAACACCACGTCCACATCCTTGGCCAGCAGCTTGTTGGTCACACCGGGGAAAGCGTTCTGCTCATGGATGGCAGTCTTGATGCCCTTTTTGGCGGCGGCGCGCACCACCGGGCCGCTGACATAACCGCCGCAGCCGATGACCAGATCGGGCCGGACCTCTTTCAGGATAGCCGACGTGCGCGGGCCGGACAGGGCCAGGTGGTAGAGCGCTACCACGTTGCGGCCCACGTTCTTCAGGGTTGGCTTGCGCTGGAAACCGTTGATCTCAATATGGTGGAACGGGTACCCTGCCTTGGTTACAAGGCCGTACTCCATACCCTCTTTCCGCCCGGCAAAGTGGATCTCGGCCGCGGGGTCCGCCGCCTTTAAGGCTCCGGCAATGGCAAGCGCCGGGTTGATATGGCCGGCTGTGCCGCCGGCAGCAATCAAAACACGCATAGTGGTTCCTCTTTTCTCCGTAAAATCGAACGTTTATGTTATGGCAATACCGCATAATTCTAAGTGCCGATACGGCGAGCGAGGTGCGGCAGCTGCTAAGCCAAAAGCGCAGATAATACTTTGTGTATTATCGAGTATTTTGGCAACGCAGATGCCGTGCCGCAGCCGCCGGAGCGGTGCTTAAGCCGTCAGGCGGGAATTGTGCGGTATTGCCTTATATCTAAAACCAAAGAGAACAATGCTTTCCGCAGGCATGCGGGAATTCTCAGTTGCTGTGCAGGGCTTTGTGGGTGCGGCGCTGCGGGTTCATCCGGCGGGCAAGTTCTTCATGCGAGCGCTTGCTGCGCGCAGCGTTTTGCGCGTTGCCCGCCCGCGATATGCTTAGTATAATGCCCATCTCACACAATAGAATCAGCAAGCTGGTACCACCGGAGGAAAAAAAAGCGGCAGGCTGATGCCGGTATTTGGGGCCACATTGGTGACCACCGCAATGTGGATCATGGCCTGCCAGGCAATTTGCGACATAATGCCAATACCCAGCATCGTACCAAAATAATCCGGCGAGTTCAGGGCGATGATAACGCCCTGAATGATCAGTGCGGCAAAAAGGCCCATACAGATCACCGCGCCGATAAAGCCCAGCTCTTCGCACAGAACGGAAAAGATAAAGTCGTTGCTGGCTTCCGGCAGCCAGAGGTGCTTTTGGCGGCTGTTGCCAATGCCCAGGCCGGTCAGCCCGCCAGACGCAATGGAATACAGGCTCTGCTGGGTCTGGTACAAAATATCGCCCTCGTCACCGTTCCATGCGCCGAGGCGCTGCTGAACATAGTTATTCTGTCCGGTCAGCATTTTGTAAATCACAAACGCAGCCGCGCCTGCCGCCGGGATGCACCAGAACCGGCCCACACCGCCACACAAAATCATACTGCCCGCAATCAGCAGGATCAGCATGATAGCAGAGTTATGGGGTTCTTTGTACAACAGAACCACCACCGGCAGCAGCGGCAGCACAGGCAGCACAATGCCGTAAAGCAGTGTTCCCCGTTTTTCATAATACCGGTCCGCAAAGCAGGCAAGACCCAAAATAGCCGAAAACTTTGCCAGCTCCGAAGGCTGCAGGGTTGTGCCAAACATATACACCCAGCGGTAACAGCCGTTGTACGGCTCACTGAACAGGGCCCACACCAAAAGCAGCAGCGTTAAAATGTATAAGTACCAGTTCATGTGGCGCAGGCTGCGGTAGTTGATGTTGGAAATCAGATACATCAGCACCAGCCCCACCACCGCCAGAATTACCTGCGGGCGGATAAAGTGGTAAATATCCCCCTTGAAGCGGTAATACCCGGTGGAGTAACTGGCGGAGAACAGCATGATCAGCCCGTAAGTCAACACAAGGATCAGCGTGCCGACAAGGCCATAGGAAAGTTTGCCGCGTTCCTCTTTTTTGAACGCGATTTCCTTAAAAAACCTGCCAATGTTGCCAAAGGCCAAATCGAAAAGCTGGGCAAACGTCATTTGCGGCACAGCCCCCTTTCTGATATTTTATGCCATGTAAACGTACATCAGGCCCAGCACCACGCCGATAATAGCGATCAGGCTGAAGAAAAAGTCGATCTTGACTTCTTTCCAGCCGCGCATCTCGAATGCGTGGTGGATCGGTGTCATGCGGAAAATGCGCTTGCCGTGGGTCAGCTTGAAGTAAACGCGCTGGATCACAACGGTCATGGCGTCCCAGATATACACAATGCCAAAGAAGAACACCAGCTCCGGCCGGCCCATGATAAAGGCAAGGGCCGTTACCATACCGCCCAGGAACATGCTGCCGGTATCGCCCATGAACACTTTGGCCGGGTAGAAGTTCCACACCAGAAAGCCCGCTGCCGCAGCAGCCGTTGCCGCCGCCAGAACGGCCACATGATAAAAGCTGAGCATGCTGGCAGCCAGCAGGTAGCCCAGCATGGAAACAAAGGTCACACAGGAGCACAGGCCGTCCAGACCATCCGTCAGGTTGACGGCATTGACCAAAAAGATGATGCCGAAGAACGCAATGGGGTAATACACCCAGCCCAGATCTACCGCACCGATAAAGGGCAGCATAATGATGGTGGTCAGCAGGCCCTGCATGTGCAGCCCCACCAGGAAGCCGCCGGTAACAATGAACTGCATGATAAGCTTTTGCCAGGCAAGCAGGCCCAGGTTGCGGTGCTTGACGACCTTGATATAGTCATCCAGAAAACCGATAAAGCCGGAACCAAACGCCAGGAACAGCGCCAGCAAGGCGGCGCGCACCTGCACAATGCCCAAAAGGTCCTGTGCATAGCGGTAGAACCCGGCATACACCAGGCCGCAGGCCACCAGAATGCCAAAGATGAAGCACAGGCCGCCCATGGTGGGTGTACCCTGTTTTTTGTTATGCCAGGTCGGGCCGGATTCCCGGATGGTCTGGCCGAAGTGCAGCTTGTGCAGTGCCGGAATTACAAAACAGCCTGAAAGTGCCGTAACGGCAAACGCACCGATTGCCGCGGCAACCAGCATCCAAGAAACGATCATTCCCATGTGATATTCCCCCAAAATATGCAATTATGCGTTTGGCAGCGCCGCGTAAAGCTGCTTTAATACATCATCCAGCTTCATGGCGTGGCTGGCCTTTGCCAGCACAACATCGCCGGGGCGGACGTTCTGCCGTAGATATTCTACTACTTCCTCCGCCGCTTGGCAATGGATGGTTTGCAGCCCTTTCTGCCGGGCTGCTTCGGCCATGGCTGCGCTCAACGGGCCGTAAGCCACCAGCAGGTCGGCGGCATCGGCAGCCCATTTGCCGGTCTGGCGGTGGCCGGGTTCACTGGCAGCGCCAAGTTCCAGCATATCGCCCAGCACGGCAATGCGGCGGCCGCCGGGGCCGGGCTGGCGGTCATGCAGAATCTGCAAGGCTGCTTTCATGCTGTCCGGGCTGGCGTTATAGCAATCCTCAATAAAGGTCACACCGCCGTGCTGCACAATGTTCTGGCGCATACCGGTGGTCTGATAGCTGGCCAACGCACGGGCGGCGCGGGCACGCTCCAGCCCCAAGCGGGTGGCTGCAGTGTAAGCAGCAAGGGCATCATACACGGTATGAACACCTGCCGTGGGGATGGTTACACTGAACTCATAGGTTTCGCCGTCCACGTTATCCACCAGGGTAAAGCCGGTGCCCTCCCCTACGGTATGAATATTGATGGCGCGCACATCGGCGGAGCTGGAGCGGATGCCGAACCACACCGGGCGCAGGCGGCCGGGGATCTGCGCGGTGGGCAGCAGGTCATCGTCCGCATTCAGCACCAGCGGGGCGCCGTCCGGCAGGCCCTGGCAGATTTCCATCTTTGCCTTCAATATATTCTCCCGCGTGCCCAGATTTTCCAGGTGGGAAACGCCGATCATCGTAATGATACCGGCAGACGGCCGCGCTGCGCGCACCAGGCGGGCAATCTCGCCCAGGTGGCTCATGCCCATTTCCACCACAGCATACTGGGTGGTATCTTCCAGGCGGAACAGCGTGTTGGGCAGGCCGATCTCATTGTTCTGGTTGCCCTCTGTTTTTAAGGTATTGCCAAAAGCCGAAAGAACCGCATAGCAGAACTCTTTGGTGGTGGTTTTGCCCACGCTGCCGGTCACACCGATCATCAGCGGGCTGAACAGCGTGCGGTAGTTGGATGCCATACGGATCATGGCAAGGTAGCTGGATTCACAGATGACAAGGTGATCCTCCGGCACACCCTCCACGGGATGGTTGGCGATCACATACTCGGCCCCGGCCTGGTACGCCTTGGCGGCATAGTCGTGGCCGTCCACACGCTCGCCGGGGAAGCAGACAAAAATGCAGCCCGGCTGCACCTTGCGGGAGTCCGTTACAACGGCGGTGATGGGCACCGGGCGGGCCAGTGCCAGCCCGGCCAGAAGTTCGTTCGCGTTCATGGGTTTCATGGGAACACGCTCCTTTTGGTTGGTTTAGTTGCGGCATGTTTCAGTTTGCTGTGGGGTCCCCCTGCCGTGGCCGGGGTTATTGCTGCTCGGCATCGCTGCCGGTATCATCCTGGGTCGTGCTATCCTGATCGTTTTCACCGGCGGCGTCCTGGGCGGCATCGTCCTGCGGGGTATCTGCATCCTGCTGGGCATCGCTGCTGCCGTCGGGTTCCGTGGTCAGGGTAACGACTGTGCCGTAGGGCACCACACTCCCAACCTCAATATCCTGGCTGACAACACGGTTCGATGCACTGCCCGAAATTGCCACATTGACGCCGGAAGCCTTGAGCATCTGTGCGGCAAAGGTTCCGGTTTTGCCGGTGGCATCCGGCACGGTGGTGGTGGCGTCGGTGGTGGACTGGGTATACAGGTAAACCGTGGAGCCTGCGGGCACCACGGTGCCGCCTGCGGGGTACTGATACACAACATCGCCGTCGCTGGTATCCACAAACCGGTGGGAAAGCCCGGCGGCGTTCATCTTGACCTGGGCGGAAGTCCAGCGGGTGCCAATGGCATTTGGCACTTCCACACTGCCGTTGCTATCATAAGAAGCATCCCGTTCAATGCCAAGATACGGCGCGATCTGGCTGATAATGTTGCCGGTAACAGGGGCCACAATCTGGGAAGCGTAGTCAAAGATCCAGCGCGGGTCATCCATCATGACCAGCACCAGAATTTCCGGGTCGTCCGCCGGAAGGATGGCGGCAAAGCTGATGGCCTTGCGGTAGTCGCCGTCCGGGCGGTACTTGTAAGCGCCTTTCCAGTCCAGCTGTTCTGCCGTACCGGATTTGCCGCCGATGCGGTAGCCCGCCACATAAGCACTGGCACAACCGTGATAGTCCAGATCATTGCTGGTACCGGTGTGACCCACGTTGTTTTCCATCATAGCGCGGATCTGCTCACTGACTTCCTCGCTGACGACCTGGCGCTTAATGTCGGTTTCAGCCTGCCATACCACGTTGCCGGTGTCGTCCGTCATATTATCCACCACATAGGGGGTCATCAGGTAGCCGCCGTTCACGGTGGAAGCCACGGCGGCTGCCATCTGGATCAGGGTCAGCTTTTGGGACTGGCCGAACGCGGTGGAGTACAGGTCCGTTTCCACCTGCTCCATCTCCTGCTGGGTTTTGGAGATGCCCTTTGCCTCATACGGCAGGTCAATGCCAGTGGTCTGGGTCAGGCCAAACGCCTGGTAGTAGTTATAAAAGAATTCGGCGCTCATTTTTTCCGCCACCTGGATAAAGTACAGGTTGCAGCTGTGGTTCAGCGCCCCGGCCATATCCAGCCAGCCGTGAGCGTTGCCCTCGGCGCAGCGGTAGCTGTGTTCCCACTCGGTATTGGGGAATACTGTCAGGTCGCCGCCGCAGTAAACTGCTGGTCCGCCCCCATCAGGCCGGAATCCAGCGCCGCAGCGGCCGTCATGAGCTTAAAGACTGAGCCGGGGTAATACAATTCCGTCACGGCTTTGTTCTTCCACTCGGCCTCACGGATCATGCCCTGCAGCTGGCTTTTTTCGCTGGGAACGTCGATTTCGTTGCCTTCTTCGTCGGTGCTTTTTGTTTCTTTGGGGTTCACAACGCCGTCCGCAACGATATCAGCTACGGCGTCCTGCCCCAAACGGCTTTGCAGGACGGAAATATCGTCCTCCGTCAGCGCCGTTCCGGCATTATCCAGGATAGCCTGCAATTTGGGTTCGGTGATATTATACGGATCGTTGGGGGTACTGAACCTGCGCGGCTGCCGCATTGCTTCGGCAATTTCCTGATGCCGGTGTTCACATTCATCACAATGGCGCTGGCACGGTTCTGCACATCATAGTCATCAATCGCGTTGGAAAGCTCGGTTTCCAGCACGGTCTGGATGGTATCGTCAATGGTCAGGTTCAGGTTATAGCCGTTGATAGCCGCATGGGTATCGCTTTCCTCGTTAGCCAGTTCATAGCCCCATGCGTTCTCGCTGCTGATGCTGCGCCCCGGTGTGCCGACCAGTTTCTCATCATACGATTTTTCCAGGCCGTACATGCCGTTGCCGCTGTCATCACAAAAGCCCAAGACCGAGGAAAGGTACATTCCGTTAGGGTATTCCCGCGTGGAGGAGGATTCCTTGTACATGGAAAGCACCGTTTCGTACTTGGCATCCGGATCCCCCTCCGCCTTGCCGTTGGTAATGCGTTTGGTGTTGGCATAGTCAATAATGGATTGCGCCGTTACCATATCAATGTCCTTGGCAATCACGCGGTACTGGCTGTTCGTTTTGCTCAGCTGCTCCTGAATTTTTTCCGCGCTGACGCTCCCGTTCAGCAATTCGCTGATTTTCTGGCTGGCTTCCGCCACATAATCCTGGTTGCACTTGGACGGGTTGGCAATAATGTTCCACACCACACTGCTTTTGGCCAGCAGTTTGCCGTTAGCGGAATAAATAGAGCCGCGCGTGGCGGGGATCTGGGTATCGGAAAGCTGCTGTTCCGCCGCCTGAACACGGTACTGCTCAGCATCCCGGATCTGCAGGGTATACAGCTTATAAATCAGAACGCCGCACCCCGCAGCGATAAAGCCGATCACCAGCAGCAAAACCATGATGCGTCCGTTCAGCGTAAGCGCATGATTCTGCCCCGGCTCCGGGCTGCGGCGGTTGTGATGACGCGTGGATTGATTCTTGTTGTCGGGTTGCTTTGGCATAGGTTCATTCCTTTACAGAAAAGACTGTTTGCACGAATACGCGCCCGCCCATGATGGCAAAAAAAGCGTGCTCCTGTTGGGATGCACGCTTTGGCGCAATGTAAGGGCAGCACCGCATGATTCCCACCTGACGGCTTGGGCACCCAAAGTTATGCGGTATTGCCTTGACCGGATCGGTTACGGGTCAAAACTGCCAAGCAGACTGAGCGCTGCGGTTTTGATACCGGCAAAAAACTTGTCTGCTGTGCCGGCTGCGCGTTCGATCACGCTTTCATCCTCCAGCCGGACATACGTCACCTGGCTGGGGTCCATTTTAACCAGCCCCAGCCGATCCTCCGCTTCCTGCTGGACGCTGGTGCTGTTGGTGATCTGATCCATGGTGGTGGACAGATAGTCGTTATAGCTCTGGGCATTGGTCAGTTCCGACTTGGCGTCATCAATTTCGCCGGAAAGCTGTGTGATGCGTGCCTGGCTGGCGACAATGCTGGCAAACAAACCAAAAAAGATGGCAATGACCAGCACCGTGCCCGCCGTGCGGGCAAACTGGCGTGCCTTGCTCAGGCCGTAGCGTCCGCCCTTGACAACGCGCACCCGCGGTGTGCGGGAGGAACCGGAATGATTGTTGGGTTGAAATTTCTGCTGCTGTGGAAGCCATGGGCGCCGCCCCCCTTTCTCGTATCGTCAAAATTTCGGCTTTCCTTAAGCTGTGCGGCATGGTCACAAGCGCCATGCCGCGCTGCCAATGTTCCCTCCTGGCACGCTTATAATTTTCCAGTACGCGCAGCTTGGCGGAACGGCTGCGGCGGTTTTCTTCCAACTCACCAGCGTCCGCTTCAATCGGCTTACGGGTAATCAGTTTAGCTTTGGGTATCCCGCCGCAGGTGCAAATAGGCTGCTCCGGCGGGCAGGTGCAGCGCTGAGCCCAGCGGCGGAACTTCTGTTTTACCAGCCGGTCCTCCAGGCTGTGGAACGTGATGATGCAGAACCGCCCGCCGGGGGCCAGGCGGCTGAAAATCGCCTCCATCCCCTCGTTCAGGGCATCCAGTTCCCCATTGACGGCAATCCGCACTGCCTGGAAGCTGCGGCGGGCAGGGTTCTTGTTTTTGCGGCGCTCGGCAGGCGGCATAGCGGATGCAATCAGGTCCGCAAACTGCAGGGTCGTCAAAATCGGGGCTTTCTCCCGTGCTTTCACGATTTTACCCGCAATCTGCCAGGCATACGGTTCCTCACCATAATCGCGCAGGATGCGGGGTCAGTTTCCCTCACGTGGCTGCCGTAGGGTCAGTTCACCAAGTCTGCCGCGGCTGGCCCCTGCTGGCTCATGCGCATATCCAGCGGGGCATCCGCGTGATAGGAGAAGCCACGCTCGGCATCGTCCAGCTGGTGGCTGGAAACGCCAAGATCCAGCAGTGCGCCGTTGATGAAGGGGATCTCCAGTTCATCCAGCACGCGGGCGGTTTCGCGGAAGTTGGCCTGAACCACCTGGGCGGGTAAGCCCTTTAGCCTCGCGGCAGCGGTTGCCACCGCATCCGGGTCCTGATCCAGCGAGATCAGCCGCCCGGTGGTCAGGCGTTTTGCTATTTCCTTTGAGTGGCCTGCCCCGCCGGCCGTTCCGTCCAGATAAATCCCGGCAGGGTCAATGGCCAACCCATCAAGGCATTGGCTGAGCAAAACGGGGATATGACTAAATTCCACGGTGTTCTCCTCTTTCCCCGTTTCACACGGTTTAACATGCAGGGGGTACGCCCCCGCTCAAAGTGTATCTTAAAAATCAAGGTCTTCCATTGCGGCGGTAAAATCTTCATCGCTTTCCGCCTGGCGGGCTTCCCAATCCTGGGTGTTCCAGATCTCCGCAAAGTTGCGGTTGCCGATCACGCTCACATCGTGGTCCAGGTTGGCGTATTCCCGCAGTTTTGCGGGCAGCTGAATGCGGCCCTGCTTATCCGGTGTTACTTCCACCGCAGAGGAATACAGCATACGGCTGACATTGCGGCCCTTTACCATACCTTTTTCGGCGATGCGCTGGGCCACTTTTTCAAACTCCTCCGGCGGGAACGCGGCAAGGCAATGGTCCAGCCAGCGGGTCACGATAAAGGTTTCGCCCATTCCATCCCGGAACTTTGCGGGGAAATTCAGACGGCCCTTTGCGTCCACTGCGTAGTCATACTGACCCATGAACATTGTCGAACCCGCCCCCTTCCCGGTTGGAACTGTCGCTTTTTTAGCGTTTCAGCGGAATTTCGCGGTTAACAACCCTGTGGAATGTGTGGATAACTTACCACTTTAACCCCGAATTGCCCACTTTTACCCACTGGAACACTTATATAGTACCAAATCGCGGGGCAAAAAGCAAGCCCACAGCGCCAAAAAGCGCTGCGGGCCATAAAGTTTTCACAAATGCTGTCTTATTTGTTGTTTGCGGGGCAGGAACCGTGCAGATCTCTTTCACAAAGCCCGCACAGGGGGCCGATTTTACAGATTCGGTTTCTGTGGGCCATGGGGGCCGCGGCTGGCCAGGTTGCGCAGGTTCATGCGGGTATTTTTGATATCCGCCACACTGCGGGCCAGAACTTCCTCCGAGTTTTTGAGGATATTCTCACAATAAGCCGCGGAGGCATTGTTGATCCTTTTTCGCCTGTGCCTGTGCGGCGTTCACCAGCTCCACGGCCATCTTCTGTGCGCGCTTGGTGATCTCTTTGTCCGATACCAGTACCCGTGCGCGTTCCTCTGCCTGCTTGATGATGTTATCCGCATCGGTCTGGGCGTTCTTCAAAATCTGCTCGCGGTCTGCCACAATCTTTTTGCTGTCGCGCAGTTCATCGGGCAGGTTATTGCGCACCTCATCCACGATATCGCGGCAGCGGTCCACATCTACCACACGCTTGGCGGCGGCAAACGGCACAGCGGTCCCCTCCTCCAGCGTTTCCTCCAGCATATCCAGCAGTTCCTCAACATTCATAGCTGTTCCTCTTTCTCATAGCGGCTTACCAAAATCTTGCCGTACTTATATTGTTTTGCCAAAACAAGCCCCTCAACCTGTTCCGGCAGCTCGGCGTCCAGTTCTGTTTCACACAGCACCACACCGCCAGGGGCCATGTGCGCTGCCAGCTGCGGCAGTGCTTTGGCTACCGTGCCGTGGTGGTACGGCGGGTCCAGCAGGGCAAGATCAAACTCTTCCTGCGTGGTGGCCAAAAAGTGGAACGCATCATCCGGGATGACCCGGCTCTGCGCAAACACGCCCGCCGTTTTGCAGTTGGCCAGCACGATCTGGATCGCCTCGCGGGAAGCATCCAGGAAAACACAGCGCTTGGCCCCGCGGGATAATGCCTCAATGCCAAGCTGGCCGCTGCCTGCAAACAAGTCCAGCACGCGCGCGCCGGGCACAGAGAACTGTACGCTGGAGAACATTGCCTCCTTTACGCGGTTAATGGTGGGGCGGGTAACATCCTCCCCCGGTAGCGCAGCAAGGTTTTTGCCGCGGGCTGTACCTGCAATCACACGCATCATGTTAGGCCGCCTGCCTTTCATTTGTTATATGGCAACCACCCATCCCGCTGGGAAGCTCAAGCCAGAGCACTCCTATTCGGGATAAACAGTTGCACTTATGGCAATACCGCATAATTCTAAGTGCCGATACGGCGAGCGAGGTGCGGCAGCTGCTAAGCCAAAAGCGCAGATAATACTGGATGTCTTATCGAGCATTTTGGCAACGCAGATGCCGTGCCGCAGCCGCCGAAGCGGTGCTTAAGCCGTAAGGCGGGAATTGTGCGGTGTTGCCTTATACATTATGGATGGTTCAAATCCGCTTGTCAAGGGAGTTTACCGTCATTCATTCTTATTTTACAACCCAGCCTGCAATCCAGCCGGGTTTTCCCCTCTCCTGCCGTTGCCGGCGTTGAGTTCACTGGCGCAGAGCATTATAAATGTTCTCCGCCTTGGCGTGGCTGATACCCTTGACCTCTTCCAGGTCCGAAATAGACGCCTGCTTGACTGCCGTTACGGTTTTGAAATGTGCCAGCAGTGCCGCGCTGGTCTTGGGGCCAACGCCGGGCAGCTCTGTCAGGGTTGCCGCATAGGACTTTTTGTGCATCATCCGCTTGCGGTAATCGTTGGCGTAGCGGTGCGTTTCGTCCTGAATATTCGTCACAAAGGTAAAGATATTGCGGTGCCGGTTGATGGCGATTTCCCCGCCCGCATCATCCACAATGGCGCGGGTACGGTGGTGGTCATCCTTGACCATACCAAAGGTGGGCACATGTTCCAGTGCCGTGCCGCGCAGTGCCTGTTTAACGGCGCTCACCTGCCCGCGGCCGCCATCGATCAGCAGCAGATCCGGCATGGTGGCAAACTGGTTGGTTTCATTATCCGGCTTTTCGCCGCGCCGGGCCGCCTCGTACTCCGCAGCCCGGCGGGAAAGCGTTTCCGCCATAGAGGCATAGTCGTCCGTGCCGGCAACGGTGCGCATCTTAAAGCGGCGGTAGCCGGCGCGGTAAGGCTTGCCATCCTTGAACACCACCATACCGCACACGCTGGAGCCATCGCCCCAGTTGGAAATATCATAGCTTTTCAAATCACCCTCGGCGGGGTTTTCATGGCCCAGCACCTGGGCGGCTTCTTCCAGCAGCTTTTCCTCGCGGGTATAGCGGCCGCTCTCGCGCCCCAGGCGCTCCACAGCGTTGGTGTAGGCCATTGTTACCAGCTTGGCCACATCGCCGCGCTGGGGGCACATACAGCTCCAGCCTTGCTGCCGCGTGCTTCGTTCAGCGCCTGGTTCAGCGTCTTCGGCGTCCGGCGGCAGGGTATCCACCGCAATGGTTTTGGGGATCGTTTCGCCATCCAGATAATACTGGGGCAGGAATTCCTCCCGCACGGCTTCGATATCGGTCGTATCATGAAAGACGAACTCCCGCTTATCGGTCAGGCGGCCATCCCGGTAGCGCAGCACCGCTGCGCATACCGCACGGGTGGTGCCCGCCAGCGCGATGACGTCCATCTCTGTCCCGGCATCCATAACCACCTTCTGGCCCGCCGCCACGCGGTCAATGGCCGCGATCTGATCCCGCAGCAGGGCGGCTGTTTCAAAATCCAGCCGGTCAGACGCCGCCTGCATCTTCTCTTTCAGCTGCTTGACGATATCTTTTTTTGCCGTACCGGATCATGCGCAGGGCACCCTGCACCGCTTC
>ENA-OQCL01000609-OQCL01000609.1-human-gut-metagenome-genome-assembly--contig:-NODE-609-length-16384-cov-6.272990_pt1 | contig 16384 bp, 14 predicted proteins | sample MGYA00242502_ERZ504586 | MGnify/ENA primary metagenome ERZ504586 (study PRJEB26092, sample SAMD00036316) | human gut metagenome | host: Homo sapiens | study: EMG produced TPA metagenomics assembly of... | reverse complement strand
AGGCGCACCATATCACGAAGGCCGCCGCAGCCAGCGGCAGCAGATAGGTCAGATAGGACAAGTTTTATCCCTCCGCAACACATTAGCTCAAATATTATACACGCTTTTCCCCGGTATGTCCATAGCGCAGCCTCGCCGCACCGGCCGCCAGGATGAAGACGAAAGGCACTGTTCCGTAGCGGTAACGGGGCTGTATCTCAATAAAAAGATAGCAGACGAAGGCCGCGGAGACCATGCACATGCTCATGAGCTCCGCCGCTCCGGCTCCCCGCCGCAGGGCGAGGATGCAGCCGAGCGCGGCGAGCGCCGCGGCCAGCAGGAAGGCCGCGCGCTCCGCTATCAGCAGCACGGAGGCCAGCGGCAGTCCGCCGGAAATGAAACTGAGGTCCTCCTGCGCGCCCCACATGCCCTCGACCTTGCCCCAGAAGAAGCCGGCAAGGTCGTCGCAGCCCTCAAGCGAAGCGCTTATCGCCGCGCGCGCCGCCGCGCGCCGCTCGGTGTCGTCTTCGATGTCCAGGATGTACTCGTTTGCCTCGGAGTAGCCGCCCCCGCTCTCGGTGTCCAGGCCGAGGACGAGCTTCCACTCCGGCCGGCTGTTGCCCGTGCCGCCGGGCGCTATGCCGGAGGCCGTTATCGCCGCGGACGCGGCAAAGCAAAGCACAAAATACGCCGCGAACGCCGCCGCGAGCGGCAGCGCGAGCCGCCGGGCTCCCGCGCGCCCGGAGATAAGCAGCACGAGGGCCGTCACCACGGCGGAGGCCAGAACGAGCACCGACTCCGGCCGCATCAGATTCGCCAGTGCGAGGCTGAGCCCGGCCGCCGCGCCGCAGAGCACGCGCCGCGCGCCTGTCCCGGTGTCCGAAAACGGCCCGTGCTCCACCGCGAGCCAGATGCCAAGCAGGCAGAAAAAGAGCGAGATGTGCTGGTTCGTCAGCACTGCGGCCATAGCCAGCGCGCCGGGATAGACTCGCAGTAGAGCGCCCCCGCGGCAAAACCCGCGCGCGGCCCCGCGAGTCTCGCGCAAGCATATATACCAGCCAGGCGGAGCCGCTCATCCACAGTACATTCAGCACTCTGAGCGCCGTAACTCCGCCGCCGAGGCGTACGACCAGCGCCTCGTAGAGGACAAAGGGTATCTGATAGCCCCAGCGCAGGAAGTATTCCCCCGCAAGCACCGAGGCGTCTCCGCCCGCAAGCGAGACCGCGGCGTCATAGAGAATCGCGAAGTCGCTGACCTGCTTTTGAGCCGGCAGCAGCGCGAAGGGCAGGCGCAGGCAGAGCGCCGCGGCTGTGACGAGCACCGGCAGGGCACGCTCCGGCAGCCGCCCCGCGGCGAGGTACGCGCCGAGCGCGGCGAGGGCAAAGGCGGCAAGACACAGCACAAGCGCCAGCACGCTCTTTGCGCTGACGCCATTGAGCACGCAGACCGCTGCGGCCAGCATGCACAGCACAAAAGCCGCCGTGCACAGCGCTATCAGTTTGCCCGGCGCCTCCCTGAACGCGCGCGCACCCTTCATGTCCTCGCCTCCTTTTCGTAAGCTGTCGGTGATTATACTACCCCATCCGCGCGGACACAAGTCTGCTTGACATAATGCTCGCGCCGGGTGTAAAATAATTCGATAATATTGTGGGGTATGGGGAACCCCTTGATATTAAAACTTTACACGGGGCAGTGACATTTTCGCCCCGTCTTTCTTACTGGCAATACTTGAACAAGGGAGGCGTATACAGAAACTATGGAATGGATAATAGCCGGCATAGCCTGCATAGCTACGCTGGTAATAGGCTTTTTCCTGGGCATCGGCTACCGCAAAAAGGTCGCGGAGCGCGAGATCTCCAGTGCGGAAGAGGAGGCCAAGCGGATAATCAACGAGTCCATCAAGGCCGCCGAGTCCAAGAAGCGCGAAGCGCTGGTCGAGGCCCGCGAGGAGATACACAAGAGCCGCAACGAGTACGAGCGCGAGGTCAAGGAGCGCCGGGCGGAGCTCTCCAAGCAGGAGCGCAGGCTCCAGCAGAAGGAAGAGACGCTCGACCGCAAGAACGACACGCTTGAGAAGAAGACCGAGGCCCTCAACCAGAAGATCGCCCAGGCCGAGGCGCAGCAGGAGGAGATCAAGCTCGTCAAGAAGAGCCAGCTTGAGATGCTGGAGAAGATCTCCGGCTACACCGTGGACGAGGCTAAGGCCTACCTCATCTCCAACGTAGAGTCCGAAGTGACGCACGAGATGGCCGCCAAGGTCCGCGAGGTCGAGGCACAGTACAAGGAAGAAGCCGAGGAAAGAGCCCGCGAGATCATCGCCACCGCCATCCAGCGCTGCGCGGCCGATCACGCGAGCGAGATCACCGTCTCCGTCGTACCACTCCCCAACGACGAGATGAAGGGCCGCATTATAGGACGAGAGGGACGCAACATTCGTTCCATCGAAACGCTCACCGGCTGCGATCTCATAATCGACGACACGCCGGAGGCCATCACGCTTTCGAGCTTTGACCCCGTCAGGCGCGAGGTCGCGAGGATAGCCCTCGAAAAGCTCATCCAGGACGGGCGAATCCACCCCGCGCGCATCGAGGAGATGGTCTCCAAGGCCCAGCGCGAGGTCAACGCCACCATCAAGGCCGAGGGCGAACGCGCCGCTTTCGAGACGAATATCCACGGCCTGAACCCCGAGATAATCAAGCTCCTGGGCCGGATGAAGTACCGCACGAGCTACGGCCAGAACGTCCTCAACCACTCCATCGAGGTCGCCCACATCGCTGGTCTCCTGGCCTCCGAGCTCGGCGTGGACGTCACCACCGCCAAGCGCGCCGGCCTGCTGCACGACCTCGGCAAGAGTATCGACCACGAGGTCGAGGGCAGCCACGTCACCATCGGCGTGGACGTCGCCCGCAAGTACAAGGAATCCCCCGAGGTCCTGCACGCCATCGAGGCCCACCACGGCGATGTGGAGCCCCACACCGTCATCGCCTGCCTCGTACAGGCCGCGGACGCCATCTCCGCCTCCCGCCCCGGCGCCAGGCGCGAGAACATCGAAAACTACGTCAAGCGCCTTGAGAAGCTTGAGGAGGTCTCCCGCAGCTTCCCCGGCATCGCAGGCTGCTACGCCATCCAGGCCGGCCGCGAGATCCGTGTCATGGTCAAGCCCGAAGAGGTCTCCGAGGACCAGATGGTCCTGCTCGCCCGCGATATAGCCAAGAAGATCGAGGACGAGCTCACCTACCCCGGCCAGATAAAGGTCCACGTCCTGCGCGAAACGAAAGCCATCGAATACGCAAAATGAAACGAGGAGCGCGCCGCAAGGCGCGCTCCTTTTGCGCAAGCGCAGCCTGTGGTAAAGGTATGCGGCAACAAGCCCGCCGCGCGTCGGGGACGCCGGCCCCTGCGGGGCGGGTGCCGCGTAATTCACCGCGAGGTGAACGGACAAGCGGCGCATCGTGGTCGATGCGCCCTACGGCGGCCACAAGCGGCGCCGGTGCCGCGCGGTGGACGGGCGTCAGGGTCGTCGAGGACGCCGACCCCTACTGGCTTCTGCGTGTCCCACGTTTCCGCGGAGCCGTAAACATGCACCGTGCAAGACTTACGCGCCAAGCCCAAAACTCCCACCCGTCCTGTAGGGGACGGCGTCCCCGACGTCCCGTTAATTCAATCAAAAATTCCGCCTCCGGCGGTATTTTCACCCTTTCTCGCGGCGCGGAGCGCCCAAATTTGTGATCGTCCGCGGAGCGGACACCTTAGCGGTCGGACACGGGCGCCAAAGGCGAGTGGGAGAGGCGGGCGGGGCCGGAACGTTGGTGCGTCGGTACCAGCCCAAAATGCGTTTTTCCTTTGGGGGCCTCCACCCCCGTTTCTTTGGGCAAGACCAAAGAAATGGGGTGGAACGGCAGGGTTAAGTACAAATACTCAGCAACGTATAGGCGAGTTCCGCCGAGGCCACATGCCGGGCTGCGGGCGGCAGGGGCCGCCCGCTAAGGGGGAACCCCCGGCGAGGGTTCCCCCTTTGACCCCCTCCTGCGCTTTTTTGAGCATAGGGCCTTCCGCGCGCTGCGGCGCGCGGCCAGGGGCGCCGCCCCTGGACCCGCCCGCTTTTTTGTAAAAAAGCGGGGCAAAAAACTTTTACGCTTGGTGCGGCGGGCGCAAAAAAGGCCCGGCGGAAGTTCCGCCGGGCCTTAGTGCTATTTACTGCTCGTATACCTTCTGAGGGTGGATGATGTGCCTGGGGCAGACCTCTGCGCAGTGGCCGCAGCCGGTACACTTGTCGTAGTCGATGACGGCGACATTGTTCACGACCTTTATGGCCTCGTGCGGGCACTCGCGCTGGCACTTCATGCAGCCGATGCAGCCCGCGTCGCACATTTTGCGAGTCTGCGCGCCCTTGTCCTCCGAGCGGCAGCCGACGAGCACGCGCTGCTCGTAGGGGACCTTGCGGATGATCTTCTTCGGGCAGGCGTCGTAGCAGGCCATGCAGGCCACGCACTTCTCGCGGTCCACGACCGCCACGCCGTTTTCGATGTGCATCGCGCCGAACTGGCAGGCGCGCACGCAGTTGCCGAGGCCGATGCAGGAAAACTGACACTGTTTCGGGCCCTTGTTGCCGAAGCGCATGGCCGCGACGCAGTCCTTGGGGCCGTCGTACTCGAAGAAGAGCTTGGCCGTCTCCGCGCTGCCGGAGCAGGGGACGAAGGCCACGTACTTGACCTCGGGCGCGGCGTCAAGGCCCATTATGGCCGCCACCTTCGCGGCCGTGGCCGCGCCGCCCGGGGAGCACTTGTTGGGGGGAGCCTCGCCAGCGACCACCGCCGCGGCGTAGGCGTCGCAGCCCGCGTAGCCGCAGCCGCCGCAGTTGGCGCCCGCGAGGGCCGAGCGGACCTCGTCTATCCTCGGGTCCTGCTCGACGTGGAAGATCTTCGCCGCAAAGGCCAGCAGGCCGCCGAAGATCGCGCCCATGACGCCGAGGACGAGTACGGCGTAGAGTATGTTCATCATAACGCCTTACCCCCTTAACCTATCTTCATGCCCGAGAAGCCCATGAAGGCCAGGGCCAGGAGTCCCGCCGTCACGAGGGCTATCGGGAAGCCGTCGAAGCTCTCGGGGTAGTCGGCAAACTGCAGCCTGTCGCGCACGCTCGCAAACAGCACGATGGCGACGAGGAAGCCGAGGCCGCCGGTGATGCCGTAGACGACGCTCTCGATGAAGTTGTAGTTGTTCTGCACGTTCAGCAGCACGACGCCGAGGACGGCGCAGTTGGTGGTGATGAGCGGCAGGAAAATGCCGAGCGCGGTGTAGAGCGAGGGAACGGACTTCTTGAGGAACATCTCGACGAACTGCACCAGCACGGCGATGACCAGGATGAAGGCCAGGGTGCTCATGTACTCCAGGTCGAGCGCTATGAGCAGCGTGTTCACCGCGTAGCAGATGGCGGAAGCCAGGCCCATGACGAAGGTGACGGCCAGGCCCATGCCGAGGGCGGTGTCTATCTTCGTGGAGCAGCCCAGGAAGGGGCAGCAGCCGAGGAACTGCGAAAAGATGAAGTTGTTTATGAGTATCGCGCCGAGCGCGATGGTAAGTACCGAATCAAACATTACTCAGCCGCCTCCTTTACAACCTCGACCTTCGCCGCGCGGGCGGCCTTTTCCTTCTTCTCAGCGGACTTGCGCAGGGCGTACTGCATGGCCGCCAGCAGGCAGGCAAGGGTCAGGAAGCCGCCGAAGGGCATTATCATGATGGTGGCGCCGAACTCCTCGGGGAAGATGCGGATGCCCGCCGCAGAGCCGTCTGCCACGGCGCGGAAGGTGCCGTCCACTATCTCAAAGACGCCCGCACCGAAGGTGCCGGAGCCCAGCAGCTCGCGGATGACGCACATGCAGATGAGCACCAGCGTGTAGCCTATGCCCTGGAAGATGCCGTCAAAGAAGCTGGGGCCCACGGGCTCGTGCTGGCAGAAAGCCTCGGCACGGCCGATGATGATGCAGTTGACGACGATGAGCGGGATGAACACACCGAGGCTCGCGGAGAGCGCCGGCACATAGGCCTGCAGCAGCAGGTCCACGATGGTGACGAAGCCCGCGATGACGACGACGAACATCGCCAGGCGGATGTCGTTCGGGATGACCTTGCGCATCGCCGAGATGACGACGTTGCAGCAGGTAAGGATGATGAGCACCGATAGGCCCATGCCTATGCCGTTGAAGAACATGGTCGTGATGGCCATTGTCGAGCACAGGCCGATGCGCTGCACGAGCACGGGGTTATTGGTTATGAGGCCCTCGGTAAACTGCTTTTTCAGATTCATGTCTCAGAGCCCCCCTTAACCCAGCGATTTCACGACCGCTATGGCCGTGTTGGCGGCGTTGGCCATCGCCCTGGAGGAGATGGTCGCGGCCGTTATGGAATCCACCGTGCCGCCGTCCTTGGTGACGGCCATGCCCTCGGTCTGGCCGACGAAGCTGGCCAGGAAGTCCTCCTCGACTATCTTCGCGCCGAGGCCGGAAGTCTCCGAGTGGGAGATGACGCTCGCGCCGGTGATGCTGTAGTCGGGGGCGACGCCGAAGGCGGCGGAGATGGAGCTCTGCGCGCCGGAGAAGGTCAGCTCCACGACCCAGCCCTCGTCGCCCGCCTGGGCGACCGCGTCCACGGTCTGGAAGGCCTCCTTGTCGTAGGCGACGTCGGTATACTCGCCGTCCCAGGGGAGCACCGCGTTGTAGGCCTCGGCCCTCGCCTGCTCCTCCAGCTCCTTTATCCTGTCCTTCGTGAGCATGTTCACGAAACCCAGCACGCCGGAGACAATGGCGGAGACGAGGAAGAGCACGAGCGCCAGCCGGACTATCTGGTTGGGCGCTTTCTTAGTTTCAGCCATTTGCAGCACCCTCCTTCGCCTGTTTCTTCGCGGCCTTTTTGGCGGCCTTGGCGGCCTTCACGTCCTCGGCGGAAACGCCGAACTGCCTCGGCCTCGTCAGCTTGTCAACGCCCCAGGTGCAGCAGTTCATGATGAGGATGGCGTAGCTGACGCCCTCGGGGTAGGAGCCGAAGTAGCGGATGAGCACGGTCAGCACGCCGCAGCCCAGACCGAACACCAGCTGGCCCTTGAGCGTCACGGGGCTCGTGGAGTAGTCGGTGGCCATGAAGAAGGCGCCGAGCACGAGGCCGCCGGAGCAGACGTTCAGGAGCATCCAGTCGAACCTGCCGTAGCCCTCGTGGCCGAAGATGAGGCAGAGCACGGCTACAGAGCCGATAAAGGAGACGGGGATGCGCCAGCTGATGACCTTGCGGGCCAGCAGCCACAGGCCGCCGATGAGCACCGCGAGGGTGCTTATCTCGCCCACAGAGCCGGGTATGCCGCCCAGGAAGATGGAGCCGAGGCCCATGTGCTCGGGCAGGGGCTGGCCACTATAAAGGTAGGAGAGCGGGGTGGCCATCGTGGCGGCGTCCACCGCGCCGGAGAGCACGCTGGGCACGGCCCAGACGGTCATGTAGCCCGCATAGGCCGCCGTCAGGAAGGCGCGGCCCGCGAGGGCGGGGTTCAGGAAGTTCTTGCCTATGCCGCCGTAGAGCTGCTTGACGACGACCACCGAGAAGAAGGAGCCGATGACGACCATCCACCACTTCGCCTCGGAGGGCAGCACGCAGACGAGCAGTATCGCCGTGACGACGGCCGAGAGGTCGCCCACCGTGCTGTTCTTTTTCATGAGCTTGCGGTAGCCCCACTCGAAAAAGACGCAGGAGACTATGGAGACCGCCAGCAGCAGGACGACGTTCGCGCCGAACATGTACACCGCGACGGCCAGCGCCGGGATGAGGCCGATTATTACGTCCAGCATTATCTGCCGGGTGCCGCGGGGGGTCCTGAGGATGGGGTTCGACGTGACTTTGAAAATCTTCTTCTCCTCCATCAGGCCTTCGCCTCCTTTCCGGCTTCGGCCGCGGCGTTGATCCTCGCGGCCTCGGCGCGGGCCTTCTCCTCCGCGCGCTTGGCGTTTATCATGGCCTTGCCGAGCTTGAAGGTGTGAGTCAGCGGCAGGCGTCCCGGACATCCGTAGGAGCAGGAGCCGCACTCAAAGCAGTCCATGACGTGGTATTCCTCCATCTTCTTTATATCGCCCTTGTGGACGTACATGTACATGTACATCGGCTCAAGCTTCATCGGGCAGTGGGCGATGCAGTTGCCGCAGCGGATGCAGGTGGGCGTCTCGCTCTCCCGGTTCATGTCCGCGCTGAAAAGGAGGAGGCCGCTTGCGCCCTTGACGCTGCCCGCCGTGGGATCTGCCACGCAGATGCCCATCATGGGTCCGCCCATGCAGATGCGCTCGACCCTCGACATGTCCGCGCCGGCCTCCGCGAAGATGTGCTCCAGCGGGGTGCCGAAGCGGCACAGGAGGTTCTGCGCCTCCGGCACGCAGTCGCCCGCGACGGTGACCACGCGCTCTATGGAGGGGATGCCCTCATAGCAGGCCCGGTAGATGGTGTAGGCCGTATATGTAGAGACGACGTTGCAGCCGACGCCGGAGGGCAGGCCGCCGGGCTTGACCTCGCGGTTGGTGTTCGCCTTCACCTGCATCTTCTCCGCGCCCTGGGGGTACTTCACGAGCTCGGGGACGATCTCGACGCCGTATTTGGCCGGGTCAAGGCTGTTCAGCAGGTCTATGGCGTCCTGCTTGTTCTTCTCGATGCCGTAATAGCACTTGTCGAGGCCGTGCGCAATGCGGACGAGCTCTATGCCCTTCAAAAGCTCCTCCGGGTGCTCCAGCATGGTGCGGTGGTCGCCGCAGAGATAGGGCTCGCACTCGGCGCCGTTTATGATGACCGTGTCCACCTTGCCGCGCGCGCCCTGGATCTTGAAGGCCGTCGGGAACATCGCGCCGCCCATGCCGACGACGCCGGCCTCGCGGATGCGGGCGATGATGGCGTCGGGGTCCTTGAGCTGCTCCTCGCTGAGGGGCTTCATGTCCTCGCAGGGCGTGTCCTGAAAGTCGTTCTCAATGACGACGGACATGACCATGTCGCCCAGCATGTGGCGCCTGGGCTCGACGGCTATGACCTTACCGGAGACGGACGAGTGTACCGGGGCGGACACCGGCGCGTCGTTCGAGCCTATGAGCTGGCCCATCTTCACCGTATCCCCCACCTTGACGACGGGCTTGTTCGGGGCGCCTATCTGCTGGATCATAGGCAGCACCACGACAGGAGGCGGCGAGATGGTACGCACAGGCGTCTTGCTGGCGGTCTTCGCGTAATCGGGGTGAACACCGCCATAGTACTTAAAGGGCATGAGCATCACCTCTCGTAATTTTTGACTATGCAATCGTAACACATTTGTCAATTTATGTCCAGCAAAAATGACACTAAAACACCATATTACCAAGATTATTTATTAACAATCCTGCGAAACTCTTAACAAATGCAAGTTTTGTGTCATTTTTGTCTCCTCCCTTCCTATATGCGGAAAGTGTGAATTTTTTTGCGCGACTGCGTATGATAAAAATTTAACATTATGTCTCGTTTTTGTCAATCTTATTTTGCGCTTTTAATGGCTGCAAAGTTAATGTATAATAACGGAGCGGGGTCTGCCCCGCCGGAAGGAGGCTGCGGGATGACCGTCACAAGGCTCGGGGCGAGGAAATGGCTCTCCATAGTCCTGGTCGGACTAGTGGGCCAGTTCGCCTGGACCATTGAGAACATGTACTTCAACGTCTACCTCTACAACACCATCTCGACGGAGCCGGACTACATTGCGGCCATGGTGGGCTGGAGCGCGGCGGCGGCGACGCTGACAGCCCTTTTCATGGGCGCGCTCTCGGACAGGCTCGGAAAGCGCAGGCTCCTCATCGGGCTGGGATACATCCTCTGGGGAGGCTCGACGGCGGCCTTCGGGCTCGTGACCGCGGAGAGCGCGGCAAAACTCTTCCCCGCTGCGAACGCAGTAGCTGCGGCGGCGGTGATGATAGTCGTGCTCGACTGCGTGATGACCTTTTTCGGCTCCACGGCGAACGACGCCGCCTTCAACGCCTGGCTGACGGACGCGACGGATGAGACGAACCGCGGCCGGGCCGAGTCCGTCATCGCAACGCTGCCGCTCATTTCCATGCTCGTCATCTTCGGGGCCTTCGACGGGCTGACGCAGGCCGGGCGCTGGAGGGAGTTTTTCGGCATCTTCGGCGCGCTGGTGACGGCGACGGGCGTTGTTTCGCTCTTTCTCGTGAAGGACGAGCCGGGTCTGGAGCCGCGGCGGGACAGATATTTCAAAAACCTCGTCTACGGCCTGCGGCCCTCGGTGGCAAGGGAAAACCCGGGGCTCTACCTGGCGCTCGCGGCCTTCGCCGTGTTCTCGGTGGCGGTGCAGGTCTTCTTCCCCTACCTCATAATCTACATCCAAAACTTCCTCGGCATCGCGGACTACGCCATCGTCCTCGGCGTGGTGCTCATCGCGGCCTCGCTGGTGAGCGTGCTCTCGGGCAGGCTCATAGACAGGCTGGGCAAGCTGCGCTTCACCCTCCCGGCGTCGGCGGTGATGTTCGCGGGGCTCGTCGCCATGTACTTTGCACGCGGGCAGTTGGCGGTCATCCTGGCCGGCTGCGTGATGATGAGCGGCTACATGCTGGTGACAGCCTCGCTCTCCGGCAAGGTGCGCGACCTCACGCCGCCGGACAAGGCCGGGCATTTTCAAGGCATCAGGATGCTCTTCGCCGTGCTGCTGCCCATGATAATCGGCCCGCAGATAGGCTCCGCCGTCATAAAGGGCGGGGACAGCACCTACGTCGAGCTGGGGGTCACGAAGACCGTGCCGACGCCGGGCATTTTCCTGGCCGCGGCGGGCGTGCTGCTTTTGACGCTCATACCCGTTTTCATCCTCAGAAGGAGGGAAAAGCATGCTGACAACTGAGTGGGGCGAGGCCCTCGACAGGGAGCACCCCCTGCCCGAATATCCCCGGCCCCAGCTCCGGCGCGAGGGCTGGCTGAACCTGAACGGCCCCTGGGAATACGCCTTCACCCGCAGCGGCGAGGAGCCGGAGGAGTATGATGGCGAGATAATCGTCCCCTTCGCGCCCGAGTCCGCGCTCTCCGGCGTGGGCAGGACGCTGCAGCCGGGGGAATATCTCTGGTACCGCCGAGGCCTGACGCTGCCCGAGGGCTTCGACCGGGGGCGCGTGCTGCTGCACTTCGGCGCCGTGGACCGCTGCGCCCACGTCTGGATAAACGGCGAGGAGGCCTGTACGCACGAGGGGGGGCTTTCTCCCCTTCTCCGCCGACATCACGCCGCTGCTGCTTCCCGAGGGGGAGGAAAACAGCCTCGTCGTCTGCGTCACGGACGATACGGACAAGGCCCCCGGCTCGCGCGGCAAGCAGAAACTCAAGCCCGGCGGCATTTGGTATACGCCCGTCAGCGGCATATGGCAGACCGTCTGGTGTGAGAGCGTGCCGGAAAACCACATCCGCGGCCTCTTCATCACGCCGCACCCGGAGCAGAGCTCCGTCGAGCTCTTCGTGGACGGCGAGGGCCCCTGCCGGCGCTCATAGGCGGCATGGCCTACGACTTCTACGCCGGGACGCCCGCCCTGCTGAGGCTGACGGAGCCAGCGAAGCTCTGGACGCCGGAGGAGCCCTACCTTTACGACCTCTCCCTCGCCCTCGGCGACGACAGGGTGGAGAGCTATTTCGCCATGCGCAGCTTCTCCGTCGGCGAGGACTCCGAGGGGAAAAAGCGCCTCATGTTAAACGGCAAGCCCTATTTCCACAACGGCCTGCTCGACCAGGGCTGGTGGCCCGACGGGCTCTACACCGCGCCCAGCGACGAGGCCCTGCGCTTCGACATCGAGACGGCCAAGGCCATGGGCTTCAACATGCTGCGCAAGCACGTCAAGGTGGAGCCGCTGCGCTGGTACTACCACTGCGACCGGCTGGGCATGCTGGTCTGGCAGGACATGCCGAACGGCGGCGGTGCCTACAACCCCGCCGTCATCTCCGCGCCCCTTCTCACCGGCTGGCACATGAAGGACGACAAGTACGGCGCCTTTGCCCGGCGGGACGAGCGCGGACGCATCCAGTTCCTGCGGGAGCTCAGGGAGATGGTTACGGAGCTCTACAACTGCCCCTGCATAGCCATGTGGGTGCCCTTCAACGAGGGCTGGGGCCAGTTTGACGCCGAGCGCTGCGTGGCCGCCATCCGCGAGATCGACGCCACGCGCACCATAGACCACGCCAGCGGCTGGCACGACCAGGGCATAGGCGACATTAAGAGCCTGCACGTCTACTTCGACGACTACCGCTACTCCCCGGACAAGAAGGGCCGCTGTGTCGTGCTCTCCGAGTTCGGCGGCTACGCCTGGGCCGCCGAGGGCCACGTCTCTGAGCAGAAGCCCTTCGGCTACAAGAAGTTCAAAACGGCGGACGAGCTGCGCCGCGGCATCACCCTGCTCTACGACGGGCAGATACGCCCCGCCTGCCGCTCCGGCCTCGCCGCCGCCGTCTACACCCAGCTCACGGACGTCGAGGGCGAGCTCAACGGCCTCATCACCTATGACCGCAGGCTGGTAAAGATAGCCCCCGAAGCCGTCGCGCGCATGGTCCGAATGCCGCCGCTCAAAAAATGAAAAACCGCCGCCCTCCGGGGCGGCGGTTTTTTCCGCTGCGGACTTTGGTTCTGGTCTATAACAGACCAGTTGCTTTTCAAACGACAAGGGCGATAAATGTTTGACAAGCCCGTCAATATGTACTATAATTTTAACACATGAGGGCGGGTTTGTTGTGCAATTCCGGCGCAAAGACGCCGCCGACTTCGTCTGAAAACAAACAATATACGAGGGGGCTGCAAATTGAAGGATCTGAAACACCTGATCTACTTTGAAAACCTCCTGCAGGAGGCTCAGAACGAGCTCGTCACGCAGGCGGTGAACGAGGGCAAGCTCGCGCTGGGATATAACTGCTACTACATCCCTGAGGTGCTGCTCAATCTTCCGGGATGCTTTTCCTCGCGCCTGCGCGCGCCGCGCTGCTCTTCCACGGACGTCGCCACCTACTACATGACCAACCGCAACTGTCCCTATGTCCGCTCCATCCTTGAGCGCGGCATCGAGGGCGGCTACAACTACCTGAGCGCCCTCTTCGGCGCCGAGAGCTGCGCCGCCATGGAGAGGATGCAGGAGCACTTCTTCCTCATAAACCCCGTGAAGAACGACAAGTTCTTCGTCACCATCATCGACCCGCCCATGAAGGGCGACAAGACCTCCCTCGACTACTACAAGGCCCAGCTGAAGCTCAAAGTGCTCGACGAGCTTGAAAAACGCTTTGGCATAGACACCTCCGAGGCCGCGCTGCGCAAGGCCGTCGAGGACTTCAACGAGCTTTGCGACACCATCACCGAGATAGGCAATTACCGCAAGCTCGAAAACCCGCCCATCACGGGTTATGAGTTCCACGTCATCCAGCTCGTCAGCCAGGTGTGTCCGCACGAGCTCATCCTCCCCTACATAAAGGAAACGCTGGAGGAGATAAAGACCCGCGAGCCGGAGCCGAAGTTCCCCTTCCGCGCCCGCATAGTCATGGTCGGCTCCGAGATAGACGACCCGGACTTCACCAAGCTCGTCGAGATGTGCGGCGCCATGGTCGTGGCGGACCGCTACTGCTTCGGCAGCTTCCCGAGCAGGGAGCGCATAGACATCGCCCCCGGCGAGAGCGCCTATGACGCCATCTGCCGCCACTACCTCCACTGGAACCAGTGCGCGAGGTTCATGTCCGGCGACAAGATAGACCAGCGCCACACGGAGGTCAAGCGCCTTGTGGACGAGTTCCATGCCGACGGCGTCGTGTATGAGAACATGAAGTTCTGCGAGTTCTGGAGCTATGAGAAGGTCCTGGGCTCCTTCGTCCTGCAGAGCGAGATGGGCGTGCCCTGCTGCACCATTGAGAAGGAATACGCGCTCGGCTCCGTGGGCCAGCTGCGCACGAGATTCCAGGCCTTCGTCGAGAGCCTGGAGATCAAAAAGATCAACGCCTGAGGAAGGGGGAGAAGAAGATGAAAAACCCGATCACAGCCTTTGTGGATAAAAAACTGCAGAAATTCGACCCCAAGTGGCAGGCGGAAAACGGCACCGGCGGCCTGCGCAGCCGCTTCTATGACAAGACCGGCATCGCCAAATACCGCGAGTGGCGCGGCGTGCACGACACCATGGTGGACTACCTCGCCTGGCTGAACAACCTCAAGAGCATGGGCCTCATGGTCGCCAGCGCACCCCTGCCGGTGCTCAAGGGCATGTGGGAGTACCGCTGGATGGGCTCCTACCTCGGCACCTTCTGCTTCATAGACAGGCTCTTCGAGGGCTTCCGCGGCCCCGAGCTGAAGATCGCTCATCTCAACATGCACGCCATAGTCCAGAGCCTGACGAAGAAGATAGCTCTGGTCCTCTCCAATGACCGCAGGCTCGGCGGCGGCCCGCTGACCGACAGGCTGGTCCCGATGGACGAGGTCATGCCGCCCCTCTTCATGGCCGGCTTCCCGAACCTCATCCCCATCCCGCTGCAGACCCTGCCCGAGTTCATCATCTGCGACATTGACCAGCACCTGCAGCCGCACTATATAGACGTCGCCGAGAGCTTCGGCCTCGCGGCGGACGTCTGCTCCCGCTGCTCGGCTGAGACGGGCGTCACCTTTGAGGACGACTTCCCGCTCATCGGCAAGGCCATGCTCACGACGAACATGCCCTGCAACGCCAGCGAGGCGACGAGTATGTTCCAGCGCCGCCGCATAGGCCTGCCCGACTTCCCCATCACCATGGCGATGATACACAACGAGCCGGGCGCGCACCCCTACAGCACCCAGGTGCTGAAGGACGCCATCGCCTTCATCGAGAAGGAATACGGCGAGAAGTACGACTGGGACGCCCTCTTCGAGCGCGCCAGGCACATGAACGAGCAGAACACGATAGAGCTCGAAAAATGGGACATCTTCAAGACCCCGTATTCCGCCCTGTGCGGCATTGCGGAGACGCTGTACCGCCTCTACTCCTGGGCCAGCGTCAACGGCCAGGAGGATTACTTCACGAAGACGGACCGCAAGGTCATCAAGATCATGCGCCGCTGCTACAAGAAGAAGTACGAGCCTTTCGGCGGCAAGACCCGCCACCGCGCCTTCCTCTGGGGCCCCTCCGCGGTGTACTACACCGACTTCCCGACCTGGATACAGAACTGCTGGGGCGTCAACATCGTGCTGAACATGGACTCGACGATGGGCCACAACATGATAAGCACGGACGACCCGGAGCAGGCCATCAAGGATTTGGCGCTGTTCTCGGAGAAGGGCGTCATGCGTCACCACGCCGTCGGCGGCTGGGAGAACGTCAACGCCATCTGGGACTGGGCGAAGAACTTCAACTGCGACATGGTGCTCATGAACGACAACGTCGCCTGCAAGGGCATGAACGGCGTCCACGCAATGATGGAGGAGCAGGCGCGCGATCTGGGCTTCTACTTCATCTTCGTGGAGCACGACCTCGAAGACTGCCGCACCATCTCGCGGCGCGACATGCGCAACATCGTAAACAACTACATGTCCGTCGTCGTGGGCGAGGAGCCGCTGGACCCGACCCTGGTCGATTTCGACGACTCCGAGGCGTGGTAAGGAAAGGCAGGTAAAGCGAAATGAAGAAAGCAAAAAAGGCAAAGGTCCCGGCGAAAAAGCGCGCGCTGAAGATAGCTGGCAAGCTGACCCTGTTCGGCTTCATCACCTTCCTCGTGACCTTCGGCATATACTTCTTTAACCTCGAAAACAAGCTCATCTACTACGTCATCCGCCCGTTCCTCAACAAGCACTACGATAATCAGAAGAGGGACAGAAGGATAGTATAACCTCTCCGCCACACCCGTCTAAAACATCAAATGCCGCCCTACGGGCGGCATTTTCATTTGCCCACCTAATCTTCCAGCACCCGGTAAATCCCGCGGCACCCGCCCCGTCCCGCCGCGCGCCGTAGGGGTCAGAGTCCTCGACGGCCCTTGCCCACAGCCACCGCCGGCCCCACCAAGTTCCACCAACCCCCTGTAGGGGCGGGGTTCCATCCCCGCCCGGCGTCGGTTGACCACGTGCGTTACGGCGGTGTGCGGAGGCTACGGGGCTGCGGGCGGCTTAAGCCGCCCGCAAAGGGGGAACCCCCGGCGAGGGTTCCCCCTTTGACCCCCTCCTGCGCTTCTTTGGCACAAGAGAGTTCCGCGCGCTGCGGCGCGCGGCCAGGGGCGCAGCCCCTGGACCCCGCCCGCTTTTTTGTAAAAAAGCGGGGCAAAAAACTTTTACTGGGCTAGACTTCTGCCAGCCCAAGCCCCTCGCCGTGGCGGCGAGTGATTCAATCCGTCCGCGAAGCGGACACCTTAGCGGCCGAGTGGCACCTCCCACGCGAGTGGGAGAGG
>ENA-OQCL01000608-OQCL01000608.1-human-gut-metagenome-genome-assembly--contig:-NODE-608-length-16394-cov-2.871212_pt1 | contig 16394 bp, 21 predicted proteins | sample MGYA00242502_ERZ504586 | MGnify/ENA primary metagenome ERZ504586 (study PRJEB26092, sample SAMD00036316) | human gut metagenome | host: Homo sapiens | study: EMG produced TPA metagenomics assembly of... | reverse complement strand
TTGATTTTTTTGCGCAAAATATGTGGAAATAATGACAAAAGCGCAGAAGAACACGACCAATTTTGGCACTTTTTTTTACATCTATAAGTGAAGGGCTTTTGTGAGAGCCCAAAAATCACTTAGGAGGAAGCTAAAATGGCTGTTTTCAATCACGAGATGCTGACAGAAAGAAACTTGAATCGCAGATTGGATTTCAAAAAGAGAAGGAACATTATTTTCATCGCAAAGTATTGCGGCTGGGAGTTGGAGGATATCAGGCACCAGCTTGATAGCGGAGGAATCTACGTCATGACGCCAGAAGAGTGGCTGGAGCTGGAACGCGAACGCATGGAGACAGAATGCGATCCAGACGAGATTCGGCAATTCCTCCGCGCGATGGAGGTGCACGGCTGGCGAGAGTTGTTGGCAAAACTCCAACGCGGCATGCTGGGAGACATTGATTATGAGACAGTGAATGGGATTTTCGGATCACAGCCATTTGTCATGGTGACGCCGAAGGACGAGTATGATATAATGTAAGCAAGCGCCAGAACTACGCGGAGGCTGCAGCGCTGTGTAGGGCGCGAGATCGATCGAAAGCGCATCCCGCGTGCGGGAGGTGTAGCGGCGGCTCCTCTTTTATATTGGGGCCCGCTCTTTTTCGATAAAGACGCCTCATGGTATTATTATAGAAAGAAATCCATCAACCCACGCATCAACCCGTTTTGCTCGTAAATGCGATGGTTGAGGCATTTAGTTATATTACCTGCTAATGTATAGACAGCAAAACACCCCGAGCGCGTTTGCCCGGGGTTGTTTTTCCGTGCATCTAGCGCATAAAAAATCCAGGCCTGTGATCGCTCACAAGCCGGCAGTATCAAGCGTTACGCCTGTTCCTGTTCTTCAGCAACCTTGTTCAGCGCAGCCATCAGCGCGTCGACATCGATGCCGTGAACAACAGCGCCCTGTTCGATGTTTTCAAAATGAGCAGCAGCGCAGCCCAGGCAGCCCATGCCAAACTGCATGAATACAGGAGCGGTGCCAGGGTATTTTCTAACGGTATCGGAAATAGGCATTTCTTTGGTGATCAACATATGAAATCCTCCTTGAGTTGATAAAAGTTTGGTTCTTTGCTATAGTATATCAGACACCGCGAGGAAGTAAAAACAATTTTAAGAAATAAATCTGGAGGGGCAGAGATGGAAAATTTTATGATAGAACTGAACGCCTGCTTGGCGCCGATGCCGTCGGCCAAACTCGCTCGAGCGCATGTCGTCGTGCTCGGTGTCGGCGGCGTTGGCTCCTGGGCAGCAGAAGCGCTGGCGCGCGCCGGGATCGGCGAACTCACGCTCGTGGATTTTGACCGCATCGCGCCTTCGAATCTGAACCGCCAAGTGCACGCCCTCACAAGCACCATCGGCCGCCTCAAGGTCGAGGTCATGGCTGAGCGCCTCGCTCAGATCAACCCAGCGCTCACCATCCACACCCACGCTGAGCGGCTCCTGCCGGAAGCGCTGCCGGATTATCTCGCAGACGGCGATTTCACCATCGATTGCATCGACGATGTGCAGGCAAAGGTGGCCCTCGCGCTCTGGCATCTGGAGCACGGTAAGCGCATCGTCTCTTCCATGGGCACAGGAAACAAGCTCGGCACGCATCCGTTTAAAATTGCCGACATCAGCAAAACCTCCGTCTGCCCGCTGGCGCGTGCTGTGCGGCTGAGGCTGCGCAAGGCCGGCGTGAGCAAAGGTCTGCCAGTGCTCTATTCGGAGGAGCCCGCTTACACCCAGCCGCCAGACGGCGAAAAGCCCGGCACGATCTGCTTCCCGCCGGCGATGGCAGGATTGGAGCTGGCGCGCTATGTCACCAGCCAGATTCTGCAATGAAGGAATTTCTGAGATAATTTCTGATTATGTCTGGTCCAAAACCAAAATCTATGTTAAACTTAAGCTATAAGAGAGGTTTCGTTGGAGCGCCATCCAAGAAGCCAAGCCAATAGGCGCAGGCTGATTGGCTCATGGCGCCCATGCAAGGCCGGCCCGAGAAAGCAAGCAGTCAGGCGCAGCTTGATTGGCTGCCGGCTACTGCTTTTTAGGAGGATGAACAATGGCTAGTGAACATGTGATTGCAGTCGACGAGAGCAATTTTCAGGAAGTCGTACTGGAATCAAGAGAACCTGTACTTGTGGATTTCTGGGCCGAATGGTGCGGACCTTGCAAGATGCTGAGTCCGATCATCGACGAAGTTGCCAAGGAAAACGTCGGCAAGGTCAAGATCTGCAAGCTGAACGTCGACAATGCGCAGCGCATTTCCAAGCGCTATGGCGTTCATGAGTATCCCAACTGTGATGCTGTTCAAAGATGGCGAAGAAGTGGAGCGCGCCATTGGTTTTCGACCAAAATCCGATATCATCCGGATCATCAATCTCTGATCCTCATCACATCGCGCAGCGGTTTTCTGAAAGCCGTTGCGATTTTTTTTATGAGAAATTTTGACAATGTGTCAGAATTTATTGCTGCGCGCTGAAAAACGTGCTATCATGCATGAAGAAAAATTCGCGAAGGAGACGAAAATTTATGAGAAAAGATTTTGGCACAAAAACCTGGTTCTATCCACAGCCTGTCATGATCATCGCCGCCTATGACGAAAACGGCGAAGCAAACGCGATGAACGCTGCCTGGGGCGGTGTCTACGCCAACGACAAGGTGATGCTGCGCATCAACCACGGCCACAAGACCACACAGAACATCATCGCGCGCGGCGCTTTCACCGTGGCCTTTGCAGACGTGGACAACGTCGTCGCTTCCGACTATGTCGGCATCGTCAGCGGCAACGACGAGCCGCAGAAAATGGCGAAATCCGGCTTCCATCTGACAAAGAGCGCTCATGTCGATGCGCCGCTCATCGAAGAGCTGCCCGTCGCCATGGAATGCACCCTGGTGAAGGTCAATGAAGATGGCAACATCATCGGCAAGATCGAAAACGTCAGCGTTGACGAGCGCGTGCTCGACGCCGACGGCAATCTCGACTTTACAAAATTCCGTCCGATCTCATTCGAACCGGCGCACGCCGACTACCGCGTTCTCGGCGAAAAGGTGGCGGACGCCTTCCAGATTGGTGCGCAGTTGAAATAAGCACGCATTTTCCGGCTGCTCGTTTTCTGCAGCCGGATTTTTTTCGCCAAAGCTGGCTTTCCTGCGCGGATTCTTTTGACGCCAGGCGGCAACGCATGTTATACTGAAAGAGTGTAGTGCTGCCTCTGCAGCGCAAAGCGAACAACGCAAGTAGCAAAGGGTGATCCGTATGTTATGTCCAGTTTGTGGCGGGCAAAGCCGGGTGTTGGATACGCGTACCAACGACACTGTAAACACCGTGAAGCGCCGCCGGGAATGTGTGGAATGTGGCAAGCGTTTTACGACCTATGAAAAGATTGAGGATATGCCGCTGATTGTGCGAAAAAGATCCGGACGCACCGAGCTGTTCGACAAGGCCAAGATCCTGCGCGGCCTGGCGAAGGCCTGCGAAAAACGTCCGGTGACCATCGATCAGCTTGAAGAAATGGTCGACAACATCGAAAAGCAGCTGAAAAACAATTACACCGAAGTCTCCACCTCGGAGATCGGTCAGACCATTCTCGAGCACCTGCTCAAGCTCGACCAAGTGGCGTATATCCGTTTTGCGTCGGTTTATAAGGATTTTTCAGATATCGAGAGCTTTTTCAAGGAGCTGGAGACGCTGAAAGAATCGGTGAACACCGGTGACTGAACCCTATCTCAGCGACCGCTTCGTCGTGGCTGGGGCGTCGGCCCTTCCGGGACAACGACGCCCATCTCGTGCTGCTGGGAGAGCAGCTGGGCAAGTGTGTGGCGCTGGCAAAGGGCGTTGGCAAACCAACGAGCAAGCTCTCGTCGCTTTTGGAGGTTGGAAATCTCATCGAGGCAGAGCTTTACGATGGCAAAGCCGGCTACACCCTGCTTTCGGCAAGTCAGGTGGCTGGTTTCAGCCGTCGCTTTGCTTCCTACGAAGCGCTCTGCACAAGTGTGACGATCTGCGAGCTCACCGACGCCGCCCTCGAGCAGGGTCCGGGCGAGGAAGAGGTGTTCCGTTTTCTCACACAGACCCTGGCTGCGATGAACGACCGCAACCTCATCGAAATGCGGCTGCGCTTTGAGTGGGCGCTGCTCCAGTGGTCAGGCTACGCGAGCGACGATCCGCAGGATTTTCTCGCGCTGCTCGCGCGCTTCTGGCGCACAGAAACGTTTTCGCCAGAAAAGCAGGCGCTCGCAGATGAGCTGCTGGCCTTTTTCAGCGTGCCTCTTGCAAGCGCGCGCGTCGGCGATTATCTGCTCTCGAAGCAGGCACGAAAAACCATGCGCCGCCTGCTCGACAAGCTTATTGGCTCCCAGCTTTCGCTGCGGCTCAAAAGCGTGGCGCTCTTAGATGCGGCGACAATGCAATTCTATCCTTGACAAGTGGACAGAATCACGTATAATATTTCCTATACTATAGAAGAACGATGACGAAGAGAAAAAGCTGCAAGCAAGTTCCAAGCGAGTCGGTGATGGTGAGAGACCGATACTGCGAACAGCCCATAAGGCGCTTCTGAGTTCATTTTTTAAGCGGACATGCAAATGTCAATCAGGGTGGAACCGCGGGTAATGCTCGTCCCTGTCAGAAATGACAGAGGCGGGCTTTTGTATTTTTTAGGAGGATGCTATGCAATTTCAAGAAATGATCTTATCGCTGAATAAGTATTGGAGCGACAACGGCTGCATCATTCTGCAGCCATACGACATCGAAAAGGGCGCCGGCACGATGAATCCGGCCACCTTCCTGCGCGCGCTCGGGCCAGAACCATGGAACGTCGCCTATGTTGAGCCTTGCCGCCGTCCGGCGGATGGCCGCTATGGCGACAACCCAAACCGCCTGCAGCATTATTACCAGTATCAGGTCATCCTGAAGCCATCTCCGGACAATATCCAGGAGCTCTATCTCAAGAGCCTGGAGATCCTCGGCATTGACCTGCTCAAGCACGACGTGCGTTTCGTCGAGGACAACTGGGAATCGCCAACCCTCGGCGCCTGGGGCTCGCTGGGAGGTTTGGCTGGATGGTATGGAAGTTACCCAGTTCACTTATTTCCAGCAGTGCGGCGGCATTGATTGCGATCCAGTCTGCGGGGAGATCACCTACGGGCTCGAACGTCTGGCCATGTTCATCCAGAACAAGGAAAACGTCTACGACATCGACTGGATCGGGGATGTGAAGTACGGCGACGTGTTCCATCACAACGAAGTGGAATATTCGAAGTACAACTTTGAATTCTCCGATGCGACCATGCTGGCAACGCTTTTGATATGTACGAAAAGGAAGCAGAACACGTGCTCGAATGTGGCGTCGTGCAGCCAGCTTACGACTACGCGCTGAAATGCTCCCATGTGTTCAACCTGCTGGATGCACGCGGGCGCGATCAGCGTCACCGAACGCACGCATTATATCGCACGCGTCCGCAATCTTGCCAAGAAATGCGCTGAAGCTTATGTGGAAGAACGCCGCAAGCTCGGCTTCCCACTGTGTAAATAAGAGGAGGATACGATGGCTGAATATCTTTTAGAAATTGGCATGGAAGAAATGCCGGCTGCCTATATGAATGGCGCCGTCAGTGATCTCAAGAAAAACGCGCAGGCGCTTTTTGAAACCGTTCGCCTGACCTACGATTCTCTCGAAACCTACGCCACCCCACGTCGTCTCGTGCTTGACGTAAAAGGCCTGGCCGATCTTCAGGAAGATCTTTCCGAAGAAGTCAAGGGCCCATCTGTGAAGGCCGCTTACAAAGACGGGCAGATCGCCAAGCCGCTGGAAGGCTTCCTGCGCGCCAACGGCTTCACCGAAGCAGACGTCTACACCAAGGAAATGAAGAACGGCGAATACGTTTTCTGCAAACGTGAGGAAAAAGGCCGCCCAGCGAAGGAGATCCTCGCAGAAGTCATGCCAGGACTCATCCTCGACATGAAATTTCCGAAGAGCATGCGCTGGGGCAGCCTCGATCTGCGCTATCTGCGTCCGATCCGCTGGGTCGTTTCCCTCTTTGACGCCGAGATCGTACCATTTACCGTCGGCGTGCTCGAAGCTGGCCGCACCACCCGCGGACACCGCACCCTCGGCCACGAAGCCGTAGAGATCAAGGATGCCGCAGCTTATTTTGAAACCATGGAAAAGGAATACGTCATCGTCAGCCAGGCGCGCAGAAAAGAAATGATCCTTTCTCAGATCGCTGCCATTTTCGACGGTACCGACGAACATTACCAGGAAGACAACGCCCTCCTCGAGGAAGTCATCAACCTCGTCGAATATCCAACAGCGCTGCGCGGCAGTTTCGATGAAAAATACCTCGCGCTGCCAGATGAGCTCGTCATCACCCCGATGAAGGAGCACCAGCGCTACTTCCCAGTGCTGAAAAACGACGGCACCCTGACCAACGGTTTCATCACCGTGCGCAACGGCACCGCTGAATACCTCGACATCGTGCGCGCCGGCAACGAAAACGTGTTGCGCGCCCGTCTCGCCGATGCAGAATTTTTCTACCAGGAAGACCTCAAGCGCGGCCTCGAATCCGGCGAAGAAAAGCTCAAGGCCATCGTCTTCCAGGAAAAGCTCGGCACCGTCTATGAAAAGACCCAGCGTCTGCAGATCATTGCCGCAGGCATCGCCCACGATCTCCACGTCAGCGACAGCGTGCGTGAAGACGCCGTCACCGCTGCCCGCTGCACAAAGATGGACCTTGTCTCGAACGTTGTTTCCGAATTCCCTGAGCTGCAGGGCCTGATGGGCGAATATTACTACATCGCCGAGCATCCGGACAAGAAAAATGTCGCCCAGGCCATCCGTGAGCACTACATGCCACGCTTCGCCAACGACGCCCTGCCGGAAACCGTCGAAGGCAGCATCGTCAGCGTCGCCGACAAGATCGACACCATTGTCGGCTGCTACTATGCCGGCATCATCCCAACAGGCTCCCAGGATCCATACGCCCTGCGCCGCCAGGCACTGGGGCTGGCCAATATCATCATCGACAAAAAATGGTCCCTCTCGCTGTACCGCCTGATCAACATCGCCTGCGAAGCTTATGCAAGCACCGGGCTGCAGTTCGGCGACGACAAAACGAACGCCACCATCCATCAGTTCTTCGAACAGCGTCTGCTCAAGATCTTCAAGGATATGGCCATGCCAAACGACATCGTGCAGGCCGTTATGAAGGTTGGCTACGACGATTTCTACGATGTCAATCCTGCGCGCTGAAGCCCTCGCTGCCTACGTCAAGAGCGACGACAAGGACGCCGTCAAGGCCACCCTCGACAACAGCGGCCGTGCTGCAAACATCACCGAAAAAGTCGAAGCCCTCACCATCGATCCTGCGCTCTTTGCAGCAGACGAAGAGCGCGCGCTCTATGATGCCGTCAGCGCCTGTGAAGAAGCGCTGCCAGGGCTCGTCGAGAACAAGGACTACGCTGCTGTGATCGCGCGTTTTGCAGCCCTCAACGGCGTCGTCGAAACCTTCTTCGAAAAGATCCTCGTCATGGACGAAGATCCTGCCATCCGCGCCAACCGTCTCGCCCTTGTAAAGCGCTATGAAAGTGTGCTCGGCGCTTATTACAAGCTCAGCGAAGTCACGAACGCGTAAAGCAGGTGACACCATGTTGAGCATGACAGGCTACGCGTCACTCACCAGAGAATGCGACGCCTTTTCCGTACAGATCGACATCAAATCGGTCAACGGGAAATACAGCGATCTGCGTCTGAACGCGTCAGCCTTTGACAATAATTTTCTTGAAACCCTGCGCAAGTGCGCCGCCGCGCGCACTGTGCGCGGTCAGGTGACGGTGGATGTCGCCCTCAAACGCGGCGCACGCGTTGGCGATCTCTACCGCCTCGATATTTCGCAGCTCGAGCAGTATCAGAAGGATTACGAAGAAGCCTTCGGCAAGATCAAGGGCGACTGGAAACACATGAAGCATTTTCTCAAGCTCGATCGCGTAACAAAAAAGGACGAATTCACCTTCGACGCTGAGAAGGATGGCGAATTTGTTCTCGCCGCGCTGAACGACGCCTTCGATGCCTTTTTCGCTTCCCGCGCCGAAGAGGGCGCGCGACTGCAGAAGGATCTGCTCGCCAAGATCGCCCAGCTGGAAGAAACACGTGCCGCCATCGCGCGCCGTGTGCCAGAGCTGGAGCAGGCGTACCGCGCGCGCCTGGAAACGCGCATGCGCGAGTTCATCGAAAACCTCGACGAGGTCGACGAAGCGCGCATCCTTTCTGAGGTTGCCGTGCACGCCGTAAAATCCACCATCGACGAAGAGCTCGTACGGCTCGCCTCTCATTTTGAAAAGCTCCGCGCGCTGCTTGCAAGTGACGATCAGCTCGTCGGCAAAAAGCTCGATTTCTATATGCAGGAAGTCAACCGTGAATACAACACCATCGCCTCGAAAGTCAGCGATATCCAGGTCGCCGAAGAGATTGTCGAAAGCAAAGTCATCGTCGACCAGATCCGCGAGCAGGCGCAGAATATCATGTAGGGGAACATCATGACATTTTTGAACATTGGTTTTGACAACATGGTCGCCACAGACAAAATCGTCGCCATTGTTTCTCCGGAAGGCGCGTCGGTCAAACGTCTCGTGCAATACGCCAGGGAGAATCATCGCCTCATCGATGTTTCGTCGGGACGAAAAACGCGCGCCGTTGTGATCACAAGCGACGACTACATTTTGCTGTCGGCGATCCAGACCGACACACTGGCTGGACGCATGAACGATTGATTTAGAAAAAGGAGAGAACAACCTATGCTGACCCACGACACAAAAGGGATTCTGTTGGTGATGAGCGGACCGTCTGGCGCCGGGAAGGGCACACTCTGCGCCCATCTGCGCGAGCAGATCCCGGTGGCGCTGTCGATCTCGGCGACCACCCGCGCACCGCGCAAAGGCGAGCAGGAGGGCGTCAATTATTTCTTCATGACCCAGGACGAATTTAAGCAGAAGATCCAGGAAGACGGCTTCATCGAATGGGCCAAGGTCTACGACAATTACTACGGCACGCCGCGCAAATATGTTGAAGACATGCTCGACGCTGGTCAGAATGTCATGCTCGAGATCGATCCGCAGGGCGCCAAGAGCGTGAAGCTGCGCATTCCAGACGCCGTGCTCGTGTTCATCATGCCGCCATCCTACAAGGAGCTGGAACGCCGCATTCGCGGTCGCGGCACCGAAACAGAAGAACAGATCGAAAAACGCTTATCGTGTGCTGTTGGAGAAATTAATACCTTAGCCGCCTACGATTATGTTATAATTAATGCAGACATCCAGGCTGCCGTCGACAATCTCAAGGCGATCATCGCGGCAGAACGGTGCAAAGTATCGAGAAACACCTCGCTTCCATCGACGTTTATTTTAGAAAAGGACAGTGAATGAAATGATCCAACCAAGCATTGACGAATTACTGGAAAAAACCGACAACAAATACACACTGGCTGTCGTTGCAGCCAAGCGTGCACGTGAACTTGTCGACGGTGCCGAACGTTACACCGACGCACCAACAGACAAGGCCGTTTCCATCGCCCTCTGCGAAGTCGGCGACGGCAAGGTCACCTATCGTTTCAACGATTGATGCGCCATGAAGATCGTAGTGGGTGTAACCGGGAGCATCGCGGCGTATAAAGCCGTCGACCTGGTGAATCAATGTCGCAAGCTCGGCCACGAGGTGCGCGTTGTCATGACAAAACATGCAGCAGATTTTGTGCAGCCGCTGACCTTTGAAGCGATCGCGCATGCGCCAGTCGTATGCGACATGTTCGCAGAAGGGGCTGAGGCGCTGGCACATATCAGCCTCGCAAAATGGGCTGATGTCTGCATCGTTGCGCCGGCAGATGCGAATGTGATCGCAAAAATGGCGCACGGCCTCGCCGATGATTTCCTTACAACCTTCATCCTCGCCTTCGACGGTCCCGTGCTCGTGGCGCCGGCGATGAACACCGTGATGTACCATCAGCAGGTCACACAGGACAACCTCGCGCAGCTGAAAAGCTACGGCTACGAGATCGTTTCACCGGCAAGCGGTCAGCTCGCCTGTGGAGACATTGGCGAAGGCAAGCTCGCAGATCTCGAGACGCTGCTCTTCCATCTGGAAAAAAGCGTCACCGCGCAGACGCTGGCTGGCTTTCGTCTCGTCGTCACCGCCGGACCAACCGTTGCACCGATCGATCCGGTGCGCTTTGTGACCAATCACTCGAGTGGCAAGATGGGCTTTTCCATCGCCCACGAAGCTGCGCTCCGCGGCGCTGAGGTGACGCTCGTTGCCGGTCGCGTGCAGCGTCCGACGCCAGTCGGCGTTTCCCGCGTCGATGTGGCGACGACAGCAGAGATGCTCGCTGCCATCGAAGCGCTGATGCCAAAATCCGACGGTCTGATCATGGCGGCAGCACCGGCAGATTACACGCCAGCTGAGTACCACGAAGAAAAGATCAAAAAAGCAGGAGACGAACTCGTCCTTGCATTCAGAAAGAATCCTGATATACTAAAGACGCTGAAGCCGATTCTCTCAGACAAGATCGTCGTTGGTTTTGCCGCCGAGAGCCATCAGCTGTTAGAAAATGCAGAGAGAAAATTAAAAGAAAAAAATCTGGATTTTATCGTCGCAAACAACATCGCCGGAAAGGACACCGCGTTCCGCTCCGACTACAATGCGGCGACCATCATCTATAAGGACGGTCATCAGGAAGTGATCCCGCGCCAGCTGAAAACCGAACTCGCGGATAAGATTCTTGATGAGATCCAACACATCCGATGCCAGAAGGAGGAACGATAATTGAAACAGTTTTTTACATCCGAGTCTGTGACCGAAGGGCATCCTGACAAGATCGCTGATCAGATCTCCGATGCCATTTTGGATGCCATTCTTGAAAAAGACCCAAACGCCCGCGTTGCCTGTGAAACCTTCGTCACCACCGGCATGGTGCTGATCGCCGGCGAAATCTCCACAAAATGCTACGTGGATATGCCAAAGATCGCCCGCGGCGTCATCAAAGACATCGGCTACCATGACATGAACCACGGCTTTGACTACAAAACCTGCGCCGTGCTCACCTCCATCAGCGAGCAGTCTGCCGACATCGCCATGGGTGTTGACAAGGCGCTGGAAGCAAAAATGGGCGAAATGGACGACTCCGAGCTCGACGCCATCGGCGCCGGCGACCAGGGCATGATGTTCGGCTATGCCAGCGATGAGACCGACGCCTATATGCCGCTGCCAGTGTATTATTCCCACGCGCTGACCCGCCGTCTCGCGGAAGTCAGAAAGAGCGGCGAGGTGCCATTCCTTTTGCCAGACGGCAAGAGCCAACTCACCGTTGAATACGTTGACGGCAAGCCAACGCGCATCGACGCCGTGACCATCTCCACCCAGCACACGTCCGATGCCAGCATCGACGAAGTGCGCGAAGCAGTCATGGATAAAGTCATCAAGGCGGTGCTCCCTGCAGAGATGCTCGACGAAAACACCCGCTACTACATCAATCCAACCGGGCGCTTTGTCATCGGCGGCCCTCAGGGGACACCGTCTCACTGGCCGCAAGATCATCGTCGATACCTACGGCGGCATGGCGCGCCATGGCGGCGGCGCCCTCTCCGGCAAAGGATGGCACGAAGGTTGACCGTTCCGGTGCGTACGCTTGCACGCTACGTTGCCAAAAACATCGTCGCTGCCGGTTTGGCCAAGCGCTGTGAAGTCCAGCTCGCATACACGATCGGCGTAGCGCGTCCGATGTCCATTTTTGTCGAAACCTTCGGCACCGGCATCGTTGATGAAGAAAAGCTCGCGCAGGTGATCGGCGAAGTCTTCGATCTGCGCCCAGCGGCCATCATCCGCGATCTCGACATGCGCAAGCCGATGTATCGTCAGTGTGCAGCCTACGGTCACTTTGGCCGCACCGATATCGACCTGCCATGGGAACGCCTGGATAAGGTGGATGCGCTGAAGCAGGCTTGTGGTGTAGAATAATGAACGTTCAAGCAGATATCTCAGGATATCTGCTTTTCATCTATTTATGAGGAGGTGAGCGCATGGAATATTGCCGCGTCATTGTCGACGGCGCGCCTTTTGTCAACGAGGATGGATTCACTTACCGTGTTCCGCCGTCCCTGGAACAGTTCGTCGCCATTGGCAGCATCGTCTACGTGCCTTTCGGCAAAGGCGACAAGCTGAAGATCGGCTTTGTCGTCAGCGAAGAGGCTGCGGTAGAAACAGAAGCGGCTCATAAGATCAAGGACATCGTCATGGTCAACCATCTTTCGCCGGTGGTCACGCCGGAGCTGATGGCGCTTTGCCGCTTTGTCGCCGATTCCTACGCCTGTGCGCTCATCTATGCCCTGCGCCAGGTGGTGCCAAAATACATGCTGCACCACGCCTTCGTGGCCTTCGAGGAGATCGAAAGCGGCAAACGCACGGCGCTCAATCGCCGCAGCATCAAAGACGGCGCCGCTGGCTGCGCGGCTGGAACGCTGCGGCTCGTTCCCCATGAACCGACGGCAGAGCCTGGCGAGCGCTTTTGGCAGCTCACTTCTGAAGAAAGCGCGACGATCGAAGCCTGGATGATCGCGCTGAAGCGAGCGCCGAAGCAGAAAGCCGTGCTTCAATTCATCCTGCAGCAGGGGATCGTCGACGGGGAACGTTTAAACGAAGCCTTCGACGGCTGCCAGCCAACGCTGCGCACCCTCCGTGAAAAAGGATACATCCGTGAATGCGCACGCCCTGCGGCGAAGGCGACTGACGAATACGCGCTGCAGCCAGAGCTCGTCATGACCGAGCGCCAGCAGGCTGTGTTCGACGCCCTGCGCACACAGCTCGATGCGCACGCCTACCACAAGAGCCTGATCAACGGCGTCACCGGCTCAGGCAAAACGCTGATCTATGAAAAGCTCACAGAAACCGTCATCGCCCACAAGCGTCAGGTGCTCATCCTCGTTCCGGAGATCGCGCTCTCGCAGCAGCTCTTCGAGCGCCTGCAGAAGCGTTTCGGTGCGCGCATCGCGCTCCTGCACAGCCAGCTCACTGAGCGCGAGCGCTACGAGATCTGGCTGGCCACACAGGCGCACGAGATCGACATTGTGCTGGGGCCGCGCAGCGCGCTGTTTCTGCCGTTTGCCGATCTCGGGCTTGTCATCATCGACGAAGAGCACGAATCAAGCTACAAGCAAAGCGAGCCCGATCCACGCTATCACGCGATCCGCGTTGCCGAATACCTCGCGCAGAAAAATCAGGCGCTGCTCCTTCTCGGCAGTGCGACACCGTCTGTCGACACCCTCTATGAAGTGGTGCAGAAAAAAGTGCAGCATCTACAACCTGCCGGACCGCATCGGCCAGGCTGCGCTGCCAGAAATGCGGCTCGTTGATATGACAGAGGAGCGCAGGCAGGGCAACCACGGCATTCTCAGTCAGGCGCTACGGGAAGCGATGGCCGTATCCCTCTCGCGCGGTGAGCAGGTGATCCTGCTGATCAATCGCAAGGGCTACTCCTCGTCGATCGTCTGCCACGAATGCGGCGAGGTCATCCGCTGTCCGCGCTGTGACATCCCGCTGACCTACTACCAGTCGACTGGCGAGCTGAAATGCAATTACTGCGAATACCATCTGCCAATGGTCAGCGCCTGTCCGTCCTGCGGCAGCAGCTTCATCGACAAGCGCGGCACCGGCACAGAAAGCGTCGAAGAAGAATGCGCGCGGCTTTTCCAAAGGCTGTCGTCGCTCGTCTGGATGCGCAGGCCCTCGCCAACAAGGCGTCGCGCGACCGCGTCCTCCAGGATTACGCCGACAGGCGCACCAACATCCTCGTCGGCACGCAGCTTCTGGCAAAAGGGCTGGATTTCATCAACACCACCTGCATCGGCGTGATCCACGCCGACCTGACACTGAATCTACCGGATTTTCGCAGCGCCGAACGCTGCTTCCAGCTCATGGTGCAGGTAGCCGGCCGTGCTGGCCGCGACAACAAGCCGAGCACCGTTTTTATCCAGACCTATCAGAAGGGCCACTATGCCTTCGCAGACGCCTGCCAGCAAAACGTGCACCAATTCTTTCTGGACGAGATGGCGTTTCGCAAGCAGTGGCTCTATCCGCCGGTCGTCCGTCTCTGCCGCGTTATTGTCTCGGATTTTGACGCGAATGATGTTGAGAAGTCGATGCGTTCCATTTATAATTATATTGTGCGACTGCCGATCCGGAAGGAGGTCATCGGTCCATCCTACGCGCCGTTGGCCAAAAAAGAACAACCGCTATCGCATGCACCTCATCGTCAAAACAACAGAGGAGGAGGACGTGCAATCGCTGATGCGCCAGTTCCGCAGCGACCTGCAGTCGATGCATTTGAAAAATTCCACCCGGGTCCTCATCGACATCGACCCGGAAAATATTTTCTGATCCTGAAAGGAGAACACAATGGCTAGATATAAAGTTGTTTTGACAGGCGATCCTGTGCTGCGCCGCATTGCACATCCTGTCAAAGAAGTGAATGATAACATCAAAAAACTCATGAACAACATGGCAGAGACCATGTACCACGCCAAGGGCGTCGGCCTAGCTGCGCCGCAGGTCGGCATCAGCAAGCGCGTGATCGTCGTGGATATCGGTGAAGGCCTCTTTAAGCTCGTTAATCCAGAGATTGTTGCTTCCAGCGGCATCCAGGATGGTGCCGAAGGCTGCCTCAGCGTGCCAGATGTCGTCGGCAATGTCAAACGCAGCGAGCATGTGACGGTCAAGGCGTTGAACGAAGACGGCGACGAGGTGACGATCGAAGCCTCCGGTTATCTGGCGCGCGCCTTCCAGCATGAGATCGATCATCTCAACGGCATCATTTTCACCGACAAAGCCACCGCGATTGAAAGGGTGACAGACTGATGAAGATCGTTTACATGGGCACGCCGGATTTTGCGGTGACCATCCTCGACCGGCTGATCGCTGCCGGACACGAGATCGATCTCGTGTTCACGCAACCGGACCGCCCAAAGGGCCGCGGCAAAAAGCTGCAGGCGCCACCGGTGGCCGAATATGCGAAAGAACATGGGCTGAAGCTTCTGCAGCCGGAATCGATTCGCACGCCAGAGATCGAAGCACTGCTCGCTGAAAGCGCGCCAGACGTCGTCATCATTGCTGCCTACGGCCGCATTATTCCGGATGCTCTGCTTAAAATGCCGAAATATGGCTACATCAATGTTCATGCGTCGCTCCTGCCAAGATACCGCGGCGCCGCTCCAATCCAGTGGGCACTGCGCAACGGCGATGCAGAGACCGGCGTCAGCATCATGAAGCTCGAATCCGGTCTCGATGAAGGGCCGGTTTATAAAATGGCCAAGCTTGCCATCGCGCCAGAGTGGAATAAGAAAGATCTCTTCGACGCGCTGGCTGTGCTCGGCGCCGACTGTCTGCTTGAAACCCTGGCCGAGATCGATTCTCTCACGCCAGTTGCTCAGGACCACGCCAACGCCACCTACGCGCCAATGTTTGGCAAGCAGGATGGCTGCATCGACTTCGCGCAGCCTGCAAAAGTGCTCGTCGATCTCAGCCGCGCCCTTGAGCCGGACGACAGTATATACACATTTATTAACAATAAACGAATTGCCTTTAAGAGCGTCGCGATTTCTGATAATATAGAAAACAAATCAGCAGTTCCCGGAACGGTGCTCGCTGTCAGCAAAAAATCCATCGATATTGCGACAGGAGACGGCGCACTCCATGTCACTGAGGTGCAGCCTGCCGGGAAAAAGCCGATGGCCATTCAGTCGTTTTTGAATGGTCACCCGTTACAAGTTGGCGATCGTTTTTTAATTGAGAGTTGAGGTAAAATGTTTTTCTGGGATATTTCCATGATTATTCTGATTCCTGGTCTGCTGCTCGCAATGTATGCACAGGCCAAAGTGTCGTCGACCTACAACCGCTACAAGAAGGTCACTTCTCACAGCGGCTACACCGGCGCGCAGTTTGCGCGCAAGATGCTCAACGACAACGGATTGTACGACGTGACGATCACGCAGATCAGCGGGCGCATGAGCGACCACTACGATCCGCGCGCCAATCAGGTGCGTCTGTCTGCTGAAGTTTACAATGGCACAAGCATCGCATCGCTGGGTATCGCCGCCCACGAAGTCGGTCATGCTGTGCAGCATGCGACGAATTATTTTCCACTGACTGTGCGCAATCTGGTCGTGCCAGTGACAAATTTCAGCAGCAGCATCTACATGCTGTTCATCTTTATTGGGATCATCATGAACAGCTTCTCGATGATCCAGTTCGGCATCATGCTGTTTGCTGTCATCGTCATCTTCCAGGTCATCACGCTGCCGGTTGAGTTCAACGCCAGCCGTCGCGCGATCGC
>ENA-OQCL01000607-OQCL01000607.1-human-gut-metagenome-genome-assembly--contig:-NODE-607-length-16421-cov-4.613293_pt1 | contig 16421 bp, 16 predicted proteins | sample MGYA00242502_ERZ504586 | MGnify/ENA primary metagenome ERZ504586 (study PRJEB26092, sample SAMD00036316) | human gut metagenome | host: Homo sapiens | study: EMG produced TPA metagenomics assembly of... | reverse complement strand
GGGCTATCTCGAAATCAGAACCAAACAAATCTTTGAAAGTTTCCTCAGTAGCCAAAGCTATTCCCTGTGTGCGCAAGAGATCAGCAGCTACTCCATCTCCTGGAATAAGAGTTCCAGAAAAGGTTCCATCGTATATTTTCCCCACCCCGCAAGAAGGACTCTTTGCTTTAAGAATAGCGTGAGTGCAGCCTTTCTCGCACGCGCGCTCACAAGCGATGCGTGCCCCCTTTTCGAAGGCGTCCGTATTATCATTTCCTTCTATATCGCACACAACGCGCTTTCCCTCGCGAACTTGAATTTCATTCGCGGGATGAGGGATTGACAGTCCACCCATCACCTCAGGACAAATGCGAATAACTTCACACTCATGTCGTTCAAGAAAGCGAATCACTTCCTCGTTAGGCTTCGAACCCCCATCGTAACGACAAGGAACTCCCAACAAGCAAGCACTAACCGCAATAGTATGCACGAGAACCTCCCTTTTTGATGTCCTCCACTTTTACCACGAAAAATGCTTCCTCCAGTTTCAAACTTCAACTCTCCAAAAAATGGCAACAAAAAAGGGCCGAAAACCTTCGGCCCTGAAAATTTGGTGGAGCCAAAGGGGAAGCAGTCGAACTTGACGGCTTCCCCTTTAACAAAAGGGTTGCCGTCCTCCCCGTATAGCATGTCCCATGTGACTTCAGTCCTGTCCTCCGAATACCACGACGTTACCACCAGCCCGTCGTCGGTCAGGTAAATCTTATCGACGAAATACTCCAGCACCTGGTCGCGGGTCTCGGGATTGTCGAAGTCCGCGTGCAGGAACTTCTCGAAGTACGCCTTGATGGTGTGCTCGTCCTCGCACAACGCGGCGCGGATGTTCTCGGCCTCGATAGCCTCGTTCAGGGCGCGCTTCTGCTCTTCGAGCTGCACCAGGCGCTCCGTCACCGTCTCGCTGATAAGACCCGACTCGATGACCTTCACGAGGTTCGCAAGGCTCTTCTCGACCTCGCGGCGCTTGGCCTCCAAGCCATCCAGGTAGCCCGTATCGCGGTAGTTCTTCTCGTAGTACGCCGCCGCGTCCACGGCAAGCGACATCAGGTTCTCGGAGTCGTGGAGAATCGACCGGAGAATCATCGTGACAGCATCCTCCAGCTTCTCCTTGCGCACCTTCTTCAGCGTGCACTGCTTGCGGCGCTGGGCGGAGCAATAGTAGTAGTAATACGTTCGCCCCGTCCCGCTCGTGCCGGACACGCCCTGCAGGGTGCTCCCGCACTTCCCGCAGTAGACCTTGCCGGTCAGCCAATAGCGCGGGGCGTCGTTCTCGTCCATGCCGCGCGCCCGCTGGGAACCCTTGCGCTTGTTCTCGGCGAACTTCCGCTGTACCTTGTCGAAGGTCTCCTCGTCCACCAGCGCGGGCATGCCGCCCTCGACCACGATGTCGCCATGGCGGTACTCGCCAATGTAGGCGCGGTTCTGGAGCATCTTGTTCATCGTCTTCACGCCGAACTTCGCGCCCCGCGTGGTGCGCAGCCCCTGGGCGTTCAGCTCGTCGCAGATGGTCTGCATCGCCTTGCCCTCGGCGTACTCCGCGAACATCCGCTGCACGAAGGGAGCGGTGTCCGGGTCCACGATGTACCTCTTCGTGGACTTGTCCACCCCGTAGCCGAACAGCTTGTGCCCGTTGTAGAGCGCGTGCTGGGCGTTGTAGTCCATGCCTCGCTGGATGTTCTGGGACAGCTGGCGGCTGTAATACTCCGCCATGGCGTCCATCAGCCCCTCGATGAGCACGCCCTCCGGCCCGTCGGTCGGGATGTTCTCCGCCAGCAGGCGTATCTCACACCCGGCGTCGCGGATGGTGCGCTTCGCCATCGCCAGCACGTACTTGTCGCGCCCCAGGCGGTCGGTCTTCCACATGATGAGAACACGGGGACGGATTTTCGCGACCTCCGACAGCATCTGCTGGAACCCCGGTCGGTTCTCCGTGGTGCCGGATATGGCCGCGTCCTCGTACTCCTTCACGATTTTGAACCCGTGGGCGTCCGCCCACGCATGCGCAAGCTCCCGCTGCTGGTCGATGCTCGCCTCGTTCTGCGAATGGGAGGAGAATCGGTAGTAGGCGATGGCGAGATTGTTGTCGTTCAGCTCGAACTTCTTCTTGCGTGCCAAGCTCTTACCCCCTCCCGTAATTTCTGCTTATATGCATTCATTGCTTTCTCCTTTGGTTGGTTAATTGCGCAAATACGCATTTAATTATAAAGCCCGCCGCCCGAGAGGACGACGGGCTGTTGTGACTATACGAACATCTGCTGGAGCAGACCCTTCTTCAGCTCCTGCCACTTCGCAAGCTCGTTCTTTGCCTTGATGATGACATCATTAAGGGACGAGAGACAATCATCAATCTTGCGCTGCTCATCTTTATTCGGCAATAGCAATGGCATCTCCATGATATGCTTCTTGTCACCACGAGGCATCTTTGAACCTTTTGCCGCAGACATGACGTAGCGGACAAAAGCATCCGACGCGATTAGCCAATACAAATACCCCGGCTCTACACTTGTCGAATGAAATACGAGGACATCGGTGCTACAAGTTCCTTTGCGGTCTGCCAGCCAAGCCTTCTTGAGGTACGGACGAATATTTGACATCAATGTGTCGCCAGGATGATACAAGGTCCCAGAGCCATCGGCGTTAGAATTATCGAAGGTCACACCTCCGAAATCCTTCAGCATGTTCTCAGTTCCAACGAAGTTTGCCCCTTCACTGCGCTGTCTTTCGTACACGCATATATCGCCCAGTGTCTTTTCCTCCCAATCCGGGAAGTCCGACCCGTCGTCAGCCTTGAACCTCAGTTTCGGTTCTCCCATGCTTACACCTCCTTCAGAACCAAATGAATATACATTTCAAATACTGCCAGTAGGAACAAATCTTCCATCGTATCTATGGTTTCTCCCGCATATCCTCCCGGCGCACCGTATTCTTTATCCGAATCGTCATCCTCGCTGCCGTATATTGCGATGTACTGCGCAAGGACCGTCGCAAACTGGCACGCCTCATTTTCCAGTACCTCCTTGAACCCGTACTTGCGCTCAAGGGTAGAAATAGGGTGCTCGGGACCATGGCCCCGGAACGATTCGCTTAATACGTCCGTGATACAGCTTTCATAAGACGAGATGCCGTCAAAGTTCGCGGCGAGCGGACCAGTCATATATGGAGGACGATAATTGATTCGCTCGACAGGAATCTTCTCTCCGCCGTAGTATTCGAGGCTGCGCAACACGTACTTGCCTCCGTCATAGAACGGAGACTCATCTCCAGGAAAACGCGTGCGCAAGACTTCCTCCACCGCTTTAATGCACCGCCTAAAGAGCTCCTTTTCCTCCTTGACGCGCAAATCCAGTCCGCAGTATTCGAGAACACGGTTCTGTGTTTCGAGCGTCATGCAGCAAAACTCGCGGTACATCTCGCGCGAATAGTAATACAGGTCGTTATGCATTGCCGCCATCGCGCACAAAGGAATCAGGCCGCGGTCGGCGTAATGCTTCGATATGAAGGAAACCGCCTGCGACTTCACCCCTTCAGCATGACGTCGCTCGTCGCGCTCGTCCTGACGCCGCTCGAATCTCTCCATGCGTCCGCTTTGCCACAACTGCAGGCCCGCAATCACAACGGTCACGATGAGGGAAATTGAGGCGCAAATTATGCTTATCCAATCTGAACAGGTCAATTACGCCCCTCCTCTCAAAGCCCCAGCTGACGCAGCATCGACTCCGCCTTGTCGATAGCGGCCTTCTTCTCGCTCTCGATGCGCTTGAGGTCGTCGCGCACGGCCTCAAGGTCCACCGGCTTTTCTTTCTCGAACGTATCCACGTAACGAGGAATATTGAGATTCCAGCCGTTCGCCTCAATCTCGGCCATATCCGCCACGTGGGCGAACTTGTCCACGTCCTCGCGCTTCACGTAGGCGTCGACAATCTTCTGAATGTGCTCGTCTTCCAGCGTGTTCTGCTTCTTGCCCGGCTTGAACTCCTTGCTCGCGTCGATGAACAGCACGTTGCCGCTGTTGCCGTTGCGCTTCGTCTTCAACACCAGCAGGCACACCGGGATAGGCGTGCCGTGAAACAGGTTCGGAGCGAGGCCGATGACCGCATCGAGCCTGTTCAGGTCCTTCACGATGTACTTACGGATGACCTCCTCGGCACCACCACGGAACAACACGCCGTGGGGCAGCAGCACCGCGACGCGTCCGTCATCGTCGTCCATGTGGTAAATCATGTGCTCCACAAACGCGTAGTCCGCATAGGACTTCGGCGGCAGCTTGCCCGCGCCCGAATACCTCGGGTCATCCAGCAGCGCCGGGTTCGCGTCGTACTTCAGCGAGTAGGGCGGGTTGCACACCTGCACGGTCATCTTCACGTCACCGTATTTGTCCTCGCGCAGCGTGTCGCCCTTGTAGATGTCGAAGTTCTGGTAGTCCACGCCGTGCATCAGCATGTTCATGCGGGCGAGGTTGTACGTGGTCGCGTTGTTCTCCTGCCCGTAGAAATGACCGACGCGCCCGGTCGTGAGGTGCTTCTGCACCTCCAGCAGCATGGATGCCGAGCCGCAGGTGCAGTCGCCCACCGTCTTCGCCTCGTCCAGGCCGACGGTCGCCAGCGTTGCTACCAACTTCGACGGTCCCGTGGGCGTGAAGAACTCGCCGCTCTTCTTGCCCGCGTCCGATGCGAACAGGCCGATGAGAATCATGTACGCCGTGCCCAGCACGTCGAACTGCGAATCCGAAAGGCTGAAGTCAATCTCGCTGATTTTCACGATGACCTTCGCGATGAGCGCCGTCCGCTCGGCAACGGTATCGCCCAAATCCGGGTCCTGCAGCTTCATGTCATTGAACAGTCCGCTGAACGCAGCCTCGGACGCCTGCCCCATGGTGGAACCTGTCAGCTCGTTCACCGCGCGCTCGTAGTCCTCGACGCTGAATCTGTCCGCATCGTCCTTCGGGCGGACAATCTTGCGCACGAGTTCCCGGAACAGGTTCTCGGGCTTGATGATGTAGCCCAGATGCTCGATAGACCACTGCTCGACAACCGGGCGATAGTCCGCATCGGAGAACGCCTGCTCGTAGGTCAGCCCGTCCTCCTTCAGAATCTCCTGCATGTACTCCTCGGTACGCTCCGACAGGTAGCTGTAGAAAATCGTCCCCAGAATGTAGTTCCTGAACTTCGTGGAATCCATGTTCCCGCGCAGGTCGTTCGCGATGGCCCAGAGCTTCTGGGAAAGCTCGCTCGCCTGCGCCTGGTATTTCGCAGAATCAATCATGTTCTTATTCTCCTTCTGCCTTGTAGCGGCTATATGTGCTGACGACGAACTCCTTGATAGCGCCCGTCATCTTCGTAATCTTCAGAAGCCCCATGTGGTACGCGGACAGCCTCCTGCGGATGGCCTCCTCGGAGATGCTCCCGCCGAAGGTGTACTCCGAGAAGACCTCCAGCACGTCCTTCGCATCGAGCCCGTTGTCATAAGCGAAGGACTCAATCTCGGCCTGCAGGCTCTCGCACTCGAACTGCTCGTATGTCTGCTGGATGTCCGCGTCGTCCGGCAACTCGTAGAAGCGCGTGCGGATGAACGCCTCCATGATGTCCTTCTTCGCGCGGAGCGCATCGTTGTCCGAGCGCTCAATCTCGCGCATCACCAGGTCGATGTCCCGCGCGCGCTCCTCGTCGGACTTCTCGGCGTCATGGGCCGACTTCAGCAGGCTCAGGATGTACATCACGTTGATGCGGTCCGTCCGCACCAGCTCCACGTCGAAATCGACGTCGACGGGTACGGGAACCTTCGGGTCCCTCTTCTTCGCCTCGTCGTGATAGTAGAGGTACCAGCTCTTGTATCCCTCGTACTCCTCCTCGTCCAGCACGACGGACAAATCGGCCCAGTCGAACTTGCCGAAGGTCTTGAGGGTCGCCAGGGTGCCGGACAGCGAGCGGAACGCCACGACGAACTGGCGGATGTCGCCCTCGCTCTGGAGCTGCCCCGCATCATCGACGGTCTGCGCCGCCTTGCGCAGCACGGGCACCTGGTTCACCCACTTGTTCACGTAATACTCGTAGCTCTCCAGCAGGTACTCGTTCGGGTCCCCGTCGCCGGAGAACAGCCGCAGCGCATCGTCCTGCGCCCGCTTGATGTCGCGGTACGACACAATCTGCCCGAACTGCTTCGTCACCTTGTCCACGCGGTTCGTTCGGCTGTACGCCTGCACCAGCGTGTGCCAGATGAGGTTCTTGTCCAGATACAGCGTGTTCAGCGGCTTGGCGTCGAACCCGGTGAGCATCATGTTGACCACCAGCAGGATGTCCACCTGCGGAAGGTCCTTCTGCTTCATGCGCCGCGTGATGTCCTTGCGGTACGCATCGAAGGAGTCCAGCGAGAAGGACGTGCCGAACATCGCGTTGTAATCGTCCATGCAACGCCCCAGAAGCTCCTGGGAGTGCTCGTCGCCGCCCTCGTCCATGTCCTCGTTGGCCTGATACGTGAAGATAGCGGCCACGCGGTAACGCTCGCTCTCCGGCCTCGCCTCGTTCAGCGCCTTGAACGCGTCGTAATACTTCCCGAGCGTCTTGATGGAATCGACCGCGAACAGCGCGGTGTAGATGTCCTTTCCCTGCGGGTGGACATGCTGCTCATGGTGCTCGAAGATGTCCTCCGCGATGACGCGGATGCGCTCGTCGTCGTGATACAGGGCGTCCAAATCGAGATTGTGGCGGCGGCAGTAATCCGGGTCGCCCAGGCGCTCGGGGTCGATGCCGTTCGCGGCGACCCGCTTCGCAAAAATCGTCCGCTGATACTCGACGGAGAACCGCAGGACGTTGCCGTCTGCGATAGCGTCCTTAATCATGTAGCGGTGCAGGCAGGCGTCCAGCTTCGAGCCCGCGTAGAACACGTCGGCGGTCGTCCTGCCGTCCTTGCCCTTGTTCGCCTCGAAGATGGGCGTGCCGGTGAAGCCGATGTAGTTCGCGTTGCGGAAATGCCGCTGGATGTCGCCGTGCATCTTGCCGAACTGGCTGCGGTGGCACTCGTCGATGATGAACACGACCTTCTTGTCGCGGTACGAATCCATCAGCGTCTCGTAGCGCTTGCTCTTAACCGCGTTCGCCATCTTCTGGATGGTCGTCACGATGAGCTTGCGGTCCGCCTGCTTCAGCTGCATCACCAGCACGGCGGTCGAGTCCGAGCCGTCAACGCAGTCCTTCTCGAACGAGTTGTACTCGTCCACGGTCTGGTCGTCGAGGTCCTTGCGGTCAATCAGGAAGATGACCTTGTCGACCCTCGGCTCATCGCGCAGAAGCTGCGCCAGCTTGAAGGACGTGAGCGTCTTGCCCGAACCAGTGCATGCGAAGACGTACCCGTTCTGGTTTGACTCCAGCACGCGCCGCTTCGCCGCCTTCACGGCGAAAATCTGATACGGCCGCATGACCATCAGCACCGGCTCGGTGGTCTTGATGACCATGTATTTGTCCAGCATCTCGGTGATGGTCGAGCGCCGCAGGAACTCGGCAGTGAACTCGTCCAGCTTGTTGATGCGCTTGTTGCTCTCGTCCGTCCAGAAGAACACCAGGCTCTTCAGAATCGGATTGTAGACGCCGCCGTCCATCTCGTTCTCGTTGCAGAAATACTTCGTCTGCACCGAATTCGACACGACGAACAGCTGCAAATAGCGGAACAACCCCTTGAACGAGAACTTGCGGTAGCGGTTAATCTGGTTTATCGCCTCGTTTATCTCCACGCCGGGGCGCTTCAGCTCAATCTGGACCAGCGGAAGGCCGTTGATGAGAATCGTCACATCGTAACGGTTCTTGTACGAAACGTCGTCCTTGTGGTCCTTGTCCATCGTGACCTGGTGCGTCACCTGGTAGATGTTGCGGTCGGTATCGGAGCTGAAGAAATCCAGATACACGGTCCGACCGTTATCCAGCGTCAGGACGTACTTGTCGCGCAGAATCTTCGCGGACTCGTAGACGCTGTGATTGTCCACATGAATCATCACGCGGCCGAACTCTGCGTCCGAGAAGGCGGCTTCCCCCTTCGCCTCAACCAGCTTGGGCGCATTGAACGCCGCGAGCTGCTTGCGGAAATTCGCCACAACGTCGTCGTAGTTCGACATGTCGACGAACTCATAGCCAATGCTCTCAAGCCTGTCTATGAACAGGTTCTCGACATCGTATTCTGATATATGAGCCATAGGCCGCCACCTCCCTTACTTGTCTTCTCTGTGTTCCGCGACCCACTCATGGATAATCGCGGCAATCGTCGTCTCGCGCTCCGCCGCCATCATCTTCAGCGCCTTCTTGTCGCTCACCGTGAGCGACAGCGACAGCGTGGTGCGCTTCTCGTCCTCGGCGGGCACAGAATCCGCCGAGACCGTTGTCTGCTTCGCAGCCGCCGGTTCAGAAACCGTCTGCTCTATCTTCTTCTGCTCGGCCTCGCGGTCGGCAGCATACTTCTCGAACATGTTCGCCATAGCTCGACCTCCTTTAATCATTTACGCATTTGTACAATTATACACCTTGTGTCTCGATTTGTCCATACGGAACACGGCTCTGACCTGCGGTTATTCCCTCGGGAACCCCGCAGCCTCGCGCACCGTGTCCACCAGCTCGCGCGTCGCCCTCGCGGCCTTGCCCCTGCGGTCGAACTCGACCACGGACACGCCTGCAGCGCCCGCCTGCACGAATGCCTCGGACTGGGGCAGCGTGACCACCGTCTGGTCGCCCGCAAGCCCCTCGAACCACTCCATGAAGTCGCGGGACGCCTTGAAGCGGTTCCACCCGTTCATCACGTAGACAATCTTCGCCCGGCTGTGCTTGAACACCGCCTTGCGCATGCGCATCAGCGGCTCGATGTCCCTCGACGTGGTGCGGGTGGGGATGACCACCACGTCCGCCTCCTTCAGCCATTCCGACAGCGCCTCCTGGAGCGCCCCCGGCGTGTCCACCACGGCGACCTGCGCGCCGTCAGCCTCCTGGGTGCGGTGCAGGGTGCCGCCCTGGGCGTCCAGGTCGTAGAAGCTCACGGGGATGCCGGAGCGCTCGAAGGAGAATGCTATCTCGTCGGCGACCAGGGACTTGCCCACGCCGCCCTTCTGGTTGCATACCAGAATCGTCTTCATATCGCTCACCTCGCTATACATTTAATCAATTATGCATTTCCATATTTAATTATAAGCCCGAGAAAAGGGCAGTTCAACTGCCACTTTCTGGGCTTCAGCTGGGCTTTTCGTGGTCTCGAAACGGGCTTTCCCGCATCGCCCGGAACGGCCCGTTTCCCGCATCGCCTCGTAAACGAGCGGATGCCGAAAACCGCCGCCTTCCGCCCCTTGCGCGTACACCCGTCAAAAGCCCTTCTGCAGGTCTCTTCGCGTGCCGTCAGCGGGCCAGCACCCCTTGAAGGATGCCTTCGGCATCGGGTGCCCACGTGAAGAGAAAGGAGGTCCGCACATGAACGAAGGCTGGAAGAGGTTCCACGGCACGGACGAGGAGGTCATGTGGCGCATCCAGGTGCTGAAGCGCACCTCGCGCCTCTGCGCGGCCAAGGCCAAGGAGCTGGAGCGCATGGCGAAGGCCGACGGCGACATGCCCGCCATGGACCACGCGTCGCTCATGGACGTGCTGAAGCGCATCGACAACGTGATGGAGTGGCGGTTCGTGAACGCCCTGGGCGAGGTGGTGCTGGACGCAGACATCCTCGCCGAGAGCATCGACTGCGAGACCCTGCGCTCCATGCGGCAGTGCGTCGTGAACGCCATCGTGGACATCGAGGAGGCGGAGGAGGGGCGCGATGAGTGACTACGGCATCAAGACCTACGCCGACCTGGCCGAGACCTGCCGCGGCATGGTGCTCGCCAACGAGATAGCCAGCCACCCGCTGGAGCCGGTGAGCGGGGACTGGGCACCCTGGGACGAGATATTCCAGTGGTACATCGTCCAGGACCCGAGCTTCCTCATGGAGCACACCGACGAGCCGGTGTTCCACGACGCGGAGCTGGGGCTGTACGTCTGGGGGATAACCCACTTCGGAACCAGCTGGGACTACGTGCCCGCGCCGGAAATCCACTGACCCACAGGAAAGGGAGCAGCATCGCGCTGCTCCCTTATCTTTTTCGGCTACTCGTACTGCTTGTCCGCATCGGCCCCGTACTTCACGCGGCCACCGGCACGCCTTGCCGCCTTGTCCTCGCGTTCCTGCAGGCGCACGAGCTTCGCCTGCTCCTCGCGCTCGTCCTCGTGGGCAAGGGCCTTCTCGGCTGCCTTCAGGCGCTTCTCGGCGTCCCACATGTTCTTGCGGGACTCGTACAGACGCCTCTCCGCAGCTTCGCGCTCCCGGCGGCGCTGCTCCTCCATGGCCTGCTGAATCAGCATGCGCAGCATCATGGCCGTCATGTCCGCCATCATGCGGGACACGGGGTCCTTGGCGTCGCGCCCGGCCTTGGCGAACACCCACGCGCCAGCCAGCAGGTTCGGGCACGGGTGGTTGAGCGCGTCGCGCGCCTCCTTGGAAGAGTGGAACTCGCGCCTTGCCGCGTCCACCTCGGCTTGCAGCTTCGCCAGCTGCTCCTCGGGGTGGCGCTCCGCCTCCATGAGCTGCTCGTATCGCTCGCCCATGAACGGCTCGCCGCTCTCGCGGCAGCGGTTGATGTGCGCCCTCTGGAGGTCGCCCGCCATCTGCGCCACGTCGGACTCCTCGACCACGTACACGTCGAATGAAGGCTCTGCCGGGGAATCCGGCTGCGGTTCCGCCGCGACGGCTTGTTCGGGCGCAGGCTCCTGCACGGTTACCGGCTCGGGCTGTACAGCGGCCTGCTCCTGCGCCTGCCTCTGCTTCTCCTCGAAGTACGCCTCGACGCCTTCCTTGGTCAGGTCGTCGGCGAGGTTGGAGGCGCGACGCTTGCGGGAGCGGCGCTTGGGTCCCCACTCATCGACCGCCTTGTACGACCATCCGGCGGTGACCTCCCCGGTCTTCTTGTCGGTCTTGACCGTCTCCTTCAGCGTGACGCCCTCAAGTTCGAGGTTGCGCTTGAACTCGTCCACCGTGTCGGAACGGTCGCGGGCGTACGCCACCTTATCCCCGAGGCGGCGGTCGAAAGAGTCATAGCCGAATGTGTCGCGTCTCTCTGCCCATGTAGACATCTCCTTGTCCGCCCCGAGCACCTGGAATCCGTTCTCGCGGCTCAGCCTGTCGTTCACCGCCTGCACGCGCGGGGCGTACAGACTGGTGCCCTCCTTGTTGATGACTTGGCCCGAACGGGCATCGTGGTTCGCGATGGTCGCGTGGGCATGCACGCATCCGCCCTCGCCGTCCACGTGCATCGTGACCCAGCACATGGAATCCGGTGCCAGCTCGTGGCACAGCGTGTACGCATATTCCATGCCCCGCTGGATGTCGTCCGGCCTGTTCGGGTCCAGCTCGTCGGTCGCCCACGAGATGCGCACCTCGTAGCCCTCGTTGACCGCGTTCGGGTGGCGGCGCTTCTGCCCCTCGCAGTAGACAATGAAGTCCTCCCTTGAGGCGGCGTCACCCATCTGCGCGGCGATGCGGTCCGTGCCGTTTTCCAGATGCTCGCGCCTGCGCTTGCCCTCGCCGAACTCGGTATACGACATGCGCCCGCGCACGTTCGGAAGCGACTGCACATGCGTCGTTGACATCAGACATCACCTCCCGTCTCCGCGTACGCCTGCAAATCCAAACGCAGCCCCTCGACTTCCGCCCGGAGCTTGTCCACTGAATCGCGGAACTCGCGGAACGCTTCCGCCTCGTCCTTCGTCCTCATCTCCTCGCGCACCGCGTCGTACATGCTCATACCGCTCATGCGCTGGTTGCGCGCACGTGCAATCTGGTTCACGTTGACGCCGATGCGGTTCAGCTCAATTCGGACACGGTCAAGCGCCGGGACGTCCAGAACCACCTCGCGACTCTGCGACGCGTGACGATTTCCGTACAGCGCGCCGCGCAGAAAATTGGAGCGGGAGCGCGTCCCGCGCCTCTCATCCAGCAGGGAAAGCTCCGCGTCGCTCATACGCACCTGGACCACCTTGTCGCGGCGGTCTTTTTCATGCTTCTGGCGCGTCGCCTTCCCGCTTCTTTTCTCATACATATCCGCCATGCGGAACACCTCCTTTGCTGCTATCCGAAACGCCCGCCTGCGGCGGACAATCCAAACTGCCGTTTTCGGCTAATTTCGCAACGCCCGAGCGCAAAGGGGGAAAGAGCAAGCATTGACTTCGTACGTACAAATTGCGAAATTCGCAATTTGTCCTACTTCGTCAGCTTGCGAGGGGGCGGCTGCGCCGTCCCCTTCGAACCCCCGCCTTTTGTCCACCGAGATGGGCTTGCCCATGTCGGACACGGGAACGACTTCCCCTGTCCGACATGGAACTTGAATCTCTCGGTGGAGCGCGGCACGACTACCCCTGGTAAGTCGAGCCGGAATAACCGCCGTGCGCTTCCGACGACTCTCCAGCTTCTGCGGTCTGGGCATACGCGGAATCCGCAGCGCCAGCAGCGCGCGCATCCTGCGTTCCGTGTCCGGTGCTCGGCTTCAGTCCCTTGACGAAATCAAGGACCTCTTCCGCCGAACCCATGTCCTTCACTTCCGGGAAAACCGTCACGAGCGCGTCGGCGTATGCCTTCGTCCTCGCGGCCTGCGCTTCGCGGCGCAGCTTCTTCGCCTTGGCCTCCAGCGCACGTGCCTGCTCGGTCGCGTCATCAAACCTTTTCGTTGCCATATCGGATACCTCCTTCATCACTTGAAAATCGGCATGCTGCCGTACATCAAAATCGTGCCGTTACCAAGGTCCTCGATGGTCTGCTCGCCACCGCCATCGGTGCCCTGAACATTGCCGCCGTTAGTGTCTTCGACAGCCGGGATGTCCCATGTCGGCATAGAGCTAAAATCGACGTTCTTCGAAATCATGAACACCGAGAAAATCAGAACGAGCGTAAGACCGATGCCCATAGCAACGGCCTCAATCGCCTTGCCCCCGTCGTTCACGATTTTCCACTTCGTATCCCGCTCGGCATACCCGCAGCGCTTGCATACGTAGTACTTGTGCGTCACCGAATAATTGCCGCGATAGAACGCCCACATCGGAACAAGCGCGGACACAATGACAACAATCAGCGCCAGTACGGTGACGAACATGTTGCGCAACAGGAACGCCAGCACAACCGCAATGAGCGGAGCGAACATCATCGCAATCACCGTGGCCGGCTTGCGATACGTCACGTCGCTCACAATCTGCGTTGTGATAGTCGCATGGCCGCAATACGGACAGCAGAGAAGCGTTTCCGTGTCCGCCGGAACGGGCGTCTGAGGAGCGGGCTGCGCCGCAGCCTCATACGCTTCCAATGCAGCCCTCTCCTCCGCTGTGAGCATCCCGCGCTTGGCCTTCAGGTGCAGCCTCGCGTACTCTTCTTTAGTCAAATTCGTCATATCCCTAATCCTCCTTAATCGTTGTCTTCTGTATCAGCCGCAAGACCCAGCTGCTCCCTCACCGCCGCGTAATCGGCTCCGAGGTCTGCGGGCGTCGTGTCGTGGGCGGTGCAGTAATCGAGGACGGCCGTGCGGAAAATCCCGCGACGCCTGCCCATGAAGCGGACCCATCCGCCCGCACCGCCAGAACCGCCTCCCCTGCGATAGACCTGCAAGCCGGGGCACCACTTCTCGCAGCTCGTCTTGAGGACGGACCCGCTCGCGTCCTTGCTCTGCGTCCATTCGCCGTCGGCGCACGCGAGCTCGACGATTCGGGTCGTGAACGCCTTGCGGCTCATCTGCATCCGCATGCCCTTGTGCTCCGCGTCCAGCCATTCGTCGTAGCGCATGGACAGGTACTCGTTCGGCACGAAGTCGGCCTCAATCGAGCCTTTGACGTCCTCCCAGAACTCGGCCACCGTGTCGTTGCCGAGAACCCACTCGCGCTTCAGCTGCGCGGCCTCCTCCGGCTCGGGCAGCTCGTAGTACCTGTCCCACTTCACCAGCGCCTGGTAGGCCAGGTACTCGCAGAACTCGGGGGACACGACCCACTCGGAGCGGATGGTCTTGTCGTCGTCCTTGCCGACGAACTGCCCCGTGAACGGGACGTAGATGTTGCGGTCCAGCCAGGCATCCCCCTTGTCGCGGGTCTTCGGGATGTCGTTGGCGGCGCAGACAATCAGCGCGTGGGGCGTGTAGTCGAACATACCCTTGTTCTTGCGCTCCACGCCTATCGCGTCATGCGAGATGATTGACTTCAGGCGAGAGTTGTCCTTCAGGTACGCACCCGAATCAGAGTCCTCGCACGTGATGAGGGAGACTCCAACGATGTTCGACACGCCGAACCGCCCGCCATCCCCGCCGCCCGCGAGCAGCGCGAGGCTTGAGGTCATGCAACCGTCGTAGCCGACGAGCGACTTGAGGCAGTCGAGGAAGGGTGCTCTTCCCGTTGTGGCCGGTCTTGTTGTAGAAGGTCACCATGACGCGCCAGTTGTGGTAGCTGCGCAGGGGCCGCCCCCGCCACCTTGACAAGCAGGTCGCGCCCGCCGTCGTAGGGGACGTAGGAGTCCAGCAGCTGCCAGAAGTCAATCTTCGAGCCATCCGGCAGCGTGTGCTCAGGGACGGGCGGCTCCGTTGTCGGGAGGTGCGTGGCGCTCTTCCTGAGCGCAACGACCTCGGGGGAGAACCCGCGCAGGACGCGCTCCTCGTAGTCCCAGATTCCGTTGGCCATGAAGACCAGGGACGGGTTGTCGCACTCGCACACGCGGTTCTCCCGGCGCGATGCCATGTCGTGCAGCTTCTGGGCGAAGTTCTTCTTCCAGTTGCCGTTCGCAGCGCCCACGACCTCCTGGCACCACAGGTCAATCTGCCCGTCACCAATCTCGCGATAGATTCCCTCGTCGAAGTCGTACATAGCGAGCACGCCCTCCGAGGTCGCCTTGTCCACGGTCTCCTTGACGCAGACCATGCGGATGACCTCCTGCCTGAACACCAGCTCGGCAGCCTGCACCGGGTCGATGCTCTTGAGCGTCGGCCAGCGAAAGCCCCTGCCGCGACGCGCGCCCGCCTCCGCCTTATCTGAGGGCTCGGGCAGGTTGACCCACTTCACGAGGGCGTTCGTCACCTTGACCACGACGTCCGAGAGAACGGACAGGCCGTCTTCCGCGTAGTCGCGCCACACGTAGCTCACCACGTCGCTCAGCGCCTTGTGGTAGTTCTCCCCGCCGTACAGGTAGTCGGGGTTGTACACCTCGCCCTGATTCCCCTCGTCATACAAAAGCCCCAGCCGCATCTCCTCTTCTGTCTGCTGGTCAGGCGCTTGAAAAATGGGCGGAAATGAGCTATACTTTTATAAGTAGACGGAGCGGTTCCCTTTGCTGTGGCGGCGAGGGAGCTGCTCTTTTCGTTATCAGCCATAAGCCCGCCTCCCCTCAGTTCTTCGGCTCGACCAGCCTGTAGTGCTCGGAAATCCACGCCTCGACGTCCTCCCGCTTGTAGAACACCGAACGGTTGAACTTGTAGAACCTCGGCCCCGTGTCCGTCGCCCGCCACTTGCGGAGCGTCGCCGGGCTGATGCCGAGCATGTCGGCCACCTCGGCCGTGCTCAGGAAATTCTTCTGGTGAATCTGTTTCTCTTCCATTCGCTACCTCCTCTGTCCAATCTCGAACGCAAACAAAAAAAGCTCCTGCGGAAACCAAGACGGACGGAAGGCATAAAGCCTCGTCTATCTCGGTTTCCACAGGAGCTTCGTTCGTCGTTGTTTCACCTGTGACGCTCGGCAGCATCGCCTCGCGCTCGGCCCTTATTCCCGACAGCAACCCCGCATCTGAGACGGGACGGGTGCTGGACCTATAAATCTATGTACGATAATCATACCACGGAAACGGCAGGAACGCAAGGGTAATATCAGCGTTTCCGCAGGCCAGAGGCCTATTCCGAGCGCTTTCCGCTCATAAACGAACGGAAACGACCCGAAAAAATCCCCTCCGCGCCTCTCGGGGAGCAGCAACTGCAACCAAGGGTACATGTGGGGCTGACCACATGCCTGACCACATCAAAACGGGCATGTGGTCAGCTCTTGAGAAAAAATCCCCTCATTTATCGAGGGATTTTTTACGTTCTGACCGCATGACCAGAAGACCAGATGAAATCCGACAAACTTTATTTCTTTACGCATATCAGATAGCCCTTTCCCATTCTTTCAAAAAAGTCCCCAACTATATGGTCATCTGGTCAGGAATTGCGTAAAGCCCGATATAGAGCGGGACTACGGCTGACCAGATAGTGACCACATCATTTTTTACTTGTGGTCATGCGGTCAGGCAAAACGCTCGTAAACGAGGAGTCATGGGATTCTCCTGTCCTGAGCAGGTGCGCAATTTCGGACGCTTCGTCTGTCCTCAATGCAGGCTAGATCAC
>ENA-OQCL01000606-OQCL01000606.1-human-gut-metagenome-genome-assembly--contig:-NODE-606-length-16463-cov-3.299829_pt1 | contig 16463 bp, 24 predicted proteins | sample MGYA00242502_ERZ504586 | MGnify/ENA primary metagenome ERZ504586 (study PRJEB26092, sample SAMD00036316) | human gut metagenome | host: Homo sapiens | study: EMG produced TPA metagenomics assembly of... | reverse complement strand
ATCGCCTTGCCGGCCGCGCGCGGCGCGTACTTCTCGCCTATGGCGGGGTGATCCGCCGCCTCCAGGCGCTCGCGGCCGCGCGGGGCCTCGTGCATGTCGTGCACCTGGGTGAGCGCGATGTGCGCGGCGTCGTCGCGACGCAGGGTGAGCTCGTAGCCGCGCAGGCGGATCTCCAGCGGGTCGCCCATGGGGGCACGCTTCATGAGCGTGACCTCCACGCCGGGCGTGAGGCCCATGTCGAGGATGTGCTGGCGCAGCGACGGCTCGTCGCAGTCAACCGACGCGACGACGGCGTCCTTGCCGATCTCCAGCTCGTCCAGGTTCATGCATGCCCTTCCTCACGGCTTGTACGCACGCCATTGTAGCCCGCGGGGAGCGGGAGCGAGCGGCGCGTCCGGGGAAATCGCTGGCCTTCTCGGCCCGCGCGAAGACGGCGTCCCGGAATCGCCGGGTTTCTCGCCTGGCGAGAAGAACGTGTCCCGGAATCGCCGACCTTCTCGGCCGTGTGTCCGGGAATCGCGGGGTTTCCCGCACAAGATGCGCCTCGCATCGGAGAAGGTCGCCTATTCTCGGACGCAACGAACCGCCGATGCGGGAACCTCCCGATTTCCGGGACGGCAGTCGCCGAGAAGAACGACCCGCCGTTCGCTACGCGCGGGCGAGGAAGGCGACGCGAGGCGCCGGGGCCGCAGTGCGAGGTGATGACGTTGCCGGTCTCGTACCACTCCGCGCGCTCGAAGCCCAGGTCGCGGGCGTGGCCCTCCACCGTCTGGGCGACCTGCTCGGGCAGGCCGGGCGACTTCACGAACACGATGCGCGCCGGGTCGAACTCCTCGCGCAACGCCAGGTAGTCGACCAACGCGACGGCAGCCGAGGACATGGAGCCACGCAGCTTCTTGGTGGCCACGAGCCTGCCGTCCACGAGCTCGACGACGGGCTTGATCTTGAGCAGCGTTGCCCCGAGGAACGCCACGTTGGAGAGGCGCCCGCCGGCGCGCAGGTAGCCCAGGTCGCCGGGGAGGAACGCCATGCGGGTCCGCGCGGCGACGCCCTCGGCGTGGGCGCGGGCCTCATCGAGGGTGGCCTCGGGATGGGCGGCGAGCCAGGCCGCGAGCTCGCGCACGACGAGACCCTGCCCGATCGTGACGTGGCGGGTGTCAAGCGTCGCCACGTAGTCGCGCCCCTCGGCCGCGGCCTCGGCGGACGCGAGCGAGCAGGTCGTGACGGCGGAGTAGGCGACGTGCAGGATCTGCGCCTCGGGGTCCTCGCGTGGATGCGGTCGAACACGACCTGGAAGTCGTGGGGGGTGCAGCCGCTCGTCTTGGGCAGCACGCCGAGCTGACGGCACCGCTCGAGCATCTCCGCAGAGGTGAGCTCGCCGTCGTCGATGGTCTTCTCGCCCACGGTCACGTGCATCGGGACGAGCACGACGCCCAGCTCGGCAGCCTCGGCGGGGGTGACGTCGCATCCGGTCTCGGCGGTGATCACGATCTTCGGCATGAGTTCCTCCCAGGTCGCAGACATATGCACATTCTATCCAGAATCCGGTCTTCTCGCTCGCGGGCTTTCCGCAGATGCGACACAACTTTGGTTCGAAAAATGTGCGATGCTAGAGGGGCCAGAGCGATATCCGAGGGAGAGGGAGGGGACATGTATCTCGAGCACGTCAGCTCGCCCGCAGACGTCCGTGCCCTCCCCGCCTCCGCGCTCCCGGGGGAAGCCCCTTGCGCAAAGGCAACCGGCTGGAATTCCAGCTGGGCGATCCAAGCTACCAGCCCCTGGCAAGCATCTCCCTCCAGGACCTGGCTGTGGGATGCGCCCGCTAGGGTATGGGTCATATAAAGCCGTTCCACCGGCCCATCCTTAGGCAATAGGTCAGGTAAGGCTTCTTGAGCGGATTGGCAACCCAGCAGGCAGACTAGAGGGGCCAACAGCAATACAAGCTGGAGATATCGTTTCATCGCGGCGCCGCCTTTCTTAAGAGCTTTGCTTCTTGCTGCCTTCATCTTAACGGCAAGGGGCGCAAGTGTCAAGAATCAGGGGGATGGGGGAGGGATTTTCCAGCCGGCCATTACAAAACCCAGCAGGACATTGTATAATAAAGATAATTGTACCCAAATCATGGCCGCCGCTAGGAGGAGAGAGATGACGGAACTGGAAAAATGCCTGGCAGGGGAATATTACAACTGCCACGACCCGGTATTCCTGGAGATGAAGGGCCGGGCCCGCAAGCTGTTGCAAGGGTACAACAGCCTGCAATATGATCAGAAGCGGGAAAAGGAAGCCATTCTGCGCCAGTTGCTGGGCTCCATGGGCGATCATGTTTCCATCGCCCAGCCGTTTCTCTGCGACTATGGGAGGAATATTCACATAGGCAACAACGTATCGGTCAATATGAACTGTACCTTTGTGGATTGCAACGCCATTACCATAGGGGATCAAGTTTTGATCGCCTCCAATGTGCAGCTTTATACCTCCACCCATCCGGTGGAGCTGGCCCAAAGGCTGACCCCTGGCTGGAAGCCGGACCCAACGGCATACTTTTGCCGCACCTATGCCCTGCCCATCCGCATCGGGAACGGATGTTGGCTGGGGGGCGGGGTGATCGTCCTGCCGGGGGTGCAAATTGGGGATGGCGCGGTGATCGGCGCGGGCAGCGTGGTGACCAAGGATATCCCGGCAAACGTGCTGGCGGTGGGGAACCCTTGCCGGGTGCTGCGCCCCATCAATCAGGGCGGATGCGAGAAGCCTTAGCATATAAGCGTAATACAAGGGGACAACGTACCCAGGGAATAAACAAAGGAGAGGATAAGAATGCTAAAGGAATTATTGGAACAGGGCTTTGGCCTAGAGGAAGGGTATAATTGCGCGGAGCGCATCATCTATGGGGCGAACCAAGCCTATGGGATGGGCCTTGGCAAGGAGAGCCTGAAGCTGTTTGCCGGTATGGGCGGCGGCATGGCGGTTGGGGAGATGTGCGGAGCGGTTACGGCCAGCATAGGAGTGCTCAGCCATTTCTTCGTCCGGGACCGGGCTCACGAGCCGGAGGGAAAAATTAAAGCGTTGAGCGTGGAATTCGTCAAGCGGTTTGTGGAGCGGATGGATTGTTACCGGTGCGATTGCAGCCGGCTTAAGGAGCTATACCGGGTACCGGATGGGAATTGCGACCGGGTGATCCTGGGGGCGGCGGAGGTGTTGGACGCATTGCTGGTGGAACATGGAGCCATCCAGCCTGCAACGGCGGGGTAAAGGAGCGCGTATGCAGGCGGGAAAAGGGAACAAGGCCATTGCCGTCCTGGGGGGCGGCAATGGGGCACACGCTTTGGCGGCGGACCTGGCGCTGCGAGGGCACCGGGTACGGATGTATTACCGGCGCCGACGGGCCAGGCAGGTGTTTGAGACCGGGGAGATCCAGGTTTCCGGCGCGTTTTCCGGCACAGCCCGGCTGGAACTGGTGACCGACGAACTAGCAAAGGCAGTGGCCGGGGCGGATTACGTATGCCTGGCGGCCCCGGCCTACAGCCATGAGACCTATGGCCATATGCTCAAGGGGTTGTTGGACCCCAACCAGGTATTGGTGCTTTGTCCAGGCGCGTTCGGGTCGCTACAGATGCGGCGCATTTGGGCGGAAGCGCCTGCGCCTGTCATCGTGGAAACCAACAACCTACCCTATGGGGCCCGGTTGACCGGGGACGGCCAGGTAACGGTATTCGGGCGCAACGTGGTGAACGTGGCCTGTATGCCCGCTTCCGCCGGGCCGGACCTGCTGCCCAGGCTCCAGGCGGACCTGTTTGACATCGGCCGGCTGGAGCGGGATGTGGTAGCCTGCGGCCTGTCATTGGTGAACCCGGCCCTGCATCCGGGGCCCTGTTTGGTGAACGCCAGCAGCATCGAGCGGCCGGATGTGGATTTTTTCCTGTATGAACACGGCTTTACCCCGGCGGCGGCGAAGCTGGCTTTGGCGGTGGACCGGGAGCGGGTGGCTGTGGCCAAGGCTTTGGGATATGAGGATCTGCAGCCGGTGGCGGACTTTGCCCACATCCCGGCGGATTATACCTGGCAGCAGCTGTATATGGCCATCCATGGGAACATCACCCATACGGTGATCCGGGGCCCCAATGATCTGGAACATCGGTATCTGACGGAGGATATTCCCTATGGCTTGGTGCCCTGGGTACATCTTGGCAGATGGGCCGGGGTAGCCATGCCTAAAACCGACGCCATTATCCAGCTGTTTCAAACCATCCATGGGGTGGATTGGTACCAGGCGGGCTGTAACCCCGCAAAGCTGGGGATCGATCAAATGCAGCCGAAAGCCTTTGCCAGCTATTGCAGACCGGGATGTTTCAGCCGGAAGAATAAAAAAATTGGCCTTTGTGACTGGGTCACGGAAGGCCTGGGCGCAAAAGGGTATAATAAGGCCAACGACCAAGAGAAATAAGTAAAGGAGAATGAACGATGTCTGCGCTGATCATAACCAAAGAAAACTTTGAAAAGGAAGTCATGCAATCCGACAAGCCGGTGCTGCTGGATTTCTGGGCGCCCTGGTGCGGTCCCTGCCGGATGGTATCCCCGCTGGTGGACGAGGTGGCCAATGAAGTGACCCACGCCAAGGTGGGCAAGGTGAACGTGGACGAGGAGATGGAGCTGGCCAAGAAATTCCGGGTCATGAGCATCCCCATGCTGGTGGTCATCAAGGATGGTAAGGTGGTCAATTCCTCCGTGGCGCCCGGCCCAAGGATGATATCCTGGATATGCTCAAGGTGTAAGGGCCTATGCAGCATCCCAAGCCCCGCAAATGGCGATTGCCGGCAATTCTGGGCATAGCCGGCTGCCTGGCAGGCTATGCCTACTATCGATTCATCGGCTGCAGCGGCGGCTGCGCCATCACATCCAGCCCCTATATTTCCACCCTGTACGGCGGGGTGATCGGCCTGCTGCTTTCCGTGGTGGCGGCGCCGGAGAAAGGTTGAGGCGATGCAATATCTGATTTCATTCCTGGAGGGGATGATCACCTTCCATTTCCCCCTGCCTGCTTCCCATGATCCCGGTCTATATTTCCTATTTTGCCGGGGGCGAGGAGCGGGATACCAAAAAGACCCTGGTCTGCGCCCTGGGCTTTGTGCTGGGCTTTACCCTGGTGTTTACCGCCATGGGCGCCCTGGCCGGTACCCTGGGCAGCTTCCTAAAATCTCACCAGACCGCTGTAAACATCGTATCCGGCTTGGTGGTGATCTTCTTCGGCCTGTGCTTTATGGACGTGATCAAGGTGAACATTTTAAAGGTTCCCAGCGCTCCGTCAACGTGAATAACATGGGCTTCTTCTCCGCCGCCTTGTTCGGCGTGGTGTTTTCCCTGGGCTGGACGCCCTGCGTAGGCGCCTTCCTGGGTTCCGCCTTGATGCTGGCTTCCCAGCAGGGCCATGTGCTGGCCGGGGTGCTGATGCTCCTGTGCTATTCCCTGGGCCTGGGGGTTCCCTTTATCCTCAGCGCGGTCCTCATCGACAAGCTGAAGGGCACCTTCGATTTCATCAAGCGGAACTATCGCACCGTGAATCTGATCTGCGGCGGGCTGCTGATCCTGGTGGGCGTCCTGATGGCCACCGGTATGCTGGGCAGGCTGCTGGCGGGCTTAAGCTAAGGAGGCGTTATGAGCAAAAACACAAAAACATTGCTATTGGTCCTGGTATTCGTCCTATTGTTGGGCGGCGCGTACATTCTATATAATCAGCTGAGCGGCCAGGTGGCCCGGGATTCCATCGTGGTGACCCAGGAAGCGGGCAGCGTATCCAGCACCCAGCCGACCCAGGCGCCGGCGGCCTCCCCCCAGGCAGAGGAAGAATCCCCGGCAGAAACGGAAGCGCCTGCCCAGGAGGAAGCCCCTGCGGCCCCGGACTTTACCGTGCTGGATACGGATGGCCAGGAAGTGCGCCTTTCCGATATGCAGGGTACGCCGGTGGTGTTGAACTTCTGGGCCAGCTGGTGCCCGCCCTGCAAGAGCGAAATGCCGGACTTTGAAGAAGCCAGCAAAACCTACGAAGGCAAAGTGGCCTTCATGATGGTGAACCTGACGGACGGAGGCCGGGAAACCGTAGATACGGCCAAAGCCTATATTGAAGAGCAGGGGTATACCTTCCCCATTTACTTCGATACCCAGCAGGAAGCGGCCATAGGGTATGGCGTGGTATCCATCCCCACCACCTATTTCATCGACGCCCAGGGGGGCGTGGTGGCCTATGGCCAGGGCGCCCTGGATCAGAGCGCCCTGGAGCAGGGTATCGGCATGATCCTGGGAGAATAAACGAACCGGCCTTGCGCCGCATGGTATACCCAAGGGGCAGCGGATCTCCGCTGCCTTTTGGCGTGGCGTCAGGCCCGCGGGGGGGCGGCGCGTTTTGAGCGGGAGCTCGGCCCCGGCCTCAAAACCAACCTGTCCGGCGGGCCGCAGGCCCCGCCCGGACAGTTCGTGCGCGCTGTGCGCGCCCGCCGCCCCCCCGCCGGCCACCACCGCCCTTGGGAAAACCCTGCAAGGCCAAAGCCTTGTAAAAAAACCGCCCGCACCCAAAGGACGCGGGCGGGGCGGCTAACGGAAAAGCCGGGAAACAGCAGGAAGCTCAACGGGAAGCGTTGGAATCCTCCTTGGATTTGAGTTTTTGCAGGGCATTTTGCAGAGGTTCGGGAATGGGCAGGCCGATCTTGCCGGCGTTTTCCAGGATGGAAAGGCCTTCGTTGGCGATGTAGAACATGCAGACCGCCGTGCGCACAGCCCCGTTGGTGGAAGGCACCAGCTTGTCGAGTAAAGCGGCTAGGGCTACCAGCACGAAGATAAAGACCTTTTTTGAAAAGGCCAGCAAAGCCCACGCTGCTATCCATGCATTTGTGCACGGCCGCGCCGATGACCCCGGTGATATAGTCCAGGCTCACCACGCACAGCAGCACCATGATCACGGCGTCCCAGGGGCCGAAAAGGTACCCGAGGATCGCGCCAATGGCGGCGGGGATCCCGCCAGTCAATAAACTCGTCATGTTTTCATTCATATGTGTTTACCTCCTTATTGTATGCATGTTTCTAGGGGAAAACCGGTTGAGGGTTGCAACAGGGATAAGGCGCCATAGCGGTTCCAATAACCCGACCGGAAGCGTCCATGGGACGAATGACCACGCCCGCATCCCGGCCCATGGCTTCACACACCAAACCAGTCTCCCAAATAGACGCCGACGTGGAAAATATCCCTACCGTTATGGCGAAATACCAGGTCTCCGGGAGAAAGGTCGCACCGGCAGCGAGGGAAGCAGGCGCGATACAGGTCGCGGCAATCCATGGCATGGCGGGTCAGGCCGGCGTCCTGTAAAAACCGGAGGATCAGGCCGCTGGCATCATAGGCCCGCACAGGGCCACGGCGGTTGCTTTGGGCTTCCAGGAAAAACACGATCGCCCGGAGAGCATTGAGGGAGGAAGCCTCCTTGCGGCGGAATCCAGCCTTCCGGGGTCTGACATGCGGGTCAGATCCTACCCCCTTTTCCGCCCCATACGTAGCCATGGCCCACCTGGCTACGCGCAAATGCGCAGAGGCGGTCTGCTAGACTACTGGCTTGCAAAGCGGCGGGACGTTGTAATGCAAGCCAGGTGGCTTGGTCGCAAGCGCCTGTAGCGGGAAGCCGTCTGGCGGCTTGGAAGGCGGAGACCCCAGCTGCGGTCAAGGGACCGTATATTCCATCCACCTGGATGGGCAGGAACGCTTCATCCAACTGGGCGTAGGGGAAACCCTTGGGCGATTAAAAGCCTTTGACAGCGGCGAACGCTGCCGTCTTCTGCGCCACGATCCTGCATATAAGGGGTGCGGAGCTGGAGCGTGGGATACCTGGAGATCATGAGGGCGCCCATTGCGCGGTCAAGACCAGAAAGGACTTGCCGCGAAAATCCTGCTGAACATGAAAGGCGGTAATGTCTAAAGGGACCCCTTGTTCAAAAGTAGTTACCCCATCGAACCAGCCTGTACAATCGTGGCCATAGGGGGCATAGGATTGGCCGTCGGGCAAATACAGCCAGGCATTCTCCAGGCTTTCCAACTCAAAAACGAAGTCGATCAATTCGTAATCATCGGGCATGCGTTTCGCATTTGGCATGACCCAGTAGATCCGTAGGGCGGGATCAGGCGGCGCAACGAGGCCCGTGTGGTGTACGCAGCAAGTATTAAAGATCATGCTTGCTCTCCTCCGTTTAGGATCATAATGTTTACAGTCATGTCGTCCGTGGGAAGGGTATCATAAGTGAAGCCCACAGCTCCTTCCGCCAGTGCGAAGGCTCGCGTTCCAGCGGCGGAATAGACGGAGAAGCTCTCCGGGGTTGGGGAAACGATTACCAAGCTCTCCGGGACGATCTCAGAGATACCTACAGCCTGTTGGGCATTCACCCATTCTCCCAACAACAGGGTGCCAGTATGGGTGGACAACACGGCGGGGGCGCCTTGGGGGCCCGTAGGGCCCTGGGGTCCCCGGATGGAGACGGCGGCAGGGTTTTGTAAGCCCTGGTCGTTGGTCCAGGACAGGACGCCTTCGTCAGAAAGGCTGGGTGTAAAGGTGGCCCCGTTTTCACCGTCCGCCCCGTCTGTCCCAGGCGTCCCTTGGGGGCCAGGAGGGCCTTGCAGGATGCCGCCGGATAGGGCGTCCTCAAATTCTTGGGAAAGTTCTTCCGCACGGGCTATGGCAGCGTTGGCGGCATCGGTGGCCGCCTGCATATCCTCAAACAGGGATTCACCGGTATCCGGTGTGAGGACAAGGTCGTCCTGGCTTACAAGGCCTTCTGCCTGGGCGGCCAGCCGGTCTGCCTCGCTGGCAAATACATGCACCCGCATGGTATGGAGTTCTTGGGTATGTATGGGATTCATCGTTTCACCCCCAATGTAATGCATTCTAATGTGGCCGGTAAGGCGGCGGTACCGCCGCTACAGGTGAGCATAAGGGTTTCTTCCAGTTCCGCATACATACGGCTGGAAACCGGACAGGACCCCTGGCTGACCCGCAGGGTGAAATCCCCGTTTTGGTCGGCCCGGTAATAGGTACAAAGCTCCGCATCATCCCCGGCGCTGGTGCGCAGGATCACCGCCAAAGGGGAGACGGTAAGGGGTAGGTGGAAGATGGAATATTCCGTGATATCGGAATAGGTTTTGGTGACGGCTTCCATTTCCAGTTCTGTTCCATAGATCCAATTGAATATCATAGGCGTTACCCCAATATCATCACATTGACCATTAGATCCTCCGAGGGGATCCGCCGGCTAGAAAAGGTCAGCGCCTCCCAACCCTGTACGGTACACCGGACCCTAGCGGCCATATAGGGGTCATAGGAATCTGGATGGGCGGTCACGATGACCAAGGAGGTGCCCCGCATTCCCGTGACAGAAACGGTCTGGGTACAGCCAAAGCTATAGCTGGTCCAGCCGGATACCGGTATAGTCACGGTTTGGACGGTGGGTACAGCAGCATAGGTATGGGTATGCTGTGTAGGAGCGGCGCCGATGCTCTCGGGGGTAATGGGGTCCGTGCCATTGGCGCTGTGGGTATCGGCGTGGCCCAGCACCAGGCTGGTGCCGGCCACGCCGTTATCCAGGACTTTGTTGGTGCCAAAATAAACGGCCATGGTAAGCGTCTCCTTTCTTTATGCTGTGGTAGCGCTATCCTCGTAGCGGAGGATGGTAAAGGTGGTCACATGGCTGTCCACCAGGCTTTCGCAGACTTGGGCAGCGTCTTCCGCCCGCTGGGCGGCGGCGGTGGCGGCAGTTTTTAGGGTTTCCACCTGCTCCATTAGGGCCCGAAGCATAGGCAATTGGCCGGTGGATTCCATCGCATCCGCCGACAGCATAGCGGGGCGGCAATTGAAATTGAATTTTGCCGTGGTGACCAGAGTGCGCAGGGTGTCGTCCGAATAGATCTGCAACTCGCACTCCACCATACCCGGGGCAAAGGATGGAGGGAATAGATCGATACACACCTGGTTATTTAGTGCGCCCTGGAGCTGAACGCCGCCATCCACCTGACCACTGTCCTGGGCCGCAGTCCCATTGGACTTGGAAAAAACGGCGATCACCCGGCAACCGGTGAGATCTACCGGCTCCCCATCGTCGGTGAGGGCGATGCGCAGCACGTTGCCCGTATCCCCCTCCACCACCGTAAAGGCCCGGTTGCTGCTGGATGCGGCGATGTCCAGGGCGATGTCAAAGGATTTTTTTAACCGTTGCGGCCATGGTATCCTCCTACTGGCCCAGATACCGGTTGCGAAGGATCTGGTAGGTATTGGTGCCCAGGGCGGCTTCTAACTCCTCTCGGCGCACCTTCCAGTAGCTCTGGCCGCTGGAGAATAGGAGCTTACGCTGGCCGCTGGAAAGGTTTTCCACATAGGTCAGATAGTCGTCTGCGGATAGGCTGCTGGACGCCTTGGCCCCGGAGCTGGAACCGGAGGAACCCCGGCTGCTGGAAGTGGAGCTTTGGTAGGATTTTGCCTGAAGCTGGGCCAGGGCGTTCTGCTGGGCCACGTAGTCGGAATACCAGCTGCCCGCCAGGTTTAGGGCGGCTTGCTGGGCGGCTGCCTGGGCCTGCAGGTTGTATTGCTGGGCGTTGAGACGCATCTGTTCATAGGCCTGCAGGCTGGTGGCGATCCGTTCCGCCAGGGTGGCGCCGTACTGGGCCTGCAGCTCGTCGATGTCATCTTGGGCCTCGGCGCTTTCCCGCTCTTTCAGGCTGGATACATAGGTGCTGCTCCCCATGCCCCTGGATACCGCGTCTGCATCCAGCTCCGCCCGGATGGACTGGCTGGCGGACTGGCGGCGGGAGATGGCGGCGTCCAGGCTGGGACGGAGGGCATCCTGCCACTGTTGGCGCACCGCGTCTTCGCTGGGGATATTTAGGTTGATGGTGGGCACTTGCAGCTGCCCTAGGATGGTTTGGTAATAGCGGTTAAACAGGTCTGTGCCGCCCTGGCTGGAAGCGCCTTGGCTGCCCGGGGCGCCCCAAAGCCAATTGCCGCTGCTGGTCTGGGTATTTTGGCCGGCCAGATATTGGTCATAGGCAGCCTGGGTCTTTGGCCCCCAGATGCCGTCCACGTCCACCCCTAACATCCGCTGGTATTCCTTTACGCCGGTGGCGCTGTTGACCCCCGCGGGCGGCGTATAGCCCGCCTGATAATATTGTGCTCTTGCCATATGTAGGTACCTCCTCGATGATTCTATTCTAGGATGGAAAGCCTGGCTTCCAACTCCTGTAGCTTTTGGGCCAGGATGGTAAAATTTTGGTTCAGGTTGTTTTCATTTGCCTTCATGTTGTCCAGGTACCGCTGCCGGTCCTCCCCCTCGGCCTGGATGGGGAAGAGGACGTAATACAGCGCCCGCATCTCCAAGCCGGTCATTCTACCCGCCTCCAAGTTTCAAAGGCCAGCTCCACCCCGCCTGTTAGGGTAAAACGGCCCCCCGCCTCATTGGAAAAGGTCAGGCGGAAGGTACGGCCTTCATTACACAGGGGCACCTCCAGCACCTCCCAGGGATGCTGGGGCAACAGCAGCCGGTGGGTGGTGGTTACGCCGTCGATGCATACTTCCGCCAGGAGGGCGGCATCCTGTTGGCTTTGCCCCCGGAGGCACAGGCTGCGCATGGCCTTTACGCCCCCCTTGTCATACAGGTCGGTGAGGGGGGTATTCCACCAGGCTTCAATATCCGCCCCATCGTAGGTATCCCCTTCGTCGAACCGGTACAGGTAGCGGGCGTCGTTGACCATATATAGCCGGCCGTCCCAGGCGGCGATGTCCCCGATGGAGAACCCCCGGCGGAACATGTAAGCCCTACGGAACAGGTCGTATTCCACCAGCATATCTTCCTCCGGACCCGATAGGGTAAAATACAGCTTGTTGCGAGCCAGGGCGCCTCGGCAGTTGCTGGCGTCCATGGCGGCAAGGGTCTTGTGGATGCGGCGGGCGTCGGAAAGGAGCCCGGCGTTTACCCCGTTGAAGCAGCACAGGCCGCCGGCGGTAAGGAAATACAGCACATCCCCTTGGGCCACCAGGGCGGTATGGGCGGCTTGTTCCACATCCGCGTCCACCCGTTCGATGGTGAAGTTTCCAGGCTTGTCCCCGATGAGCCGGTACAGGCTGCGCTTTTTGAAGATGAGCAGCTGGTTGGATAGCGCATACAGGCCCAAGATGGGATCGCCGGCTGCGTCGCCCACCTCCGCGTGGCCGCCGGACACGTTGACGGTGTCGGTGACGTCCCCCCAGGCTTCAATGGTACGGCCGCTGCCTGGCAGCTGGGACCAATAGAGCCGGTTGGGATAGCTGGGGTCCCCGGCGGCAAAGAGGCGGTCCCGATACATGGCCAGATATTGTACCGGCTTGTTGGATTGGCCCTGCTCGGAGCCGAAGGAAAGGGCGGAATTGCCGTTGTATTTCACAATGGGGTCTTCCCCGCTGGCGATGAGCAGGTGAATCCACGCCGTCGATCTGGGCTTGGACGAAGTCCAGCTTATTGGAAGCGAGGCCCTTTTCAAAGGTATGGATCAAGATCCAAGCATTGTTTTTATAGGCATAAAGCTCCCTGCCTGCGGCTACGATGGGCTGATCCTGGCCGGCGCGGCGAAAGAGAAACAGCCGGTGGGGTTGGCCCACCCCGGGGATCTGGTGGGGATGTGGCGGATGTAGCCCTTGGCCACGGCCAAGTCGCCCCCGGCGGTATCCATGTTACAGGCGTCGGGGCTATAGGCGGGTTTGAGGGCGTTTTCCGCTTCGTCCTGGTCGATGCCAATAAAGGAATCGATCTTGTAGAGTTTGCGTGCCATAGGTCACCACCTGTTCAGCAGGCAATAGCTGTCCGCCTCCCCCACATGGGGCCGCAGGTTGGCTTTGCCCGCCTCGTACATTTGGAAGTAGATGTTGCCGCCCCGCTGAAGGGATACGTCTCCAGCGGCTCGCTCCCGGCCTACCACGTAGCATACGATCAGGCCGTGGCACCATTCGGGCAGGTCCGGCACATCTGAGGGGGCCTGCATGGGGCGGGCAGGTAACGGTATGCCACCTGCACCTGCCCTGGGCCGCCGGGAAGCAAAACGGTGCCGGACCGGGACCGGGGGTAAAGACTTCAGCCTTGCCGGAACGGGTCACGGAAAGCAGCTTTACGCAGGGCCGGGAGAGGGAAAGGGTATCCAGCAGGCCGTCGGCGCTTTCGTAGGCCTCTGTGGCCCGGGGTTGATAGGCCTCCGCCAGGTCCGTTACCCCATCGTTGGCAAAGCGGGTGAACTTATCCCGCCAGATGTCCAGGGTTTGGGCGTCGTGGCCCCGGTCCAGCTGGGCCAGGGCGGAAACGATGATGTCGTTGAGGGTCATGGCAAAGCCCTCCTAGCTGGAGAGGCGCTTGCCCCGGTTGCCCTTATAGGGCCGGACGCTGGCCTCGCCCAGCAGCTGCACCTGGGCGTTTTGCCGGATCAGTTCCGCCAGGCTCTGGGGCACGGACACGGCCACCCCCCGTTGGATCCGGAAGAAATACCCGTTGATACCCCCTTCCCAGGGCATATCCTCCATGGAACCTGCGATCATCAGGCGGACTTTGGGCTCTTGCATGAGCTTTTGACCCAGCTTGCCCGCAAGCCGATCCAATTCCTTATCGGTAAAATATTGCATATTGCGTCTCCTTTCCTCTATGGTGGGAAGCAGGGGAGGCCTGCTTCCCGGTTGTCGATGGGCCGGATGGCCTGAATGTAGCCCCGCTAGGGGGCGGTGGGGATCAGGCGCTTACCGCGTGCTCGATCCGCAGCAACCACAGCTCGTTGAGGATGACCGCGGTGTAGGCAGCCACCTTGGCGCCCACGGTGGCCCGCTGATCCAGGGGGTCCTGGGTACCGGCGCTGCCATGGGGCTTGATGATGATCTGAAGGGCGCCGCTGCCCGCCACATCCACCACTCCATAGGCGTCCTTGCCGAAGATCAGGGTGGAGTGGACGTCCATGGCGGTTTTGGTCTCCGGATCCAAGGCGCCTGCGTCCTCGCTGTAGACGATGGCGTCCGCAGCCAGGGAGGCGGTCTCCTTGAGGGTGACGGTGTTGGAGGAGGGGTCGAAGCCGGCGATGGTATAGCTGGCTTCTCCGATGCGGATGGGGTTATCTTCCCGGGAAAGGTAGGCGGCCTCCGCTTCGGTGGGGGCGTTCTTCAGCACGAAGGAAGCGCTGGAGGAGGTAGCTTCCGAAACCTTATTCCACACGCTCTGGCGGAACACCTTGGCCTCGGTGGATTCCACGAACACCACCCCGAACAGCCGGCCGATCTCCCCGCTGTAGATGGCTTCGGCGTGGAGTACTTGGATACGTCCTGCCAGAGGGCGTCGTTTTGCAGGTCATAGGTGGCGTCCGGGGAGCAGATGCAGATAAAGTGGGGCTTGCGCTCATCCTCGCAGAAGGGACGGGCCTTGGCCCGCTTGAGGGTACGCACCGCCTTGCGGATCTCATCCACGGTGAGTTTGTCATCGGCAGTCAGGGCGGCGCGGGTGGTCTTGCCGCCGGCCCGCTGCACGTTGTTGCCGGCGTTCATGGCGTCCCGGGTGACCCACTCTACCACGGTGCCCAGCTGCTCGCCCAGCAGCTCTGCGCTCTCGGTGATGACCTGGTCGTAGCCGGTCATATCCAGCAGGTCGGAAACCTCCACATAGGCGCCATACTGGCTGACCAGGGCTTCCACATTGCTCTGGGAGAGGGACTGGCCGCTGGGGGTGACGCCTTCCTCCAGGGCTTTCATGGCGGCGTTGGCATCAAAGAGATTCCAGCGGCGGAATTCCACCCGCTTGCCGCTATTGCGGGGGATGGGGCGCATCTGGCCAAACTTGGCGTGGACAAAGCGGGTGCGGGCGCTCTCCAGGAGCTGACGGTCGTAAAAGGTTTTGTTGAGTTGGGTGGTCTGTAGGGTATTGATGGTGGTATTGGTCATACGCTTCTCCTTTCCTTCTAATGGGATGTGGGGTTAGAGGCTGGGATGCAGGCCTTGGCTGGCGGCCTGGGCCAGCCGCTTTTTCACCTGGGCGAAGGCGGCGCTGGACATGTTGGCATAGTCCGGCTGGCCGTCCGCGGGAATATTGCCCCGAATGGGGGCGGGCAGGTTGCGGCGGGCCATGATTTTTTCCAACATGTCCCGAGCGCCCTGCTCCCTGGCCTGGTCCGCAGCGGCTTGGGCGGCCCGCTCCGCATCATAGAGGCGAAGGGCGGCGGCAGGGGGCATGTCCCGCAGCAGGGATACAAAAGCCGGGTCCGCCAGATATGCCTCCACATCCTGCCCCCCTTCCTGTAGCCGCATCAGGCCCTGGGCCGCGGCGGTACACAGGGCCTGGGTACCTGCAGGGGCGGCGTAGAGCAACGCTTCCGCTGCGGCGCCGGGGTCCATGCCGGTTTGCTGGGACAGCTGGTTGATCATCCGCTGGCCGATCACATAGGCCGGCTCCTGCTCCACCAGCTCCGTGAGCATGTTCACCAGTTCCATTTGATTTTGTTCCATCCTTGCTCCTTTCTTTTGCACCTAAAGGGCAAATTCTTTACTGGATAGAAGGCTGCGCGTCCAGCCCTCCAGAAAATGGGGCGGCTGCCCGGGCAGCCATCCTGACAACACGATAATAACAGAACAAATGTACGGTTTAAAGCGCGGGTTCCACGCGATTTTTGTGCGGTGCATGTATTAAAAAAATAAACATTTACAAAAGGAGAAATTACGAATATAATGGATGGAGCCGCTTTCGGTAAAATTGGGAGCGTTTAGGCAAAGGAACTTTGACTTCCCTAAAAAAATGGGGATAAACCCTTGTGGCTTCTTGGAAAATCCCCTTATGCTAGGATTTTGCAGCCGCCGCTTCCTCCTAGATTTACAAAGTTAGGCTGTAAAGATCAAACAACAAGCATAAAAATATTTTACATATAAAGGAGGAAACCTCGTTGCAGCTTTTTGTTGAGCTATTCGGCAACATCGGTAATTTCACCTGGCAGCAGGGCTTGATGATCCTGATCGGATGCGTGCTGATCTGGTGCGCCATCAAGCGGGAAATGGAGCCCACGCTGCTGCTGCCCATGGGCTTTGGGGCCATTTTGGTGAACCTGCCCTTTGTCAACACGGAGGCCATTGAGACCCTGTTTGAGGCGGGTATCGCCACGGAGCTGTTCCCGCTGCTGCTGTTCATCGGCATCGGCGCCATGATCGACTTTGGTCCCTTGCTCTCCAATCCTAAGATGATGCTTTTTGGCGCGGCAGCCCAGTTCGGCATTTTCTTCACCCTGGGCATGGCGGTTCTGGTGGGCTTTAACCTCCAGGACGCTGCCAGCATCTCCATCATCGGCGCGGCGGACGGCCCCACCAGCATCTATGTGGCCAACTACTTCAACTCCCAATACCAGGGGGCTATCATGGTGGCGGCATACAGCTATATGGCCTTGGTACCCATTGTACAGCCCCCGGTGA
>ENA-OQCL01000604-OQCL01000604.1-human-gut-metagenome-genome-assembly--contig:-NODE-604-length-16480-cov-2.924112_pt1 | contig 16480 bp, 15 predicted proteins | sample MGYA00242502_ERZ504586 | MGnify/ENA primary metagenome ERZ504586 (study PRJEB26092, sample SAMD00036316) | human gut metagenome | host: Homo sapiens | study: EMG produced TPA metagenomics assembly of... | reverse complement strand
GCGCAGACACGGGTCGTGCGAGTCGTGTGCGGCATTTCCTGTCTACTATAAAGGGACGAAGCGATGATAGTATTTCAGACCGTTGCGGTGGCACTTGCCATGTTTTCGGCACTGCCGGTGCCGCAGTTTGACTGGAACGAAAAGAATATGCGGTATGCGCTCTGCGCATTTCCGCTGGTTGGGGGTAATCTGCGGGGCGGCTGTGGTGCCTGTGTGGGCGCTGCCACTGCCCGATGCGGCCCAGACTGCCGGATTTTGTCTGATTCCGGTCTGGGTCACCGGCGGCATCCATCTGGACGGCTATGCCGACACCTGCGATGCACTGGCAAGCTACGGTGATACCGCGAAAAAGCTTGCTATATTAAAAGATCCTCACTGCGGAGGCCCTTTGCCGTCATACGGCTGTGCAGCTATTTGCTGCATATCTGATGCTGTGCGGCCTGTGTGCAGTTTACACCGCGCACAGGTGCGCTCTGGACACTGGCCCTGATGGGGGAGCGGATGCTGTCCGGGTTGGCGGTGGCAGCGTTCCCGCTGGCCAAAAATACAGGGCTGGCCCACACCTTTGCAACGGCTGCGGACCGCCGAACGGTCTGCCGTGTTTTGGCGGCAGGCTGTCTTGTGTGGGCGGTGGGGATTCTGGCCTTGGGCGGCTGGGCGCTTTTGCTGGCGGCAGGGCTGGTGTTTGCATGGTATCACCGGGTCGCTGTCAGGCAGTTTGGCGGTACGACCGGTGATCTGGCCGGGTGGTTCCTGCAAAAATGCGAGCTTTGGATGCTGGCGGCACTGGCTGCCAGCCAATGGCTGGGGGTGCTGTAAATGCCTTTTTATCACGGGGCCGCTTTATAGCGGCAAGCGCACATTTGCTGCGCAGTTTGGCGGGCGGCAGATCTATGAGGTGCAGGACCGCGCCGCAGAAATGGCCGGGCTGCAGGCGCTGGCCGATGAGCTGGCCGCCTATGATGTGGTCACAGCTACCGAGGTAGGCGGCGGTATCGTGCCTATCGATGCCGCCGAACGCGCCCGCCGCGAGGCTGCGGGCCGTCTGGCCTGCCTGCTTGCGGCCCGGGCAGACTGCGTTGTGCAGATGTTCTGCGGGTTGCCCACGATTTTGAAAGGAGAACTGCCGAAATGCTGATCTATCTTTTGCGGCACGGTCTGACGGAATATAATGCCCAGAAGCGCTATCAGGGCAGCGGGATATTCCTCTGTCGGAGAGGGTGCAGAGAGCTGCGTCGTGCGGACATTGATCCGAAGGTTGTCTATATTTCTACGCTGCAGCGTACAGCGCAGACCGCGCGGGTCCTGTTCCCCAACGCGAAGCTTATCCCGGTCGATGGGCTGAAGGAGATGTGCTTCGGCAGCTTTGAGGGGCGCAGCTATGTCGAAATGGAGCATGACCCTGACTATCTGGCGTGGGTCGCCTCCAACTGTGAGCGCCGCTGCCCGGACGGCGAGCGGAAGGATCAGTTCTGTGAGCGCATCTGCACGACCTTTGCAGCCCTTGTGGATCAGGCCTTGGCAGAGGGGGAGCAGATGCTGGTCATTCTGGCGCACGGCGGCACCCAGATGGCGGCGCTGGATCGCTATGCTGTGCCGCACCGGGATTACTACGAGTGGTGCGCGCCCAATGCGGGCGGCTTTGTGCTGGACGCCCGGGACTGGAAAACGCAGCATATCCTGCACCTTGTAAAGACCGTGCAGTACACAAAGGAGGCTACATGCTGACCGGCGTTGCGGTGGCGGGCGGCTTTGTGCTGGATGCTGTGTTTGGGGACCCGGCATGGCTGCCCCACCCGGTCGTATGGATGGGGCGGTGCATCTCGGCGCTGGAAAAACGCCTGCGGGCCGTCTTACCCAAAACGCCCCGGGTGAGCTGTTCGGCGGCGGGATCGTGGCAGCTGTGCTGCCGCTGGCAACGCTGGCTGTAACGGGAACAATCTGTGCGCTGGCCGCGCGGCTGCACCCGCTGGCGGGGCTGGCTGTTCAGCTGTTCTGGTGCGCGCAGGCACTTGCGGCGCGGGGGCTTGTGCAGGAAAGCCGGAATGTTTATAAGGAACTGGCAAAAGGCGACCTGCCCGCCGCCCGCCGGGCTGTGGCGCGGATCGTTGGCCGCGATACCGAGAATCTCACGGCGGAAGGCGTGACGAAGGCCGCCGTGGAGACAGTAGCCGAGAATGCAAGCGACGGCGTCATTGCACCGCTGTTTTATATGCTTATCGGCGGTGCGCCGTTGGCGCTGACCTACAAGGCCATCAACACGATGGACAGCATGCTCGGCTATAAAAATGAAAAAAATACCTGTACTTTTGGACGCTGTGCCGCTAAATTGGACGATGCCGCGAACTGGCTGCCCAGCCGTCTGGCTGCCCTTTTGTGGGTGGCGGCGGCAGCGCTGGCCGGCGGCAGTGCAAAAGGGGCGTGGCGTATCTGGCGGCGCGACCGTCATAACCACGCCAGCCCCAACAGCGCCCAGACCGAGAGTGCCTGCGCGGGGGCGTTGGGCGTTCAGCTGGCAGGCCCGGCGTACTACTTCGGCGCCTATTACGATAAGCCGACCATCGGCGATGCGCTGCGGCCCATAGAGCCGGAGGATATTCTGCGGGCGGACCGGATGATGTACACCGAGAGTGTGCTCGCGCTCATAATCGGGCTGACCGTTCGATTTGCTTTGATGATGTGAGGAGAGTTTGTATGAAGTTGGTCCATGGCGGTGATTGGGCGGGCTACCGGGCAGAATTTGGCCGGGATGCGCTGGATTTCTCGGCAAATGTCAGCCCGCTGGGGCTGCCGCATGGGGTGGCTGCGGCTATCTCGGCAGCGCTGCCGACAGCGGATCGCTACCCGGACCCTCTCTGCCGGGAGCTGCGCGTCGCCCTTGCTGCCGCTGAGGGCGTGCCGATAGAGCACATCCTGTGCGGCAGCGGGGCTGCCGATCTGATTTTCCGTCTGGTGCTGGCTGTGCAGCCGCGCCGTGCGCTGCTGCCTGCCCCCACCTTTGCCGAGTATGCTGCCGCGCTGGATATGGTCGGATGCACGGTCGACCGGTTTCTGCTGGACGAGGCAAACGATTTTGCGGTGACAGAGGATTTTGTGCAGGCTGTGACCGAGGAAACGGACATGGTGTTTCTCTGCCAGCCTAACAATCCCACCGGGCAGGTGACACCGCCTGCACTGGTGGAAAGGCTCATCAGCCGCTGTGCCGACTGTGGTGCGGTACTGGTCGTGGATGAATGCTTCCTCGACTTTCTGCCTGACAGGGATGCACTGACGGCAGAACGATTTTTAAACGATGCACCGAACCTTGTGATCCTAAAGGCCTTCACCAAGCTCTACGCTATGGCGGGGGTGCGGCTGGGCTATGCGCTGTGCAGTGATACGGCACTGCTTGCCAGTATGCAGGCGGCGGGGCAGCCGTGGGCGGTCTCCGGTCTGGCGCAGGCAGCCGGGCTGGCAGCACTGCAGGAGAGTGCCTACGCCGAGGAGGTGCGCGCGCTGATCGAGGCCGAGCGGCCCCGGCTGGCTGCCGGGCTGCGGGCATTGGGACTGTATGTTATCGAGGGCCGGGCCAACTATCTGCTGTTCCGCGCCCCGGCAGACTTTGGCGAAAAGCTGCGGCAGCACGGCGCGGTGGTGCGCAGCTGCGGCAACTACCCGGGTCTGGATGATGGCTGGTATCGAACCGCTGTGCGCACGGCGGAAGAAAACACCAAGCTGCTTGCCATCATGAAGGAGGTACTTGCATGAGCCGGGCAAAATGTATCATGGTGCAGGGCACGATGAGCGGCGCTGGCAAAAGCCTGCTCTGCACGGCGCTCTGCCGGATTCTGGCGCAGGACGGCTACAAAACGGCACCGTTCAAAAGCCAGAATATGGCGCTGAACAGCTTTGTGACCCGTGACGGCCTCGAGATGGGCCGTGCGCAGGTCGTGCAGGCGCAGGCAGCGGGCATTGAACCCGATGTGCGGATGAACCCGATCCTGCTCAAGCCCAGCAGCGATGTCGGCAGTCAGGTCATCGTCAACGGTGAGGTGCGCGGGAATATGCCCGCAGCGGAATACTTCCGCCATAAGCGCGCGCTGGTCCCTGATATACTGCGCGCCTACAACAGCCTTGCCGAGGAATATGACATTCTTGTCATCGAGGGCGCCGGCAGCCCGGCTGAAATCAATCTGAAGGCGGATGACATTGTCAATATGGGCTTGGCAGAGCTGGTCGATGCGCCGGTGCTGCTGGCGGGGGATATCGACCGCGGCGGGGTGTTTGCCCAGCTGTACGGAACGGTTGCGCTGCTTGAGGAGCGGGAGCGAAGCCGCATCAAGGGGCTTATCATCAATAAATTCCGTGGTGATGTTGAGATCCTGCGCCCGGCCTTGCCATGCTGGAGGACAAAACCGGGCTGCCGGTGCTGGGCGTTGTGCCGTATCTGGATGCAGATATTGAGGACGAGGACTCCCTTTCTGAACGGCTTTGCCGCAAAAGACCGTAAAGCCGCTGGATGTGGCAATCGTGCGGCTGCCGCATGTCTCCAATTTTACCGATTTTATCCCGCTGGAGCAGCACCCGCTGCTGGGTGTGCGCTATCTGCGCACCGTGCGTGAGCTGGGGCGCACCTGATCTGGTGCTTCTGCCCGGCACCAAAAATTACGGTGGAGGATCTGCTCTGGCTGCGCCAGTCCGGTCTGGAGGCTGCCCTGCAGAAGCTGGCGGCCGGCGGCACGCCGGTGCTGGGGGTCTGCGGCGGGTATCAGATGCTGGGCCATACACTGTCGGATCCAGAGGGCTGCGAAGGTGGTACACCCCGCACCTTGCGCGGGCTGGGTCTGCTGCCGACAGGGACGGTATTCACCGCCGAAAAGCGCCGTGCGCAGGTGACGGCCCGCGCTGCCGCACCCTTTGCGGGGGCTGCGCTGACCGGGTATGAGATCCACACCGGGCGCACTGCGGTGAACGGCGCGCCTTTCTGCACCATGGCGGACGGCACGCCCGAGGGTCTGCGTGGAGGGCAATGTGTTTGGAACCTATCTCCACGGCTTGTTTGACTCGGGTGAACTGACCGAGCAACTGGCGGCCTATCTCTGCCGCCGCCGGGCATTGCGCCGGAGCAGGCTGCGCCGCTGTCGATGGAAACCTACCGCGAGCATCAGTTTGACCGGCTCGCGGACGGTGTGCGCCTTGCGCTGGATATGGATGCGGTATATGCCGCAATGGGACTGAAAATCCGAAGGGAGCAAGCCTATGACGCCGCAGCATCACCTGCCCAGCGGATATTGAGCGGACGAGCATGGCCATTATTACCGAAGAACTGCAGGCGCGGGGTGCGGATATCCCGCCAGAAAACGCTGCCGTTGTCAAGCGAGTCATCCATACCACGGCAGATTTCGACTATGCGGAGAATCTGCAGTTCACGCCGGGGGCCCGCTGTAGCCGGTGTGGCGGCAATGCATGCCGGTGCAACGATCATTACCGACACAAATATGGCGCTGGCAGGCATTACCAAGCCGGGCCTTGCCAGGCTGGGCGGCCGGGCCCTCTGCTTTATGGCAGATCCCGCCGTGGCCGAGGCAGCCAGAACGGCTGGGACCACCCGGGCGGTGGCTGCCATACACCATGCTGCGCAGCAGTATCCCGGCGCGGTGCTGGCGGTCGGCAATGCCCCCTACGGCGCTGCTTGCCATCGCAGAGGAGATCGAGGCGGGTCTGCGCCCGGCGCTTGTCATCGGCGTGCCGGTCGGCTTTGTGAATGTAGTTGAAAGCAAAGAGCGACTGTTGGCTGTCTGCGAGCGGTATGGTGTGCCGGCCATCGTTGCGATGGGACGCAAGGGTGGCAGCACCGTAGCAGCTGCTATCTGCAATGCGCTGCTCTATTCCGCTGCCGAGATGCTGGACCCCACCGCCCGCGGTTGGAAATAGTACCATTTACAATGAAAAAGAGCCCTGACTGTCAGGGCTCTTTTTGCTTGAGAGATGTGTCTGGCGTTGCGGTAACTATGCATTCAATGGATAAGAACACAAAAGAGCAAATGGCATTCACATGGCACGGATAAAGTTCAAATCCCGCTGTGCGGCGGAGAGGATCACCTCGTCCCGTAGCAGGGCAGCATCAGGGTGCTCTCGATGCAGCCAAGTCTCGCAAAATGGTATAGTCCCCATCTGGCCCCTCGCCAAGCGGGGTGGGGATACGTGGGGCGTTGGGAACAAATAGGGCATCTTTCATGTGGATGCAGGCCAAATCTTTGCCTATGACCTCGCACCAGCCGGGCCAAAAATTCGGCCTGATGCGCGGCAGTATCGGCCGTCAGTACATTGACTGGATCAAAAATAATATGGAAATGCTGGGGATCTGCCACAGTTTCCTTCAGCTTTTGCAACGCTTCAAGCGTGCCCAGCGTGTGGGTATAGACAGGCTCCAGTGCAAAGCAGCCACCGATTTGTGCAGCCTGCTCAACAATACGCAGGATGCTGTCGGTCAGCAGCGGTAGGGTAGCCGCCTTTTCCTCAGGGGAAAGATCACGGCAGGCACTCTCACTGCCAACCTGCCCGGCGCCGAGTGTGACTTGGCATTTCAGGGCTGAAAATACACTGGATACAGCGCTTCTGCGCACCTCTGCATCAGGGTTGCTGAGATCCTGATAGCAACTCAGCACTGTGATTTCAATGTTGGCGGCAGCAAAAGCGCTGCGGACATCTTCAAGCTGCTCCGGGGTGACAGCAACAAGACTTTTAATGCCCTGTATAGCCTTGGGCATGGCCAACTGCGCTGCATTGTAACCGTTGTCAGCTAACACTTTGGCGAGTTCCTGTGCAGTAAAGCAGCCGTAATCGTGGGCGCGGCAACCGTATTTCATAGCAAGACCTCCTTGAAAAATGCCCATCCGGTTAGCCGGAGGGCATCTGTTGATAAGCGGCTTGAAGATCAGCCCTTGACGCCGCCGGCGGAAACACCGCCGACAATGTATTTTTGCAGGATCATGAAGAGAATGACGATGGGCAGGATGGACAGAACCGATGCCGCCAGAATCGAGCTCCAGTCCACACCGGTGTTGCCAATGAAGTTCTTGATGGCAATCTGGATCGTGTACTTCTTCTGGTCAGACAAAACCAGCAGCGGCAGGATGTAGTCATTCCAGCGCCACATGAAGCTGAAGATCGTCAGCGTGATGGTGACGTTGGAGCCTAAGGGCAGCATGATGTGGGAGAAGATCTTCCACTCGCTGGCACCGTCGATACGCGCGGCCTCGACCAGAGACAGCGGCAGCGACATATAGTGCTGGCGGTACATGAAGATACCGGTCGTGGTGGTGACAACAGGCAGGATGACGCCCCAAATGTTGTTGTACAGGCCCATGGCGCTGATAACGCTGAACTGGGGGACGGTCAGCGTCTCACCGGGAATCAGGGTGCCCAGCAGGAACACGCCGAACACGAGGTTGACGTACTTGATCTCAAAGCGGTAGATGGCCAGCGCATAACCGCACATGGCGCTGATAAGCAGTGTGATGAGGGTGCCGACCACAGCAAGGAACAGGCTGTTCTTCACATAGCCCATGAAGCCGCCGTCCAGAACGGACTTATAATGCTCCGTCGTCGGGGCGGAGGGGAACATATGCAGCGGGTAGGTGAACAGCTCGCCGGACGGCTTAAAGGAGCTGAGCACCAGCCAGATAATGGGGAAAATCACGATGATGCCGATTGCCAGAGAAAGGATCGTCATTGGAATGCTGACGTGCTTGTCTTTCATCAGGTTTCACCTCCGTTATTGACCTTGAACTGGGCAAAGGCAATCAGGGCAAAGATGATCATGACAACGGTGGAAATGGCCGAAGCATAACCGTACTGCATCTGGTTGAAGCCCTTGTCGAAGATGTACTGGATAATAAAGGTAGTGCTCAGGCCGGGGCCGCCCTGCGTGATACCTTGGACCAGGGCGTACTCTTTGAGCAGGTTGACGGTGGACAGCAGCACGACCATGAATGTCGTGGGGGCCAGCATCGGAACTGTGATGCGGAAGAAGGCCTGCACACCGCTGGCACCGTCGATGGTAGCAGCCTCATACAGATCATTGGAAATGCTGTTGATACCGCCGATGTAGAGGATCATGTTGAAGCCGATGGACGCCCAAACCGATGCGAACGCGATGACAAAGGTGGCAAGACGCGGGTTCAGCGACCATTCCAGCGCGGTGCCGCCCAGCGAACGGATGATAAAGTTTACAAGACCGTACTCCTGGCTGAACATCCAGTTGATGGTAATACCGACGACCAGCGCACTCATCAGAACAGGGATGTAGACCATCGTGCGGGTCAGGCTCTTGGCGGCAACGCGCTTAGAGCAGAGCAGCACCGCCACCAGCAGCGGGATGATGACGCGGAACGGCAGCGTGCAGACTGTGTACAGCAGCGTCCGCCCCAGGGACAGATAGAACTTGGAGTCTTTAAACAATGTAATGTAGTTTGTCAGACCCACAAAGTCAATGGTTTTCCAACCGTCATAGTTGGTGAAGGAAAAAGCGATGCTGAGCACAAGCGGCACAAGGAAAAAGACACCGAACAAAATGCAGCAGGGCGCACAGAACGCCCAGAATGCGCCGGTGTGCTTCAGCGACGATTTCTTCTTCATATTCATTCCTCCTTTATTCTCTTTGGCCGGGATTCCACCGCCCGGTTCCTTCGATGTGCTTAGTATAGCATTGCAAAAGGTCGCAAATACCACCGTTTTTTTGCTTGCTTGTCCCAAAATGCATTGCATTTCTTGCGCGATTTTGGCAGGTGACGCAAAATCCGACCGTCGTCTTGGCGAAAATGTACAAATGCAATGCTGTGAAATTGTGTAAACTGTAAAATCATGCATCCACAGTGAATGTCACTGCGCAAATTGTACATGGATTGTGCAAATTTCAAAGGGATGCAGCGTCAGCGGCAGGCTGTGCTGCACGGCTTCTTCTCCGGGTAAGGGCTGTTCCATCGGCGTGCAGCGCACGGCAGCGGCATCATCCGGCAGGGCCAGCGCCGCGCGAGTGCGGGTGCCCCAGCTCTCATACAGGCGCAAAATCAGGCCGGAGCCATCCTCGGCTTTCTTCACGGTCTCCAACACGACATTGGGGGCATCTATGCGGAACTGGCTGTACGCGGCAGGCAGCGTGCCCGCGGGTTGGGCGGCCACGGCCAGAGGCAGCGCCGGGGCGTTCAGGTCGTACCCGGCGGGGATGACCCCGCCCTGCCGCCAGTCGCCCAGGTGGGGCAGCAGCGCATAGGTAAAGTCGTGGGCCCCCTGGTCGGCGTGGGGTCCGGTAGGTGGCGGCCCGCAGCAGCGAGAGCCGCAGCACGCCGTCGTGGACATCATAGCCGTAGCGGCCGTCATTCAGCAGCGCCGCGCCGTAGCCCGGCTCGGACAGGTCGGCCCACTTATGGGCGCAGACCTCGAAGCGGGCCTCGTCCCAGCTGGTGTTGGTGTGGGTATCCCGGGCAATGCTGCCGAACTGGATGTCATACTGGGCGCGGTCGGCGCAGATATCCACAGGGAAAGCAGCTTTCAGCAGCACATGCTGCTCGTGCCAGTCGATGTGGGTGGCAAAGTCGATGCGGCGGCTGTGGGGGTAGAGGGTGATATCCTGCACGAGCTGCGACCGGGAAATGGCGCGTTCCAGATGCAGGCGGCAGCAGACCGGGCTGTTCTCGGCAACAGTCAGGCGGGCCGCACCGTCCAGCGCAAAGCGGTGGCGGCGGTAGTATTTTTCCAGGTTCCAGGCGTCGTACTCGTCGGGGCGGTCCTCAAACAGCTGCAGCTCGTTGGCGCACTGCCCGGCAGGAATCAGCTCGCGGCCGGCCTCCTTGTCCAGCAGGGCGGTGATCTCGCCGCGGCCGTTGAATACGATGTGATAGAGCGGCGTGTCAATGATATAGCCGCCGTCGTTTTCGGTGACTTCGGCGCAGGGGGTCTCGGGTTCTGCGTCGGCAAAGGGGTAGAACCGCCAGCCCTTGGCGGGCAAGTCCTTGGCAACAAAGGTCAGCACGCCGTTTTCGGCATGGCAGGGCAGCGGGTGTCCGCCGTCGGTGATGCCGCTTGCCCCGCAAGCGACGCGGACGACGGTGTCCCGGGCAAAGCCCAGCTGGTTGAACACGACCACGCCGGGACGGTCGGTCTTGACGAGGGCCGCGACGGTGTGCAGCGCGTCATCGGTAATTCTGGCATCGGACGCGAGGATCTCGCCGTATTGCTGCTGCGAGACTTCGTATACCTCGCCCAGGGCCGAGCCGGGTAAAATATCGTGGAACTGGTTCAGCAGGGTCAGCTCCCAGTTGCGGTGCAGCGCGGCGGCGGGGTAGGCATAGCCGGTGCGCAGGCTTTCGGCCAGAGCGGCGGCGGTCTCGGCGGTCAGGTTGGCAAACTCGGCGGCGCGGTTGGCCCGCTTGTTGCGGCCCTGGCTGGTGAACACGCCGCGGTGGTACTCAAAGTACATCTCGCCGTGCCAGCAGGGCAGGTCGGCCTGCGTTTCGTCAAGGTGCTGCTTCAATTTGTCAAAGTAGGGGGCCGCGTGGGTCAGGCTGGTCTGGGGCGCACCGGGGATGCCCTTCTCCATGCGGCGGTTGATCTCCAGCATTTCAGCGGTCACACCGCCGCCGCCGTCGCCGTAGCCATAGCATTGCAGCACATCCTGGGTCAGCTCCTTGTCCTGAAAGCGCTGCCAGCAGCCCATGACCTGCCTGGGGTTCAGCAGACCGTTGTAGGTCGTGTTGAAGCTCGGCTTCGGGTTGCGGTCAGGGCGCTTGTCGTAGTCCTTGGTGGAGATAAAGTAGGCCAGTACCTCGGTGCCGTCGATGCCGCGCCAGCGGGTCAGATCGTGGGGCATACAGTTGGTATCGTTCCAGGCCATCTTGGTGGTCATGAACCAGTCCATGCCGCACTGGGCCATAATTTGGGGCAGCGCGCCGCTGAAGCCGAAGGCATCCGGCAGCCACAGGATGTGCCCCTGTTTGCCGAACTCCCGGCCGAAAAATTCCTGCCCGTGCAGGAATTGGCGGATCAAACTCTCGCCGCTGGCCATGTTGCAGTCGGATTCCAGCCACATACCGCCCTCCGGTTCCCAGTGGCCGTCGGCGACGCGGGCGCGGATCTTCTCAAACAGCGCGGGGCAGTCTTTGCGCACAAAATCATAGAGCTGCGGCTGGCTGGACAGGAACTTGTACTCGGGGTAGCGGTCCATCAGGTAGTTGACGGTGGCAAAGCTGCGAATGGCTTTTTCCCGCGTCTGGGCCAGCGTCCAGAGCCAGGCTACGTCGATGTGGGTGTGGCCGACACAGTCCACCGTGACCGGCTGCCGCTGGCAGAAGCTCTCGTAAAATTCCTCTTTCATATAGCGGCGGGCGGCGGCGACGCTGGCGTAGAATGTGGCACTGTACGGGTCGCGCAGGTCGAGCATATCCAGCGCTTTTTCCAGATACCGCCCGATGCCGATGGCGTTGGTGTCGCCCTCGTCCAGCTGGACAAGCACCTCGTAAGGGGCTTTCAGGTCGTAGTACAGGCCGGTGATCTCATCGTCCCGCACGGCAGTCTCGACTTTTAAAAAGACGTCCTGAGCCGGGGTGTTGCAGTAGGTGTACAGTCCCAGCTGCCAGGTCTGGCCCTCGGCAGCGGCGGAGGGCAGGTCAAACTCGGTGTGGTTGACATCCAGCCCGCAGACCAGCGCACCATTTAAGTAGGCGAGGAACTGGGGGTTGTTGTTGTTCCAGATATCGGTTGCGCCGGTGGAGACCAGACAGACAAGGTGACGCCCGGCGCTGCCCGCCGGTGCGGTGATGCCGCCCCGGAAGCAGCAGTGGGCCTCCACGCCGCCGATGGCATCACCGGGGGCAAAGGGTGTCCAGCCGGGGGCTGTGGCCGGGTCCTCCTGCACGGTGTCCCAGCTATGGTAGGGGCAGGATTTTTTGCGCAGCCCCAAAACCGGGGTGCGCCCCTGCAGCGCCAAAGTGCGCAGGGCGTCAAGCACCGGGCGCGCCCGGCGGCGGAGTTCAGTGTTTTGCATGGCGGCTCCTTCCTTTTTTATAAGGTTGAGTGTGTGGTAAGGGAAGCGGCGTCCAGAGGACTGGCCGCCCTACGAGGCAGCAAGGCGGGTAACGGTATTGTAGGGGCGAACATTGTTCGCCCGCACCCAGGCAACCCCTGTTCAGGCACAGTATAACATCTCAAAACTGCGCAGACAATGCAGTTTTTGCGCGGTAGGGGGCGAATGGTGCGCATTTATTGTTTATGGGGGAAAATGACTGCTTTTTATTAAAATTTGGTTACAGAAACATTGCATTTCTTTCACTGAAAAAATAAGCGCCGGCGCAAAATAAGCGCAACTTGGCATCATTAGAACAAACGATGTGTGAAAAGTGCACAATTTCAGCCGTTTTTCTTGATGCAAATTTGCCGGATTGAAAAATCGAGACGCAAAAATGCAATATACCACAATGCAAATCAGCAAGATAGGCGTAGAGAATCCACCCGCCGCAATGGTACACTATGGGTACACCAAGGGAGCTGAAAGCCCAGTTCCCAAGCCCCGGAACGGAGCAAACCGGATGAGGGTCCGGTTGATATACCCTATTTTTATTTCTACTTTACAGGAGGTAAAACCAACATGAAAAAAGCACTTTCTCTGGCTCTGGCAGCCGCGATGGCGGCTTCTCTGGCAGCCTGCGGCGGTTCTCCCGCTGCATCTACGGCCAGCTCCGCTGCAACAACGGACACCGCAGCTTCCGGCGCCGCTTCTGCCGGCGGCCAGACCCTGAAGGTCATGCTGTCTGAGGAGCCCGGCGAGGGCGATGCATTCGCTACCACCCTGAACAAGTGGGCCGACGAGACCGGCAACACCGTTGACATCATGGTCATCCCCTACGATGACCAGCTGACCAAGTTCCCCCTGATGGCCAAGAACAACGACCTGCCGGATCTGCTGTCCACCACCCGTCTGGCTCGTCTGTACCCCGATGAGTTCGAGGATCTGGGCAAGTGCATTGACACCTCCATCTTTGAGCCGCAGGCCCTGCAGATCATCAGCCAGAACTACCTGACGGATAAGCTGTCTGTTCTGCCCCAGCAGTTCACCATCACCAACGTATTCTACAACAAGGATGCTTTTGAGGCTGCCGGCATCGAGTGCCCGACGGTGGACGACCGCTGGACCATGGACGAGGTCTATGAGGCTGCCAAGAAGCTGCAGGACTCCGGCGCTGTCAAGTACGGCATGGCTATGGATTACTCCCGCGCTCGTTATGACAACCTGATGTACATGAACGGCGGTTCTCTGGTCGAGAAGGACGGCGACTCCTTCAAGGTCGTTGCAGACAGCCAGCAGAACATTGACGCCCTGCAGGCCTTTGTCGATGCCAACAACAGCGGCATCATGCCCAAGGCCATCTGGGCCGGTGGCTCCAGCGACAACCCGGGCGACTACTTCAAGAACGGTGACGTAGGCATCTACTTCTCCGGCTCCTGGAACTACAACCCCTTCGTGCAGGATATCACCAGCTTCAAGTTCGGCGTCATGCCCTCTCCTGTCGGCTCTGCAGGCGGTTCCGCTATCCTGGGCGGTGCCGGTCTGGCCGTTCCCACCAACGCAAAGAACAAGGATCTGGCTCTTGAGTTCCTGAAGTGGTTCTACACCGACAAGAACTTTGCCGATTATCTGGCACTTGATAAGGGCCTGTCCTCTCTGAAATCCGTCACCTATGAGCCTGCTGATCCCGATCAGGCTGCCGACTACAAGGTCCTGCAGGCTGAGGTCGGCCAGACCACCGATGCATTCGCCATCGACGAAAGCTCCGAGTGGCGCAACTACTACGACAACGAGTACCGTGACGCTCTGAAGCAGTCTGTCAACGGCGACCTGACTCCGTCTGACGCTCTGACCGAGTTTGCTACCGCACTGGCTGACAAGGCCGGCTGGGCACACTAATCAACCGAATCAACAGGGGAAGTGATTCCCCAGGGCGAACAGACGCCCCGCCCAAACCGGGCGGGGCGTCTGTTGTTTTTTAATAAACCCTTTTTTAATAAAGGAGAAGCCGAAGTATGGCAAACGAATTGCATTTTCCCTTGTTTCACGGGTATGTGGACCGCTGGCTGGTCAGCGGCGTGACCGAAACGCCGGTCATCACCAAGCCCACGGCCCTGCACGGTGCCGAAAACGAGAAGCTGAACACCGCCCCCAAGGATAAACCCGGCGAGGAACAGTTCAAGGCCGAGCGCCGCGCCAAGGCCACTGCCTGGCCCGCGCAGCTGGACACCCGGCCCGGCGGGCTGGTGGGCGGCGCGGACAACGTTACCCCCTTTACCGTCTACTGGCCGTTTGACGATATCGGCGTGACCTACGCCTGGGACTGTGAGACCCCTGCCTGCCTGAGCGCATGGGCTTACACCGAGTTGGACGCCGCCGAGGCGGGCAGTGTGCCCTTTGACCTTATCACCTGCGGCGGCGCGGCCCTCTGGCTGAACGGCGAAAAGCTGACCGAAGTGACCCCCTACCACCACAACGAGCCTGTCCCCACGCCGCTGACCCTGCCGCTGCAAAAGGGCCGCAACAAGCTTCTTGTGTTCTTTGACAACTACGCAGAGCGCGATGCTACGATCATTCTGCGCCTGCGCTGGAAAGGCGAGGGCACCGCGCCCGAACAGGTCATCCCGGTGGGGGAGGCCGACGCGGCCCGCCTGGCCGAGGCCGAGCACCTGATGCGCAGCCTGGCGTTCCACCGCAACCACTTTACCGCCGGCCCGGTGCTGCTGGACTATGACGGCGCGGATATCGCCGAGAGCTATCACCTGGCCTTTGTCGGCGGCACCGAGGAAAATGTCAAGGGCGGCGTGCTCTTCCGCCGCGAGGCTGACACCCTCCCTCACGCGAGTCAAATTAGCCTGGGCGACTGCAAGACCTTCCCGCTGGCATTTTTGCTGCTGCAGGTCACGACCGAGGTCGAGGGCATCCGGCTGACCCGACCCATCAGTGTGGAAATTCACACCGAGAGCGTGCTGCCCCGCGCCCTGCCCACCGTGGCCGAGCGCAAGCGCCAGGCATTGGAGCTGCTGGCCCGCTGGGGCGAGCAGAACACGAACCGCGCACTGGCGATCTTAGCCACCGGCGGCGACACCGCCGAGGCAGAAAAGCTGCTGGCCGTGCAGTCCGACTACATCCGCCGCCGTTTCGACTGCAGCGATTTTTACCTTGTCTACTACCCCTACATCCTGCGCACCTTCGGCAAACGCGGCAGCGGTATTTTGTCCGAAAAGACCGAGAACGAGCTGACCGACTGTCTGCTGGGCTTCCGCTATTGGATCGATGAGCCGGGCAACGATGCCATGTGGTTCTGGAGCGAGAACCACGCCCTGATGTTCCACACCTGCCAGCTGCTGGCGGGCGAGCTGTTCCCCGATGAGGTCTTTACCAACAGCGGACTGACCGGCCGCCAGATGCAGGCCAAGGCCAAGAATATGCTCTACGACTGGTTCGTCACCTTCCGCAAAGAGGGCTTTACCGAGTGGAATTCCAGCCCCTACCTGCCCATTGACACGCTGGGCTTCGGCAGCCTGTATGCTTTTGCCCAGGACCCCGCCATGCGGGAGCTGGGCCGCGAGGGCATGGATTTTGCCTACTACCTGCTGGCCGTCCACAGCCAGCAGGGCATCTTCGCCTCGTCGTCGGGCCGCACCTACATCAAGGAGCAGTTCGGCAACTGGTCCAACTGCCCCTCCGGCCTGAGCTGGATCGGCTATGGGTACGGCGTGCCGGGCCACGCGGGCAAGGGTATCACCTCCTACTGCCTGTCTGATTACGAGCCGCCGAAGGAGTTTGCCCAGTGGTTCAGCATCCCCCGGGGCAAGGAAATGATCTGCCAGACGACCCAGGGCAATGACGGCTATGTGGATCTGTACACCTACAAGACCGCCGACTACATGATGACCAGCGCCAACGACTTCCACCCCGGCGAACCGGGCCATCAGGAGAACCCCTTCCAGCTGACCTTCAACGCCGTGGCGCAGCTGTGGGTCACCCATCCCGGCGAGCGGGTGCTCTTCGGCGCGGCGCGGCCGTCCTACTGGGCTGGCAATGGCACCCTGCCCAAGGTCAACCAGTACAAGGCGTTCGCGGGGCTGATCTATGATATCGCCCCCGAACACCCGGTCGATTTCACCCACCTGTACCTGCCGTCGATGGAGTTTGACCGCTGTGAGGTCGAAGGCAAGTGGGCCTTTGTGCAGCTGGGCAGTGCCTATGCGGCGGTGTATTGCAGCAATGGGATGCGGATGCAGGATTTCGGCTCCAACAAGGACCGCGAGTGCATCGCCGAGGGCCGCCGCTGCATCTGGCTGGTGCGTGCCGCGCAGGCAGACGAGTTTGCGGCGTTTGAGGATTTCAAGGCCGCCATGCGCGGGGCTGCGCTGGACGCCGATGCCGAGGGCCGCCGCTACCGCTTTGTGGACCCCGTCTATGGTGAACTGCGCT
>ENA-OQCL01000603-OQCL01000603.1-human-gut-metagenome-genome-assembly--contig:-NODE-603-length-16481-cov-5.712670_pt1 | contig 16481 bp, 16 predicted proteins | sample MGYA00242502_ERZ504586 | MGnify/ENA primary metagenome ERZ504586 (study PRJEB26092, sample SAMD00036316) | human gut metagenome | host: Homo sapiens | study: EMG produced TPA metagenomics assembly of... | reverse complement strand
GTTAAAGGGGGAACCCTCGCCGGGGGTTCCCCCTTTGCGGGCGGCCTCAGCCGCCCGCAGCCCGTGCGACACCGCGGGGCCGGCGGTGGACGAAGGAAAGGGTCGTCGAGGACGCCGACCCCTACGGCGGGTGGGAAACGGGCCGTGTGCCGCATAATATGCCGCGAGATCATCCCACGCCCGGGCCGGGGCGGGCGGAACGCGGTGAGGCTGGCAAAAACCGTGACGGCGGGACGTCGAGGACGCGTCCCCTACAGGGCGGGTGCGACACCATAACGGCCGCAGTCATCCGACGCCGGGCGGGGCTTTACGTTGGTGGGTATGTCTTATACGGCGCATGTTTACGGTGTCGCGCGAACGTATGTCACGAGAGACCCGTAGGGGACGGCGTCCTCGACGTCCCGAAACGTGGGTTTACCGCGCTGTACCGGCGACGCTTATGGCCGACGCTGCGCTTTGTCGTCGATCGAGTGTTCCGCGCGCTGTGGCGCGCGGCCAGGGGTGCCGCCCCTTGGACCGGCCGCTTTTTGATCAAAAAGCGGGGCAAAAAAGCTTTTAGGCCTGGGGCTGGGCGGGTTATAGGGCGTATTCTTCGGCCCAGTGGCGCAGCGCGCCTTCGGCGTTGGCGTCGTAGCGGCCCGTCGTCTCCAGCAGGAGAGTGTCCGGGTCCGAGGCCAGCAGCTCGTGCAGCTCGCGGGCCGCGTCAAGATACTCCGAAGGCAGCTGTACGCGGCGGCGGAGCTCCTCCGCGCCGGGCAGGGCCTTCAGGACGCCTACGCAGGGTACGCCTGAGAAGAAAAACCGCGTCAGCGCCTCGTAAAAGTCCGGATACATCAGCTCAAAACCGCCTATCTCGTCCAGCAGCGCAAACTTCCTTTCCGCCGCCTCCCGCAGCAGGGCCGGGGCGGTCCGGGTGAAGGGCCGCTCGTCCCGCAGCGCGCCGCCGGCGCCGAAGCTCAGGAAACGCTCACGGGGCTGGCCGGAGGGCGCGGCAAGGTCAAAGCCCGCCAGGCGCCCGCCCTCAATGACGCGCAGCGTCAGAAAGCCCCCCGCATGCCTGACCGTGCTGCCCAGAGCCTTGGCGATGAGCGTCGATTTCCCGCAGCCTATGGGTCCAGTCAGGAAGAGCCTGCGCCTCAAAGAGCGTTCCTCCCCGCCCGGACCTCTATCATCTGCGCCGCGATGGAAATGGCTATCTCCGCCGGGGTCTCGGCCTTGATGTCCAGGCCGATGGGCGTCGTGATGCGCGCGAAGTCCTCGTCCGTGAAGCCCATGGTCCGAAGCTGACGCTGTACGCCCGCGGTCTTGGCCTTGCTGCCTATGACGCCTATGTAGCAGGCCGGCGTCCTGAGCGCCTGGGCCTGGACGATGGTGTCGTAGGCGTGGCCGCGGGTCATGATGCAGATGTAGTCCTCGGGGCCGATGGCCACGCTCTCGCCTATGTGCTCAAAGTCCACGAGCAGGACCTTCTCCGCCCCGCGCACGACCTCTTCGTTGGCAAACTCCGGCCTGTCGTCCAGGGCGACGCAGCGGAAGCCGACGTGCGCCAGCACCGGCACCAGCTCCTGCGCCACGTGGCCGCAGCCGAAGACGTAGACCTTGCCGGAGGAGTTTATCTGCTCGACGTAGAAGTCGCGCCCCTCCTCACGGCGGCGCTGGGGGTGGCGGCTCATGAGCTGCCGCGTCCACTCCGGCGCGTCTAGGCCGAAGAAGCCCTCCGCCGCCGACCAGAGGCCCAGCCGCCCGCCCGCGGAGATCTCCGAGAGCAGCCAGAGGTCCTCGCCACCGGCGAAGCGGCGCTCCGCCTCCTCCGCAACGGCCAGGACATGCTCGTCCCCGGCCGGTATGTAGCTGAAATACACGTTCACGGCCCCGCCGCAGATCATGCCGAGGTCCTGCACGTCGTTCTTCGTCAGGGAGAAGTCGTGCTCCCCGCTGCGCTTCTCGTCGAGCACCCGCTTCGCCAGCTGCTCGGACTTGTATTCCACCGCGCCGCCGCCTATAGTGCCGCAGATGCGCCCGCCGCGGCCCACGAGCATCCTCGCGCCCGCTCCGCGCGGAGTCGCCCCCGAGGAGGCCACGACCGTCACCATGACGAGCTCTTCCCCGGCCCTCAGGCGTTCGGCTATCGTCCTGAACATGTTCCTCATATCTGTACTACATCCTTTCCGCAGATATCGTTTATCCTCCGCGCCGACTCCAGGGCGGCCTCCAGCCGCCGGCCGTGCGCGCGCCGCGCCTCCTCGTCCCGGCAGCGGGAGAGGCTCTCGCGGAAACGCTCCGTGACCCTCACGGGCGCCGCCCCGCGCCGGAGCTTGTCCGCGAGGAAGACCACCGCGGCCTCGTCCGTCCGGGAGGGCTCCTCCAAATCGTTGTGCTGGGCGATGAGCGGCGCAAGCTCCGGGTAGCCCAGCTGGGACATGAGCCCCGCCCCCGCCAGGGCGTGGCCCGGCGTGCCTTTCGAGACGTCGTGCAGCAGCGCCGCGGCATAGATCCTCGTCTCGTCCAGGCAGAGGCCCGCCGCCGCAAGGGCGCAGACTATGTCCATCGCCGCCCGGGCCGCCGCGCGGCAGTGCTCCGCCGTCTCCTCCGGCAGCTGCGCCGCCGCCAGCAGGCGCTCCGCCAGCTCCGGCGTCATGGGCGGGGCGGGCAGGCGGCCGTATTCCACAAGCTCGAAGCGCCCCGGCTCCGGGCAGCGCAGCCGCGTCACCGAGCCGTAGGGGAGGTTGAAGTCCCGCGCGCAGGAGAAGGGCACCCCCTCCAGCGTACACAGCAGGGTCTGGATGACCGAGGAGTGCGACACGATGACGGCGTCCCCCCGCGAGAGCGAGGCCGCCCGCGCCACCGCAGCCGAGAACCGACGGCTCGCGGGGCCGAACTCCTCGCCACCCGGCGGGGGCAGGGCGCGCTCCCGGCCCCGGCGCTCGTAGTATTCGGGCCAGCGGCGGCGTATCTCGTCGAAGCTCAGGCCGTCCCACTCGCCCGCGTCCATCTCCTCAAGGCCGGGGATGACGACCGGGCGCTCGCAGCCCATGAGCTCCGCCGTCTCCCGGCTGCGCGTGAGCCGGGAGCAGAAGCAGTCGCCAAGGCCCGAGCCCGCGAACTCCGCGCCCAACAGCGCGGCCTGCAGCCTGCCACGCAGCCCCAGAGGCAGGTCCGTCCGACCGAGGCACATCCGCGCCCCGCCGGGAAAGTCCGGCATCCCGTGCCGGATGAGATAGATGTCTCTCATATCAGTTCAGTCCGTGCAATATACTTATTTAAATAAATCGGGGAAATACTCCGCGAAGAGCTCGTCCGCCGTGGCCCGGACGCGCTGGGTGTAGGCCTCGTAGGCGCGCAGGAGCTCCCGGCCCCTGTCCGTGAGCCAGCTGCGTCCGCCCTTCTGCCCGCCCTGGGAGCGGGAGACGACGGGGTAGCCCAGCTCCGTCTCCAGGAGCTTTATCGTGTTCCAGCCGGAGCTGTAGCTCAGCTGCATCCTCTGGCAGGCTGCGCGGACGGACTGCGTCTCCTCCGTCAGGGCCAGCAGCATGGCCACGCGCGGGTCTAGGAAGCGCTTCTCCCGGCAGATGGCCACCTGGACGACAGGCCGGGCCAGCTGGCTGTTGTGCAGGCGCAGCAGCTCCCGGTAGTCCTCGGGCGTGTCCGCGTCGTGCAGGATGCCGGGGTCCGGCACCTCGACAAAGGTCATCGGCACCCCGCAGCGCTCAAGCGCGCCTTGGAGCCCGCCCTCGCCCGAGTCCGTCAGGATACGGTCAATGACCCCGGCGGACATGAGGATCGGGTGGCCCCGGCTGCCCCCGCAGACCGGACAGGCCAGCTCTGCCCCGCTCGAAAGCAGGGCCTCTACCGTTGCGGAGGTAAATAATGGAATATCTACAGGCGTAAAAAGGACCTGCCGGCACTTGTCCCGCAGGTACCTGAGCCCTATTAGGGCGGAATCAAACATGTGCGTCGTGCGGTAGGCCTCGTTGCGCAGGAAGACCACCCCGCTGCCGGCGAGGTGCCGTTCCAGCTCCTCGGCGTTGTAGCCCGTGACCACTACCACGCGGGCCGCGCCCGCCTGCTTGAGCGTTGCGACCACGCGCTGGGCTATGGATATTGAGCCTATGCTCAGCATGGGCTTGAAGTCCCCCATCCGGGAGGACATGCCCGCAGCGACGACGACGGCGCCGGTCTCCATGCCGCGCGCCCCCCTTTCATCCGGCCGGCTATGCGACCGGCCCCTGATGCTTTGTATAATAACACATAAAAAGCGACTTGTAAACTAAAACAATTTGACGGTATTGAACAGCGAGAGTAGAATCAATTTACAAGGATAGTCAATTTAAATCGCCGACTCCGTGCCCTCCGCAGGGGTCCTTATCAGGGCCGCCGCCAGTCAGGTCCCGCAGGCGGCCAAGTCCTATGTTTGAGTAAAAAACCAGCTCCGCGGGCTTCCCCTCGGCGTCCTCCGCGGCAAGCCGCAGGCAGTTGGCGGTTTCGAGATAATCGATGGGCAGGGTGCGGCGCAGGGTGAGGCCGCTGCGCGCGTCCTTCACCTCCACGGTGACCTCCGAGGCGCGTATCTCGGTGAGTTTTTCCGTATCAGACATGGCGATTCTCCTTTCCAGCGCTTTACATTCCCGTACAGCGGGGCCGGCTCCAATATAGCACAAGCCCCGCCCCTTTGAAAGAGTGATTTGAGGCGCGAGCGCGCTTTGAAGGATAGCTTACGAAATATGCAACTATAAAAGGAGGAAACCGCATGATCAAGAAAGTCCTAATCATCAACGGGGTCGAGCGCACGTTAGTGCTGGAGGGCACCGAAACGCTTGCCAAGGTCCTGCGCGAGCGGCTGATGCTCACGGGCTGCAAAATCGGCTGCGGCGAAGGCCACTGCGGCGCATGTAACGTCATCGTAGACGGGAAGGTCACGCGCTCCTGCATCACCAAGGTCATGAAGCTCCGCGACTATGCAGAGATAACCACCATCGAGGGCATAGGCACGGTGAACAACCTGCACCCCATCCAGGTCGCGTGGATGGCCTACGGCTGCGCCCAGTGCGGCTTCTGCAGCCCGGGCTTCATCGTCAGCGCGAAGGTCCTGCTCGAGCAGAACCCGAACCCGACCCGCCAGGAGGTCCGCGACTGGTTCAACAAGAACCGCAACCTCTGCCGCTGCACGGGCTACAAGCCCCTCATCGACGCGACGATGGCCGCTGCCGCCGTCATGCGCGGCGAGATGAGCAAGGAGGACCTGCTCTTCAAGCCCACCGAGAACGTCATCACCGGCACCACCTACGCGAGGCCCTCCGCGGCCATGAAGGTCACCGGCACCTGGGACTTCGGCGCGGACCAGGCCCTGCACATGCCTGAAGGCACCCTGCGTCTGGCGCTCGTCCAGGCCGAGGTCTCCCACGCGAACATCAAGGGCGTGGACACCTCCGAGGCCGAGAAGATGCCCGGCGTCTTCAAGGTCATCACCGCGAAGGACGTCCCCGGCAAGAACCGCATAAACGGCCTCGTCATGCTGCCGCTCAACAACAAGTGCGACGGCTGGGACCGTCCCATCCTCTGCGATGAAAAGGTCTTCCAGTACGGCGACGCCATCGCGATAGTCGCTGCGGACACCGAGGCGCACGCCCGCGAGGCCGCCAAGGCCGTGAAGGTGGACCTTGAAGTCCTGCCCGCCTACATGAGCGTGCCCGAGGCCCTGGCCCCCGACGCCATCGAGATCCACCCCGGCACGCCGAACGCCTACTATGAGACGAACTGCATCAAGGGCCCGGACTTCGACTTCGACTCCGCGCCCAACGTGATCGAGGTCGAGAGCTACTGCTCCAGGCAGCCGCACCTCTACCTCGAACCCGACAACGGCTATGCCTACATAGACGAGGACGGCATGCTGACCGTCCACTCCAAGAGCATAGGCATCCACCTGCACATGCCCATGATAGCCGACGGCATCGGCGTCACGATGGATAAGCTGCGCCTTGTCCAGAACCACGCGGGCGGTACCTTCGGCTACAAGTTCTCGCCCACGAACGAGGCCATCCTCGGCGTCGCGGCCCTGGTGTGCCAGAGGCCGGTCTCGCTGAACTTCAACATGTACCAGTCCATCACCTACACCGGCAAGCGCAGCCCGGGCTTCATGCACATCAAGCTCGCTGCGGACGACAACGGCAAGGTGCTGGCCCTCTGGGGCGACAACTACATCGACCACGGCCCGTACTCCGAGTTCGGCGACCTGCTGACCCACCGCCTGAGCCAGTTCGTCGGCGCGGGCGTGGATATCCCGACCATCCGCAACAAGAGCACGACGGTGTTCACGAACCATGCCTGGGGCAGCGCCTTCCGTGCCTACGGCTCGCCGCAGAGCTTCATGGGCAGCGACATCGCCATGGACGTCATGGCCGCGAAGCTGGGCATCGACCCCTTCGAGTTCCGCGCCATGAACTGCTACAAGGAGGCCGACGACTCCAGGACGCCCAACGGCTGCCGTCCGGACGTCTACTGCGAGGAGGACCTCTTCAACCTCGCGCGCCCGTACTACGAGGCCGCGAAAAAGCGCGTCGCGGAGAAGAACGCCGCCTCCGACGGCAAGGTGAAATACGGCATCGGCGTCTCCCTCGGCGTCTACGGCTGCGGCCTTGACAACTCCGACGCCTCCGAGTGCTGGGCAGACCTCAACCCGGACGGCACGGTGACGCTGCGCAACTCCTGGGAGGACCACGGCCAGGGCGCCGACATCGCGACGCTGACCGCCGGCCACGAGACCCTGCGTCAGGCGGGCTTCACCCCGGAGATGATAAAGCTCGAACTGTGCGACACGAAGCTCACCCCGAACTCCGGCCCCGCCGGCGGCAGCCGCTCCACGGTCATGACCGGCTCCGCCACCCGCGTCGCCTGCGAGAACCTGCTCAAGGCCATGCGCAAGCCGGACGGCACCTACAGGACCTATGACGAGATGAAGGCCGAGGGCATAGACACCCACGCCGTGGGCGTCTACACCTACACCGCCTCCGTCGCGCTCGACCAGGCCACCAGTCAGGGCGAGCCCTTCCCGACCTACATGTACACCATCTTCCTGCCCGAGGTCGCGGTCAACACCGAGACCGGCAAGGTCAAGGTCGAGAAGTTCACCGCCGTCGCGGACGTCGGCACCATCCTGAACAAGCTGGCCGTGGACGGCAACTTCTACGGCGGCCTCGTCCAGGGCATCGGCCTGGCGCTGACGGAGGACTTCGAGGACCTCAAGAAGCACACCAGCCTCCTGAAGTGCGGCATCCCGTACCCGAACGACGCCCCGGACGACATCGAGCTGGTCTACCAGGAGAACCACCCGCGCCCGAACGGCCCCTACGGCGCCTCCGGCTGCGGCGAGGCCCCGCTGGACGCCCCGCACCCGGCCATCCTGAACGCCATCTACAACGCCACCGGCGCCCGCATCACCCGCGTGCCGGCCCTGCCCGAGGTCGTCCTTGAGGCCCTGGCGAAGCTGAAATAACAGGCTTTTACAAAGCAACAAACCATGGTAAAATGGGGGAGGCGGAAGCCTTCCCCATTTTGTCAAAAGGGGGTGCCGGACATGAGGCGCCTTATACCGCTCATATTGGCCCTGCTGCTCCTGGCCGCCTGCGGCGCGGAGGCCCCGCCGACTGCGGAACCGACGCCGGAGCCGACGCCCACGCCGACTGCGGAACCGACGCCCACGCCGACCGTGGAGCCGACGCTGGAGCCTTTGCCGGAGTCCGCGCCTGCGGCCCTGCCCGACGCGGGCTTTGAGCCGGAGAGCTTTTGGCTGGCGGAGCCCTTCGGGGACGGCGGCAAGGCCCTGCTGCTCATGTCCGGCGACGGGCGCTTCAAGTGCTGGTACAGCAGCTGGTACGAGCACCCGGAAATCGACTGGCTCAACCTCACGGGCGGCAGCTTCACCGAGGCGGAGGCCGAGGCTACGGCAGAGGGCGAAGCGCTCACGCTGGAATACGCGGAGAGCTGGGACAGCCCCAGGCCGGAGCGCTTTTCCGCCGCGAGCTATGAGGAGGCGCTAGCCGCCTTCCTCGACATGCCCTACAACGACGAGGTCGTTTTGCCCGTCCCGGAGCGCATTAGCCGCGCCGACTGGGAGGCGACGCCCGGCGTCACGCCGCTTGAGGCAGACGAGTGGTACAGACATTATGAATACCTCGGCGCTGTCGTGACCTATGAGTGCTGGGGCGACACGCTCACACTCGACGGCTTCACCTCCGAGACGCCCGACTTCCCCTTCACTGTGCGCGGCCTCGGCCTGGGCAGCACTTTGGACGAGGTGTTCTCGCGCTTTCCGGAGGGCTCCTCCGTCCAGTGGAGCGACCCGGAGCGCTATCGCTGTATCTACGGCGGCGACATCGGCCTCGTCGGTTACTGGGACGCACATGACGCCAGCCGCGGCGGGCCGGATGTCTCGGTCAGCGACGGCTGGACGATAACGCGCTTCATCTTCAATGAGGACGACAGGGTCTACAAGATAGAATTTTGGGCCTCCGTGGACTGAGGCCGGCAGAAAGGAGAAGCCATGAAAAAGATGCTCGCAGCCCTGCTCTGCGCCGCGCTTGCGCTCGGCCTGTTCGCGGCCTGCGGCGCGCCGGAGCCTGCGCCCACGCCCGTACCCACGCCGGCGGAGAGCGCCGATAACGCCTCGCCGGGCGACCTCGCCACGCCCACGCCCACGCCGGAGCGCGACGAGAGCATACCCGAAGAGCCGGAGTTCATCCTCGGCCCTGCGGAGGAGGGCTACACCTTCCGCTGCGACGAGCTGGGCTTCTCCCTGCCCGTCCCGGACGAGGCCGCGCCCTACCTCGGCATCTGCATGGGCATACCGCACTTCGTGTCCGAGGACGAGTCCTGCTCCTTCTACTACATCTACGGCGAGGACGGGCAGTATACCGCCTTCAGCTCCGGCATCATCGTCGCGCCGCGCCGGGACTTCTTCAACCCCGGGCGCTTTTACAACGAGAGTTACCACTCCTGGCACAGCGTAGTCGCGGCGAGCGCGGAGTACATCTACGTATTCCAGGGCGGCATAGGCGGCACCGAGCTGCCCATGGAGCCGCAGGAGGGCCAGGCGGCCGCCACCGCCGTCGGCGACCCCGAGGACCTGCGCGAAAACCTGCTGGTGGACGAGCCCGACGCCCTGCCCGAGCTGACGGACGAGGCCATGCGCGCCGCGTCCGAGGCCCTCGCCGCGCGCGGGGACGAGACGCTCACCCGCGCTGAGGCCGCAGTGCTCATCTTCGGCGCGCTCACCGCCGACAACAAGGCTGCGGACTACCCCCTGCGCTTTACCGACCTTGAGCCCGGCAGCGAGGCCGCCCGGGCCGCCGCATATCTCGACAGCTACGGCATGTTCGCCCGTTACGACGAGGATAACGAGCCCATCTCCGACGGGGACCTCTTCCGCCCCGACGAGGGCGTGACCCGCGCGGATTTTATCCACCTGCTCCAGTGCGCCCTCTTCGTGCGCGACCAGGTCGACCGCTACCCCACCGCCTACGGCGAGCCCGTGCCCGCCGACGACCTCGGCGAGCGCGTCTGGTGGGAGAGTGCCGAGCTCGACCGGGCCTGGAAGGACGGCTGGCTGATGATGCAGGACGGCAAGCTCCGCCCGGACGAGGCGATAACCGCCGCCGAGGCGGCGAAGGCCCTGCGCTCCGCGGCCGGCATCGTCATACCCGAGACGCCGTATTCCGCCTTCAGCTGCGAGACCGAGTGGTTCAGCCTGCGCGACGCCTGCGCCGCGGCGCTGGAGCCCTATGACATCTACCCGGAGCCGTACTCCGACTACTACTCCTTCAGCGCCGGCGAGGGCAGCGTGCTGCTGCTGGAGGTGAAGGAGGACCGCGCGAGGGACATCTCCTTCTACACAGCGGAGACAGCGGAGCAGGGCGGCGAGGGCTATGCCCTCGGCGGGCTGCTCTATACCATGGGTCCGGAGAACAAGCCTCTCGTCATCGAGCTGCCCTTCGACGGGGAGCTCAGCGCCTACTTCATCAGCTTTGAGGACGAAAACGGCGAGGTCCGCCGCCTGCTGCTGCAAATGGGCGGCATTGACCCCGCGGAGGGCTGCCCCTACACCCTCACGGAAATGGACTGAGCGTCCGGCGCGCCTGCGCGCCCGGCAAAGGAGCTGACATATGGACTTTACAGAACGTTCCACCCGCGTATACCGCACAAAGCAGCTCTACACGAAGGAGGAGCTCGCCGCGCGCGAGGCGCTCTGCGTACACGAGCAGCCCGCCTTCTGCGCCGCGGCCTGCCCCCTGCGCCTGGACGCGCGGGAGCTTTTGGCCCACGCCGCGCAGGGCGAGCTCGGCAAGGCCCGGGCCATGCTTGAGCGGGCGACGCCTTTCCCCGCCATCCTCGCCGCGGGCTGCGAGGCCCCCTGCCGGGCCGCCTGCCGCCTCAGCGAGGTCCCGGGCGGGCAGGCCGTGGACATCCCCGCCATAGAGCGCGCCGCCATGCGCCACGGCGCGGCGAGGACCGGCAAGGGCCTTTTGAAATTCAAGAAGAAAAAGACCGCCGCCGTCTTCGGCGCGGAGCTCTTCACCCTCGTCGTAGCGGGCGAGCTCGCGGGAAAGAGCTACCCGACGAAGTTTTTACGTCGCGGAGCGCTCGGCGGAGGAGCTCATCGAAACCTGCGCGCCCTTCCTCTCCACTGAGGGCAGGGCGGCGGAGGCAAAGCGCCTCGACGGCATGGACCTCGGGCTCGTCTTCGGCGCGCAGCTGACGCCGGAGCTCGTGCGCGGCTGCGGCGCGGACATCGTCTGCGTCTCGCGCGCGGTACACGGGGCGCTCGGCCTCGGGGAGCCGGACGGCCTCACGCTCTGCTGCGAGGGCGGCGTCCTGGCTCAGGGGCGCGGGGCGGAGGGCGTCATCCGCGCCTTCTATGACGCGCGGCGGGCCGGCGTCTCCGCAGACAGGCTGGCCCAGGGCATGAGCCCGGACAACGCCCGGGGCGAGGAAGGCCCCGTCGAGAGCCGCCTCTACACCGACCTATCCGAGGCCGTACCCGGCCCCTCCGTCCCGGAGGGCGGGGGCTACTCGCCCGAGCAGGCCGCCGCCGAGGCCGCGCGCTGCATCCAGTGCCGCTGCGAGGAATGTATCAAGGGCTGCGCCTGGCTCCGGCACTACGGCAAGTTCCCGCGCATCATGACGCGAGAAATATACAACAACGTCGGCATCATCATGGGCGACCACATGATGAACGGGGCCATAAACTCCTGCGCCCTCTGCGGCCAGTGTACGGTGAACTGCCCGAACGGCTACGACATGGCCGAGATCTGCCTCTCCGCCCGCCGGAACATGGTAGCCACGGGGAAGATGAGCCTCGCCGTCCACGAGTTCGCGCTCTACGACCAGCTCTTCTCGAATACCGAGGCCTTTCTCTGCCGCCCGGAGCCGGGATATGAAAAATGCGCCTACGTCTTTTTCCCCGGCTGCCAGGCCGGGGCCATAGCGCCCGAGGCGGCGTACCGGGCCTATGAGGACCTGCGCGCGCGGCTTCCCGGCGGCGTGGGCATCCTGCTCGGCTGCTGCGGCGTCATCTCCCACTGGGCCGGGCGTGAGGAGCTCTTCGGGGAGACCTGCGCCCAGCTGCGCGCGGAGCTCGAAAAGCTCGGAAACCCCAGGATCATCGCCGCCTGCCCCACCTGCCAGAAAACCCTGCGCGAGGCGGGCCTGGGCGAGTGTACGGGCATCTGGGACCTGCTGCTGGAGCTCGGCCTGCCCGAGGGCGCGCCGGTATCCTGCGGCGAGGTCACGCTGCACGACGCCTGCGGCGCGAGGGGCGACGCGCACACGCAGAAGGCCGTGCGCGAGCTGGCGGAGCGCCTTGGCTGCCGCGTGACGGAGCCGGAGCACACGCTGGACCGCTCCGACTGCTGCGGTTGGGGCGGGCTCGCGGCCTTCGCAAAGCCAGAGGTCGCCGAGGACTACACCAAGGCCGCGCTCGACGGCTGCGAGGGCGTGCAGCTTTCCTACTGCATGGGCTGCCGGGACCGCTACGCGCGCGGGGGCGCGGAGAGCGCGCACATATTGGAGCTCATCTATTCGGCGCCCGCGGGCTCCCCTCGCCAGGGCATTTCCGAAAACGCAGCAAAAACCGCCTGAGCCTGAAGCAGCGGCTGCTGCGCGATATCTGGAAGGAGGACACACACATGGCCCCGAGAGGCTACAAAATCGAGTACACCCCCGAGGTGAAGGAGCAGATGGAGCAGCGCATGGTGCTGGAGAGCGACATCGAGACCGTCATGCAGGCCTACCGCGAGGGCGGCGAGGCCATCTACGAGGCGGATACCGGCCTGCGCATCTCGCGCTACCGCCTCGGCAACGTCACCTTCTGGGTGAAGTTCACGGAGGACGCCGAGGGCTACGTCATCCACAGCGCCTACAGCCACAGGATGACCGTCGAGACGAGGTAGGGCCATGGCGGAGGAGAAGAGCTATTACGTCGTGGACCCCGGCGGGCGCTACCGCTGCCTCAAATGCGGCGTGCCGCTCGTGAAGGGCGACGCGGTGTTTGGATACCTCGACAACGCCTTCCCCGTGGAGCTGCCGGTCTGCCCGAAGTGCGGCTTTGTCTTCGTGCCGGAGGAGCTGGCCATGGGCAAGGTGCTCTCGGTGGAGAAGGTGCTGGAGGACAAATGACGGCGCGGCACCCCGGCGGTGAGGCCGCGGCGCTGCGGCTTGTGGAAATGGCGGGCATTACACCGCCCTGCCGTTTAATAGACCTCGGCGCGGGCGCGGGCGGCACCGTGAGGCTCCTGCGCTCGCTGGGCTTTGAGGCCCTGGGCATAGACCTCTTGCCCGGCGAGGGCGTGGAGCGCGGCGATGTCCTCGCCCCGCCCTTTCCGCCGGGGAGTTTCGACGCGGCGCTGTGTGAGTGCGCGTTTTTCCTCAGCGGCGCGCCGGAGCGGGCGCTCCGCGAGGCCGCGCGGCTCCTGCGCCCCGGCGGCGCGCTGCTCTTTTCCGACGTCTGCCCCGGGGGCGAGCCTTGGCTCCGCCGGGCGGCGGAGCGGGCCGGATTCCGGGTGGGGGCGGTCGAGGACATCACGGACGAATGGAAGCGGTATTACATCTCCGCCCTCTGGAGCGGCGAGGCAGAGTACCCGCCCGAGGGGGCCAAAAACTGCCGCTATCTCCACGCGGTGCTGAGGAAGGAGGACACGGCTTGAAAAACGTCGTCCTGAGCGCAGATGGGGAGCGCTCCGTCTATCTGGTGCCCGACGAGGCCGCGGATAATTTGGAGGAGCTCGCCTCCGGGCCCTTCTACGGCTGGCTTGAAAACGACCCGCGCGCGGAGAAATACCGAACGGAGCAGGGATACTGCTTTGACGAGACGGCTTTCATAGAATATCTCGCGCAGCGCTTTCCCGATACGCCAGCGCGCTTTGTGGAGGCCCTGGGCATAGACTTTGGCGCCCCGCTGCCGGGAGAATACAAGAGCTGCCCGGCTTTCAACTTCTGAAACGGAGGAGAAAATATGGATGCATTCGACAGGATAATGGAGCTTTCAAGGCAGGGGCTGTACTGCGCCCAGATCATGGTTCAGCTCGCCCTCGACGCCGAAGGCAAAGAGAATCCGGAGCTGGTGCAGGCCGTGCGCGGGCTCTGCGGCGGCTTCGCCTGGTCGGGCGGGCCCTGCGGCGTGCTGAGCGGCGGGGTCTGCTTCCTGAGCCTGCTAGGCCGAGAGCTGCCCGCCGAAGAGAAAATAGAGCTCATCGGCCAGTTCCACGCCTGGTTCCGCGAGCGCACGGCGCAGTACGGCGGCGAGGACTGCGACTGCATCCTCGAGGGCGACAGGCGGAACATGTTCAAGACCTGCCCCGGCATCGTCATGGACAGCTACGCCAAATGCGCCGAGCTGCTCTCGGAGCGGGGTCTCGCCTGATGTACGAGGTCTTTGCCAAAACAAAAAGCGTCTGCCCCGTCTGCCTGAGGACAGTGGACGCCGAGAAGGCCGTGGCCGGGGACGGGTTCGTTCACCTCATAAAGACCTGCCCCGAGCACGGCTTTTTTGACGTGCTCATCTGGGAGGAGGGGCGCGAGGCCTACCTCGCCTGGGGCGGCGCGGCCGCCTCTCCCGAGCCTGAGGATGACTGCCCCCGCTCCTGCGGCCTGTGCGGGAACCACGAGAGCGCGGGCTGCTGCGTCCTGCTGGAGCTGACGCACCGCTGCGACCTGCGCTGCCCGGTCTGCTTCGCCTCCGCGGGCGGCGAGGGCGACCTGACGATAGACGGGGTCGCGGCGCTCTACGACATGCTCATGGAGCGCGGCGGGCCGTACAACATCCAGCTCTCGGGCGGGGAGCCGACCATGAGGGACGACCTGCCCGAGATAGTGCGCCTCGGCCGGGAGCGGGGCTTTTCCTTCTTCCAGCTGAACACCAACGGCCTGCGCCTCGCCTCGGAGCCGGATTACGCGGCGGCGCTGCGCGAGGCCGGGGTCTCCTGCGTCTTTTTGCAGTTCGACGGCCTGCGCCCGGCGAGCTATGAGGCGCTCCGGGGCCGGGATATTTCGGCGGAGAAGCTGCGCGCTATAGACAACTGCGCGGCGGCGGGCCTGCCCGTCGTGCTCGTGCCGACTCTCGCGCCGGGCGTGAACGAGGACGAGATAGGCGGCATCCTGCGCTTTGCGCTCGCGCGCGGCAAGGCCCTGCGCGGCGTGCATTTCCAGCCGGTGAGCTATTTCGGCCGCTGCGCGCTGCCCGAGCCGGCGCGCAGGCTGACCATCCCCCGCGTCCTGCGGGAGATTGAGGCCCAGACGGGCGGGCTGCTGCGCCGGGCCGACTTCGGCGGCGGCGGGGCCGAGAGCCCCTGGTGCAGCTTCCACGCCAGCTACCGCCGGCTGCCCGGCGGCGGGCTCAAGGCCCTGCCGAGGCGGGAGGGGGCCTGCTGCCGGCCGGGGAGGCCCGGGACTTCGTCGCCGGGCGCTGGGGCTTCGGCGCGGGCGGCGAGGGGGACGAGGACGGCTTTTCGCGCTTCATCCGCGAGGCGTTGGAGAGCACTTTCACCGTCTCGGGTATGGCCTTCATGGACGCGGACAGCCTGGAGCTGGACAGGCTCCGCCGCTGCCACATCAGCGAGGCGGACGCATGCAGGGGCATGGTGCCCTTCTGCGCTTACAACCTCACGGCGCGCGACGGGAGGGCGCTCTACAGGAGATGAGAAGGACGAGGCTGGAGGACTGGATATGCGAGGTCGAGGACCTCGGCGCCCTCGACAGGGAGACGCTTGGCGGGCTGCAGCTCCGGCGTCTCAACGCGCTGCTGGCTCGGGAGGCCGCGCGCGGCGGCTTCTACCGCGGCCTGCCGGAGCGGCTGGGGAGCCTGGACGAGCTGCGCTCCCTGCCCTTCACGACGCCGGAGCAGCTCTCTCAAAACGCGCCGGGTCTGCTGCTGGGCTCCCAGGCGGAGGTGAGCCGCATCATTTCCGGCGCGACGAGCGGGACGACGGGGCCGTCGAAGCGCATTTTCTACACCGCGCGGGATCTGGAGCACACCGTCGGTTTTTTCGCTGCGGGCATAGGCGAGATGGCCGCGCCGGGCGAGGCGGTGGCCGTGGCGATGCCCTTTTCCGGGCCGGACGGCCTGGGTGAGCTCATCTGCCGCGCGGTGGAGCGCCTTGGTGCGCGCCCCCTGCGCCTGGGCCTGGGCCGCACGCTGGGCGAGCAGGCGGAACTGCTCTCGCGCGAGCGGCCGGAGAGCTACATAGGCATGCCCGTGCCGCTGCTGGGCCTCCTCCGCTGGATGGGCGGGCGGGGCAGCCTGCGGCGCGCGCTGGTCTCGGGCGACGCCTGCCCCGAGGGAGTCATGAGTGAGCTGGAGCGGGAGCTCGGCTCGCGGCTCTTCCCGCACTACGGCTCGCGGGAGATGTGCCTGGGCGGGGCCGTGACCTGTCCCGCGCACGAGGGGATGCACCTGAGGGAAAACCACATCCTCGCCGAGATAGTCTCACCCGGCGGGGAAGCCCTGCCGGACGGGGAGTGGGGCGAGCTCGTCATAACGACGCTGGACATGCAGGCCATGCCGCTGATCCGCTACCGGACGGGCGACTATACCCGCTTTCTGCCCGGGCAATGCCCCTGCGGCGGCGTGACGCGGCGGCTGGCTGCTGTGCGCCGCATGCCTGAACAGCCGGACATTGTGGAGCTGGACAGCGCCCTGTTCGCCCTGCCGGGGCTCATAGACTATTCCGCGCGCCTGGACGGCGGAGTTCTGCGCATTGACGCCGCAGGCAGCGTCCCCGCCGCCGACATAGAGCGCGCGGCCCGCGGCCTCTGCCCGCGCCTGGAGCTGAAAGTCTGCGTGCGTACGGTCTCCTCCGCTTTCCGCGGCTGTTATCCCGGCAAACGCCAAATCCTTCGTCAGCTTCTGCCGGAGGTCTGAGCGGCGGGGCCGGGGGTTGGGGGCTGGGAGGAACTCGCCGTTTTGTCCTGCTGGACTTTAGGTTGTGCTGCATATT
>ENA-OQCL01000601-OQCL01000601.1-human-gut-metagenome-genome-assembly--contig:-NODE-601-length-16509-cov-6.245025_pt1 | contig 16509 bp, 15 predicted proteins | sample MGYA00242502_ERZ504586 | MGnify/ENA primary metagenome ERZ504586 (study PRJEB26092, sample SAMD00036316) | human gut metagenome | host: Homo sapiens | study: EMG produced TPA metagenomics assembly of... | reverse complement strand
GATCAAAGCTGCCGTCCTGCACCGCCTTCGTGTAATCCGCCCATGCGAGCTGGGAAACCGTTATCTTTATGCCTACGGCAGAAAGTTGGGTGGCGATTAAATTGGCTGCGGAAAGGCGGAAGGGATTCCCTTGATTGACGATCAGTGTGAATGTCAGCGCCTTCCCATTCCCGGTGCGCGCGCCGGAGGCATTGGTTTTGTCGAAACCGGCTTCTTGCAGCAGCTGAACGGCAGCTTCCTTATTCTGCTTGACGTCTGCACACGTCAGCCCTTTCAGCGCATGCCAATCCGGGCGAAACGGGATGGCGCTGGCTGAGGCATGGCCCTGATAGGCGGAGGAGGCGATCTCCTCCCGTGCAAGCGCAAGGCTCATCGCCTGTAGCACTTTCTGATTCTGCAAAAGTTCGTTTTTGGATTGAACGCCGAGAAAAACAAGGTTATTCATCAAGAATTCTTCTGTGTTGGCGTTGATTCGCTGATAGACGCCGCCGCTTAAATCATTGAAAATAAAATTGACGTTGCCAATCTCCAAGCTGTGAATCACCGAATCGCTATCCGGCACATCGACAAGGGTGATCGAGGTGAAATTCATTTTGTCGCCCCCTGACCAGGCCTTATTGGCCTTCAGGGTGACGGAGCTGTCGCCTCGCACTGCCGTATAGCGCCCGCTGCCAACCGGAATCGCCGTTTCAGAGGAGTCGCTCCCGCGCTTGATTACGGCAAAGTCAAGGCAAGCCAGCGCATAGGGATCGGCTTCTTTCAAGGTGAACACAATTTCGCCGTTTTGCACTTTTGCGCCGCTGAAATTGGAGAGCTGCGCCCGATAATGCGGGGATACCGCTGCCTTTTCAAAGGAATAGACAACATCTGAAGCGGAGAGGGAAGATCCGTCGGAAAAGACAAGGCCGCTTTTGAGGGCAACGCGCACCTGCGTGCCGCTGACGCTGCCGGAGGTGGCGAGAAAGGGCTGCGGTGAAAGCGCCGCGTCAACCGAGTAGAGGGAATCGTAAAGCACAGTGGAGAGCAGCTGGTTCGGCAGGCTTTTCGCTGAAAACGGATTGAGAGAATCGCCTTTTACATACGGCAGGGAGAGCCTCCCAGTGCCGCCCGTGTTTTGCAGGCTTTCTGAAATGGCTGTTTCCTCTCCAGAGGCGGCGGTGGAATCCTCCGCAGGAGGCTCCTTCCCGCAGGAGGCAAGTGACACGAAGCAGACGGACAGGCATAACATCAGGGCAATCCACCGGGCAAAAGCTGAAGGCTTCATTATGATGACCATTCCTTTCTTGCGTCGTTTTCGGAGGAAAGCACGCCAAAGCGTGCGCTTACTGCTTTTAGAACGGGATTTATTGAATGCAAACGCGTTGAATTTGGGTTGTTTTGCCGCTGTGCTCATCAATTTCAAAGATGCAGCCGCACATCATGCAGGGACCGTCCCCGTTTTCAAAAGCGGACAGGCATTTCCAGTGCGCATTTTTTTCGATTGCCAGTTCCGGGCGGACGCCAACACGGATTGGATCTCTCCGGTCATGCCAAGGTCGGTCAAAATACCCTGTGCCTTGCGGCAAAATTTGCTCGTCGGCCGTCTGCACATGCGTGTGCGTGCCGAACAGGGCAGAAACGCGACCGTCCAGATAAAAGCCGAGCGCTCGCTTTTCCGCCGTGGCTTCCGCGTGAAAATCCACAATTTTGATCCGGCAGCTTTTTAATTCCTCCTGTCGAAGCAGGCGGTCAACACAATCAAACGGATTTTCCAGCGGATCGAGGAAAACAACACCCAGCAAATTTGATCACAGCAATTTGGACGCGCCCCTTATCGATGATCTGATACCCGCGCCCTGGGCTGCCCGCGCGGTAGTTGGCGGGGCGGATAAGATATTCTGTTTCATCGAGGTAGGTATATACCTCACGGCGGCGATAAACGTGGTTGCCTGTGGTGATTAAATCCGCTCCGCTGGTGAATAGGTCCTGCGCTGCCGCAGGCGTAATGCCGTTGCCCGGCGCGGCGTTTTCACCGTTGACAATACAAACATCGATTTGATTGAGCTTCTTAAAGGAGGGAAGGTGCGCGCGCAGAAAGTCGCAGCCGCCTGCGCCTACCACATCCCCAATTGCAAGAATATTCATGCGATCATGCCTTTCTGTGCCGGTAATCGGCAAACGCTGCCCGCTTTTCTGTGCATGCAGGGAAAAGCGAATGCAAAAGGAGGGTATACATCCCTGCATACCCTCCCAACATGTCAAAAAAATTATTTTGCGTAATCAACAGCACGGTTTTCACGGATTATGTTAACCTTGATCTGCCCGGGATATTCGAGCTCGCTCTCAATCTTTTTCACGATTTCTCGCGCGATGAGCGTCATCTTATCGTCCGTGATGACCTCAGGCTTCACCATGATGCGCACCTCGCGCCCCGCCTGAATGGCGAAGGAACGGTCAACGCCCTCAAAGGAATTTGCAATTTCCTCGAGCTTTTCCAACCGTTTGATATAATTCTGGACGTTTTCACGCCGTGCGCCGGGGCGGGCGGCTGAAATAGCGTCCGCTGCCTGAACAAGGCAGGCGACGATCGTTTTGGGCTCTACATCACCATGATGTGCCTGAATTGCATGAACCACGGCTTCGTTTTCGCGGAACCGCTTGGCGTATTCCACGCCAAGCTCCACATGAGAGCCGTCGAACTCGTGGTCAAGCGCCTTTCCGATATCGTGCAAAAGGCCTGCCCGGCGGGCGGTTTTGATATCCGCGCCGATTTCGGAAGCCATGAGCCCCGCGATGTAGGAAACCTCCAGGGAGTGGTTGAGCACGTTCTGACCGTAGCTTGTACGGTACTTGAGCTTGCCGAGGAGTTTCACAAGCTCCGGATGCACGCCGTTGACGCCGGCATCTACTACGGCGCGCTCGCCCGCCTGTTTGATAGTAGCCTCTACCTCACGGCGCGCTTTGTCAACGGTTTCCTCAATGCGGGCCGGATGGATGCGCCCGTCTGTAATAAGCTTTTCCAAAGATACGCGCGCAATTTCACGGCGTACCGGATCAAAGCTGGAAAGTGTGATGGCTTCGGGCGTGTCGTCAATGATGAGGTCAACGCCCGTGATTGTTTCAAGCGCACGGATATTACGGCCCTCGCGGCCGATAATGCGGCCTTTCATCTCATCGTTCGGCAGCGAAACAACGGAAACAGTCGCTTCCGCCGCATGGTCGGCTGCACAGCGCTGAATGGCAGTGGCAACAATCTCCCTTGCGAGCGTATCCGCCTCATCTTTGGTTTTCTGTTCGAATTCCATGATTTTGACGGCCTTCTCATGGGTGAGATCGTCCTCCAGGTTTTTGAGCAGATATTCTTTTGCCTGCTCTTGAGTAAACCCGGAGATCCGCTCAAGCATTTCAAACTGGCTTCTTTTGATGCTCTCTACTTCATCCAGACGCGTTTGAGCATCTTTCAGTTTTTTGTTGAGCGTTTCATCCTTTTTTTCGAGATTTTCAATCTTGCGGTCGAGCGTCTCCTCCTTTTGGATGATCCGGCGTTCCTGGCGCTGAACTTCTGAGCGGCGTTCCCGCAGCTCGCGTTCCAACTCGTTGCGCTGTTTGTGAATTTCGTCCTTTGCCTCAATGATGGCTTCCATTTTTTTGGTTTCCGCCTCTGCAAGAGCGTTGTTAACGATCCGGGTCGCCTCTTGCGTGGCAGAGCCAATCTCTGCTTCTGCAACGCGCTTGCGGTGCATTTGGCCAAGCAAAAAGCCCACAATGCCAAATACCACGGCGCTGGCGACCACGGCAATTATGATTTTATAATGTCCGTCATGAAATAAAGTAGCACCTCCCTCATTACAAGTGTTTTGTTTTGTTCATCATCCAAAAGAATCGCAGCAGATTTGCCTGCGGCAGGGCACACAAGGGAAAAAGAGCTCTCCCGCTTGCCATTGCAGTTGCGGAAAAGGATCATCTATATGCCCTGAAGCATGTTTGCCATTTATTTCAGAGAAAATGCGCAAAACGATGTATGAGTTCGCATAATGATACACCATCCCTAGTATTTTACCCCGAACAGGGGAAACTGTCAAGAAAATTGTATTCCCACGCGGCAATTTTCAGCGGGAAAAACAAAGTTACGCCCTCACACGGCATTTTCCTACACGGGGGCCGAAGGCTCCGCGATGGGTTCAGAGGCGAAAAATTTCCATTTCAGGGCGGTTGACAAAGGCGCCCGGCGGTGATACGATAAAACCAATCTAAAAAAGCTGTGATGGAGAGTGCTTTTTCCAAGTAATACCTTTTTCAGAGAGTGCCCGAAGCGTGCTGGAATCGGGCGCATTGGTTTGGAAGGCATACCGCTCCGGAGCGTGTATCGAAAAGCGGTATGATCGCGTTAAGATACGCCGTAGGCGCTGCGTTAAGGCGTTTTTGAGTGGCGGCTTTGTGCCGCAAGCAGGTGGAACCGTGGAGCAAAAGCTTCATCCCTCATTTGTTGAGGGATGAAGCTTTTTGTTGCAGGCTTGCTTACTGCTCTATTTCATGGATATGCTCTGTGCCAAGATACTGGTAGATGAATTCATCCTGTAGACACCGGTAGGCCAGATGGCTGTGGGAGAATGGGGGATGAGCGCTTCCGGTCGTTAAGGCGAGCCCTAGGCCAAGGCGGTTGAAAAACCAACGGATGGGTTGTTTCATCATATGTGATACCTCCAGTTTGTCGATGATTCGCATGGTGCAGGAGAGGGTGCGTCCTCTCATCTGCTCTGTGCTTTCAGTTTACACTGTTTTGCTGATTTATCCATGCAGAAACCGGTATGCTTTATATACTTTCCGGCAGGAAGAAGAGGGAGGATGGCTAGTGGCAGGGAACCGTTTGCTGATATTTCAAAGCGAGGCGCCGGTGTTTCTCCCCCATTTGTTGGAGGTGGGGCTGTATCATGGAGCGGCGCTGCCGGAAGAAAAGGATACCGCATGGCACTTGGGCCGCCCAAAGGCGGATTATTTGCTCTTTCATTGCATCACGGGTGGGCTGCGTATCGCCTGCCGCCAGAAAGAATATTCGTTGCAAGCCGGATGCGCGCTGCTGCTGGATGGCAAGCAGGCTGTTTCAGTGGAGGCGCAGGCGGGGGCACGGGTTGCCGCGTTCCGCTTCCGGTGTGAAAAAGGCAAGCCTCCGCTACGGGCTGGCCGGGTGAATCAAGTGGCTCATGGGCCGGTACAGGAGGCGCTTTACACAGTCCTATCGGCGGTAGACGAACCCGCAGAGCCTCTTGCGTGCAACCAGCTCAGCCTACAGTTTGCGCTTTTGCTATACGAGTGGCGAGGGGCGGCAGAAAATAGAGAACGAAAGCCAACCGTATCCGCCTATGAAGCGGAAATCCATGAGGCAGTATCCTATATGCGGGCACATCTGGATGAAAAAATCCAGATGTCGGAGCTGGCCAAGGGGCTGCACCTCTCTGAGCGGAATTTTCGCAAGTGCTTCACGGCGTCGATCGGGGTTTCTCCCAAGGCATATTTGCAGAAGGCGCGGCTGGAACACGCTAAGGATCTGCTGCGGGCCGGAGAGCAGAGCATCAGCGAAATATCGGAAGCGGTCGGGTATTATTCCCAATTTCAGTTCAGTCGAGATTTTAAAAAGGAATACGGCCTAACGCCCTCTGATTATCGCGGCGGAGCGGAGGTTCCCCGCGCAAAAAAGGCCGGTAATCCGAAAAAGAAATAGGAGGCTATCTCATGATAAACGTTACCTTAAAGGGCGGCGAAATCCGTCAGTATGAAGCTGGCACAACGGCTTTGGATGTTGCCAAAGCCCTTGGATCAGGGCTCTACAAGGCTGCCTGTGCATGCAAAATCAACGGGGAGCCATGCGATTTGCGCACCGCGTTGCCGGATGGTTGTGAGCTTGCCATTCTCACCTTTGACGATGCGGAGGGGAAACATGCTTTCTGGCATACTGCTTCGCACATCATGGCGCAGGCCGTTAAACGGCTGTATCCGGATGTGAAGCTTACCATCGGCCCGGCGATCGAGAACGGCTTTTACTATGATTTTGACGCTGGCGAGCCGCTTACACCCGAGACACTGGAGAAAATTGAGGCCGAGATGAAACAGATCGTCAAGGAGGCGCTGCCGCTTGAGCGGTTTGAGCTTTCCCCAAACGAAGCGGTCAAGCTTATGGAGGCGAAAAACGAGCCCTATAAGGTGGAGCTAATCGGCGAGCACGCGGGAAAGGGCGAGCCGATTTCCTTTTACCGGCAGGGTGAATTCACGGAGCTCTGCGCCGGGCCGCATCTGCCGGATACGGGCCGGGTCAAGGCCTTTAAGCTTACCAGTTGCACAGGCGCTTATTGGCGCGGTGACGCAAAAAATCAGATGCTTCAGCGCATTTATGGCACGGCGTTCCCAAAGCAGGCCGCGCTGGACGAATATCTGGCCCGCATGGAAGAGGCCAAGAAGCGCGATCATAGGAAACTTGGAAAAGAGCTGGAACTGTTTACCATCATGGAGGAGGGCCCCGGCTTCCCGTTTTTCCTGCCCAAAGGGATGGTTCTCAAAAATCTGCTGATCGACTATTGGCGCGAGATCCACCGCGAGGCAGGCTATCAGGAAATTTCCACGCCAATGATCCTTAGCCGCTCTCTCTGGGAGCGCAGCGGCCATTGGGCGCATTATAAAGAAAACATGTATACCACTGTGATCGATGAGGAAGATTATGCGATCAAGCCGATGAACTGCCCAGGCGGGATGCTGGTGTATAAAACGAAGCCGCGTTCCTACCGCGATCTCCCCCTGCGGGTGGGCGAATTGGGGCTGGTGCACCGCCATGAGCTCTCCGGCGCGCTGCACGGGCTGATGCGTGTGCGCTGCTTTACGCAGGATGATGCGCATATCTTCATGACTCCGGATCAAATCAAGGAGGAAATCAAGGGTGTGGTGGCGCTGATCGACAAGGTGTACGGCACATTTGGCTTTCCTTACAAGATTGAGCTATCCACCATGCCGGAGGACCATATGGGCGAGCTTGCGGACTGGGAACGCGCAACGGATGCCCTGCGTGGCGCCATCACTGAGCTCGGCTATGCGTATGAGGTCAACGAAGGCGACGGCGCCTTCTATGGCCCAAAGCTCGATTTCCATTTGCAGGATTGCCTAGGCAGAACTTGGCAGTGCGGCACGATCCAGCTCGATTTTCAGCTGCCTGAGCGCTTCGAGCTCGAATATACGGGCGCGGACGGCCAAAAGCACCGCCCAATCATGATCCATCGCGTGGTGTTCGGCAGCATTGAGCGCTTCATCGGCATTCTGATCGAGCATTTCGCGGGCGCATTCCCGCTATGGCTTGCGCCGGAGCAGGTGCGCATCCTGCCAATCTCCGAGCGCCACCACGAAAAGGCGCGGGAGATATACCAGCAGCTCTTTAACGCGGGGATGCGAGTTGAAATCGACGAGCGCAGCGAAAAAATCGGCTACAAGATCCGTGAGGCGCAGTTGCAAAAAATTCCGTATATGCTCATCATCGGCGACAAGGAGGCGGAGAGCGGAACGGTATCCGTCCGCCGCCGTGGCGAAGGCGACCTTGGTGCGGTGAAAACAGAGGCGTTTCTTGCCACCGCGCTTGCGGAAATCACAGCGAAACAAATGAACTGATAAAGGGAGATTCAATATGATTCATGTAACATTAAAAGGCGGCGTCGTCCGCCAGTATGAGGATGGGGCCACGGCGATGGATGTTGCCAAATCTTTAGGCGCCGGGCTTTATAAAGCTGCGTGTGCATGTAAAATTGACGGAGCCCTGTGCGATCTGCGCACCGCGCTGCCTGGGGACTGCGCGCTTTCAATTCTCACCTTTGACGATGCGGAGGGCAAGCGCACCTTCTGGCACACGGCCTCCCATATTATGGCGCAGGCGGTCAAGCGGCTGTATCCACAGGCGAAGCTCACGATCGGCCCGGCAGTTGACAACGGCTTTTACTACGATTTCGACGCGGAAGAGCCGTTCACCCCGGAGTCGCTCGCCAAAATTGAAGCCGAAATGAAAAAAATCGTGAAGGAAGCGCTGCCGCTGGAGCGGTTTGAGCTTGCGCCTGATGATGCGGTTAAGATTATGGAGGAGAAAGACGAGCCCTATAAGGTGGAGCTCATCCGCGAGCATGCGGAGAAGGGCGAGCCGATTTCCTTCTACAAACAGGGGGAATTCACGGAGCTGTGCGCCGGCCCGCATTTGCCGGATACAGGCCGGGTCAAGGCATTCAAGCTGACAAGCTGCACGGGCGCTTATTGGCGCGGCGACGCAAAGAACAAGATGCTCCAGCGCATTTACGGCACCGCGTTTCCGAAGCAATCCGAGCTGGATGCGCATCTAACGCAGCTGGAGGAGGCCAAAAAACGCGATCACAATAAGCTTGGCCGCGAGCTGGAGCTCTTTACGACTTCCGACGTGATCGGCCAGGGGCTGCCGATCCTGCTGCCCAAGGGCGCGCGTATTGTTCAGATTTTGCAACGCTTTGTGGAGGATGAGGAGCAGAAGCGCGGCTGGCTGCTGACGAAAACGCCGTTTATGGCGAAGAGTGATCTCTACAAAATTTCCGGCCATTGGGATCATTATAAAGACGGCATGTTCGTGCTGGGCGACGAGGAGAAGGATGACGAGGTGTTCGCCCTGCGCCCGATGACCTGCCCGTTCCAATATCAGGCGTATCTCAACAAATCCCGCTCCTACCGCGACCTGCCGCTGCGCTATAACGAGACCTCCACGCTGTTCCGCAACGAGGCCTCCGGCGAGATGCACGGATTGATCCGTGTGCGGCAATTCACAATTTCCGAGGGCCATCTGATGTGCACGCCCGAACAGTTGGAGGATGAATTCAAGGGCTGCCTGGAGCTCGCCATCTTTATGTTGAAAACGGTGGGGCTGTATGAGGATGTATCCTATCGCTTCTCTCAGTGGGATCCAGACGACCGTGAAAAATATATCGGCACACCCGAGCAGTGGGCCGAGGCGCAGGGCGTGATGCAGAAAATCCTCGACCATCTGGGGCTGGATTATGCCGTGGGCGTGGGCGAAGCAGCTTTCTACGGGCCGAAGCTTGATATCCAGATTAAGAATGTCCACGGAAAAGAGGATACGCTCATCACCATCCAGATCGATCAGATGCTCGCGGAAAAATTCGGCATGGAGTATACGGACAAGGACGGCGCAAAAAAGAACCCCTATATCATCCACCGCACCTCCATCGGCTGCTACGAGCGCACGCTTGCGCTGCTCATCGAGAAATACGCGGGGGCATTCCCGCTGTGGCTTGCGCCGGAGCAGGCGCGCATCCTGCCGATCTCCGAGCGGCACCATGACACGGCGCGCGCGGTTTATGAGAAGCTGTGCGGCGCGGGCCTCCGCGTGGAGCTGGATGAACGCAGCGAGAAGATCGGCTATAAGATACGCGAGGCGCAGCTTCAGAAAATCCCGTATATGCTCGTCGTCGGCGACAAGGAGGCGGAGAGCGGGACAGTATCCGTCCGTATGCGCGGGGAAGGCGATATCGGTGCGATGGCCGTTGATGATTTTTTGGCGCGCGCGTTGCTGGAGGTAGCGGAAAAAAAACGGTAAGGAACGTGTAAAAAAGGCTGTAGGGCTCTTGTTCTGCGGCCTTTTTACAATATTATATAAGGGAGGAGTAAAGAAAGCGACGGAGTATCCTGCCGCCGCTTTCTGAAACAGCAAGCTATGAAGAAGCTCAGTAAAAAAGCCAGGACGGCCATCATCAGCACGGTAGCCGTCGTGCTTGTCGCCGCAATTGCCGGCACGAGCGGGTATCTTATCCACAAGAAGGTGCCGGTTAAGCCCTCCAACGAAGTGGAGCAGGTGGAGATCGACACCAAAACCGCCGGCACACTGCGCATGGGGGTCATCAGCGACACCCAGCTGCCACCGAATAAAAAGCTGGAAGAGGCGCAGGAGGGCCTTTACCGCGAAAACCTAAAAAAAGGCGTTTGAGCTGCTGAAAACGCAGAACGTCGACGCAATTCTCCACGTGGGGGATATTGGCGATATGTGCAGCAGGTATGCGTATGAAACGTATCTCAATGTGTTTCACGAGGTATTCCCGGACGAAAACACGCGTCCCTATGAGTTCCGCATCATGGGCAATCATGATACCTGGTTCGATACCGATTGGAGCACCACGCCCGCCAAGCACAAGCTTTACCAGAGCGTGTTCAAAGAGAACCCGAACCGCCATCTTTCCATCAACGGCTTCCACTTTATCTGCGCAAGCCCTGACAACACCGGAAACGCGGACGGCTATTCCCAGACAATGCGCGATTGGATGAAGGAGCGCCTTGCGGTTGCGAAGGAGCAGACAAAGACGGGCAACCCGATCTTCTTGATCACGCACCATAACATTCCGGATACTGTCTACGGCGGCAGCGACTGGGGCGCGGAGCAGGTGCGCCAGGCGGCCACCGATTTTGAGCAGGTTGTCTCGATTTCCGGCCACAGCCATTTCTCCATATTGGATGAACGCTCGATCGACCAGAACCAGCTCACTGCCTTCACCACGCAGTCGCTCGCCTATGTGGATATGGAACGCAATATGTTCAACGCCTTTAAAGGCCTCTATGACGACGAAGGGACGCTCAAATATAACCCCTCCTCCAGCTACGCCAGCGCGCCCGCGCGAGATGATGAAAAGCCGATGTGCCTGATCATGAATATCACGGATCAAAGCACGGTAGTCGAGCGATGGAATATTATCGACCAGGTTGAGGAGAAGGCTGACAGCCGCTGGAAGCTCACCTACCCGATGGAGCGCGGCAATTTCCAATACCGCTATGATGCGCGCGCAGCGAAAAGCGTTGCGCCGGAATTTCCTAAGAACGCTTCTATAACCTATAATCCGTCCATCCCTTCAACGCGCGAAGTGGCTGGAAAAAACGCCTACTCTGCCGGGCGTCAGCTTCCCCGCGGCAACAAATCCGGATTTGGTCAACCTCTATCTCTATGAGCTGACCAATGCGCAGACGGGCAAGACATATGTTTATAAGACCTATTCCGATTATTATCTGGGCCTCGGCTCCATGGCAAAGCAGGTGGATTGGGCGATCGATCCGACGCTGCCCAGCGGCAGATATACGGTAAGGGTTTATGCCTATGAATCCTTTGGTAAGCGCAGCGAGCCACTAACGGCGGAGATTGATTACACGCAGCCGCAGCTCGAAATTCAGAAATAACATAGAAAACGGCCGGGCGGCGGCCTTTGCCCGACCTATCTGAAGGAGAAAGCAGATGAAAAAAATTTGGAAAATCGTCATTGCGGCGGCCGTTGTGCTGGTTGTGGCGGCGGCTGTGACTACGGCGGTGTGCCTTCATTTCTTTTTAGCGCCCAAAATTGCCGAAACAAAAGATCTGGGCAGCGTCCATGACGGAAAAAACCTGCGCGTGGGTATCCTTGGCGATACGCAGCTGCCCGGCAGCGAAGAGGAGGAACAGGCCAACAAAGGCGTCTACAAGGCGAACCTGAAGGCGGCGCTCGAACTGATGAAGGAGCAGAAGGTCGATTTACTCATCCACGTTGGCGATTTCTGCGAGGTGGCGAGCGATTTCGGCTATCAAACCTATTTATCCGTATTCAATGAAGTATATTCGGACGCGGCCAGCCGCCCGGTGACCCAGTATATCATGGGCAACCATGATTTTTGGACGGAGGGCAGCCACGGTTACCCGGGCTATAAGCAAAACCTGTTTGAAAAGAATTTAGAGCAGTCGCCCTGGACGCACCTAATCCTCAACGGTTTTCATTTTATCGCCGCTAGCCCGGATTCAGGCGACTCTAGCCGTGCCTACACGGGCCGCGCGCTTAACTGGCTGGATGAGCAAATTGCGCTAGCAGAGAAGGAAGCGGAAAAGGACGGCAAGCCTATTTTCGTCATCACGCACCAGAACCCCAGCGCCACGGTTTACGGCAGTGGGGAGTGGGGCGACCAGAGCTTGAAGAGCCTGCTCGACAAATATCCGCAGGCGGTGTCGATCTCCGGCCATAGCCATTTCTCAATTCTCGACGAGCGTTCTATTTATCAGGACAAGTTCACGGCCTTTACAACCCAGTCCATCGCCTATCTGGAGATGGAGCGCGATAAATTCGACGCCTTCCGCGCTTATGACGCGGAAACGAACGCTTACAGCACGCTGAAGGGCTATATCAGCTGCCCACCGGACGATACGCATGTGCCGATGTGCCTAATTATGAATGTCGGGCAGGAAAAAACAGAGATCGAGCGATGGAATGTGCTCGAAAAATGCGAGGAAAAGGCGGACAGCCGCTGGACACTTGCCTATCCGCTTGACCTGGCGCATTTTACCTATCGCATGAACGACAGGCAGATCGGGAGGGCTGCGCCGGTGTTCCCACAGGGCGCGGCAATTGCCTATGAATCCGCGATTTCGAATTGGAACCCGGATGGAGCGGTCAAATCGCTCCCCGGTATCTCATTCCCCGCTGCGCGGCATACGGATCTGGTGCACAGCTATTTCCTGCGCCTGACGAATACGCAGACGGGCGCGCAATATGAATATACGGTCTATTCCGATTTTTATAAAGGCGAAAAAAGCATGGCGGATACGGTGAAGATTGCAATTGATCCGTCCGTGCCGGGAGGCAGCTATCGCGTGGAGGTATATGCGGCGGAATCCTTTGGGCAGATGAGCAAGCCCCTGGCCGGGGAGATCGACTACCGGCAGCCCGCGCCGCAGCAGCAGGTGCAATAAGGTTTGAGCCTATATATAATGAAAAGGCGGTGCAGGGGAAATCCCCCTGCACCGCCCCTTTTGTAAGGGGCCGCTGATGCGTTGTTTACAGGCAGCGCCCCGGTGATCACCGTAGAAGCCTGCGGTCGGGCGGCTTCAACCGTTTTAGGCGGGGAGCATGGAGGAAATGATTTTGACGAATTCCTCCTCTGTCAGGTTATCCGCTACGACCTCATAATCCAACCCCGCAAACTGAAACTGAGCGATCAACAAGTCGTAATAGCCAGCGGGCGTGTTGGGGCCGTCCTCAACGACTGTGTACGGACCGTAGTCCATTTTACGTTTGCCGAACAGCACCGCATGGCCGTTGAGATCGGTTTTTTGCATATCGTCCGGCCAGACATAGATGCAGTCGCTCCATAATTGCATTTTGGAGACCGATATGACCAACTTCCGTTCGAGCGGATTATAATCTGGGTTTCCAGGTGTTTCCTGATAATAAAAGCCGATAGAATCGTACAAAATGGTGCCGTCGTTTTTGTATATCATTGTAAAGGACATATCCTTTACATCAATGGCGTGCAAATCAGACGGAAGAAATGTGGGGCGAACGTCCCGGCCTAAATATTCCACCACCTGCGCAAAGGTCAGCTGCTTTTCAAAGGTCTCTTTCGGGTCGTAGTAGCGCCTGCTTGCGGAAATTGCTGCGCCGAGCTCATTAAAATGCGCTTTGGGCGCAGCGGCAGGCGTTGGGGGCTGCGTCTCCGGCGCCGCCGCAGCGAGCGTAGGGGGTTGCGTTTCGGCCGCGGCGGGGTGATTTGGGAGCGGGCTCCACTGGGAGAACAGCACGGCCGCTGTGAGCAGCAGCGCGATGCATGCGGCGGCTGGTAAATAGGTGCGAAGGCTTTTTCGGCGCGCCTTTGGCGCGCACTCGCGCAGGATGTTCTGCCGGACCTGCTCTGGGTCGGGCAGGCAGGGCGCGATTGCCTGCCGAAGCAAATCTCGTTCTTGCATGAGAGTCATCCTTCCTTTCTTTGTATGCCGGGGATTGTACGGCTGTAGCGTTTTTTAAGGCTGATATTTCGCACGCAGCTCGGAGAGCGTGCGATACAGGCGGTTTTTCACGTTGGATTCGGTCATCTGCAATTCCGCCGCGATCTGCGGGATTGTTTGCTCCATATTATAGAAAAGATAAAATATTTTTTGGGTAACGGCAGGTTTGCCGCGCAGATGGAGGCGTATTTCAGCGAGAAGCGCGTCGGTGACCAAGCGGTCGTCAATGGAGGGTTCCTGCGTTTGCAGGGCCGCCTCGAACGGCTCGCCCTCTCGGTTTTCCCGTTCTATAGGAAGCCCGTTTTTCAACTTTTGCAGCAGGGTATAGTGCCGGTAGACCTTTTGTTTTGCAATTTGCATGGCAAAGGCCTCCGAGTTTTGGACATATTCGCCTCCCCTTTTTTTCAGAATGAAAAAAAGCTCTGTGTAGGTTTCCTGAAAGATATCCTGAATATCAGAAGGGTTTCCGCATTTTGAGGTGATATAGATGAGAACCTTTTGACTCGTTTCGTCGTACATTTGATTGAAAAGGGGTTCGATTGCCTGGCCGGCCATTCCAATGCCTCTCTTTCCTTTGATGGCGGCGTGCTGAAACCTGTATGGCGGTTTGACGCCGTTCACTGTAGAAGCGTCTGAATCAGTCGAAAAAGTTTCAGAAGAATGAAACATTTTTTAAGAAAAGAGCTTTAGCTTGCATCGGCCTAGCCCGATGCATTATAATGGATAAGGTCATATCCTGTTTTATTTCATTTCTCATTATGGGAAGGACGACGAACATGTATCGCTGCAATATTGTGCCACGCCCCAACCAGATTCAGCCCAGGGAGGGCTTTTTTACGATCCCGCGTGAAGGGCGGATCGAGGATTTTGTCACGCGTATGATCGATACGCGGTTATCCGGCGCGGAGAGCTACCGGTTGCATGTCCGCCCGGAGGGGATTACAATCAGCGCCGGCACGCCGCGCGGGCTGTTTTACGCGATGCAGTCGGTCAGGCAACTCATAGCCACTAGCGTAGGGCGGATTCCATGCATGTGCATCTGTGACGAGCCGGCCTACCCTTATCGTGCCTTTATGATTGACTGCGCCCGCCAATTTTTTCACCGTCGCGGATCTGAAAAAAATGATTGATGCCGCCGCGCTGTTTAAGATGAATGTGTTCCACTGGCATCTCACAGATGATCAGGGCTGGCGCGCTGAGGTAAAAAAACACCCGGAGCTGACCGAAATAGGCTCGATGCGGTGTTCCTCCGATTTTGGCGGAATCCATGTGGCCGGCCCTTATGGTGGGGCCTATACACAGGAGCAGATGAAGGAAATTGTTGCCTATTGCGCCGAGAGATATATTGAGGTGGTGCCGGAGTTTGACATGCCGGGCCATACCTCGGCCTTGCTGGCGGCGCATCCGGCTCTCTCCTGCACGGGCGGGCCGTTTCAGGTGCAAACAAAGCAAGGGATTTTTAAAGATATTCTATGTGCAGGCAAGGAGGAGACGTTTCGTCTCATTTTTGACGTCCTGGAGGAAATGCTTGCTGTATTCCCCTCCCGCTATATCCATATCGGTGGCGATGAAGCGCCGAAGGCGCGGTGGAAGGCCTGCCCGGATTGTCAGGCCCGAATGCGGGAAGAGGGGCTTTCAAGCCTTCAAGCGTTGCAGGGCTATTTTATGAACCGCATCATATCCTGGTTGGGCGACCGGGGGAGGGCGGCTGTTGTCTGGAACGAATCCCTGCGTGGCGGCAACCTTGCCCCCTCTGCCGTGGTGCAGATGTGGATGGATAAAAACGGGGAATGCGCGCGCTGGGCAAATGGTGGCGGCAAACTCATCGTATCCGATTTTTATCATTACTATTGTGACTACCCCTATGCGATGACCCCGTTGCGGAAAACGTACCATTACCGCCCGGCGCTCAAGGAAGTCAGGCCAATTTATCAAAAAAACATTCTGGGTGTGGAAGCACCGGTTTGGGCAGAATATATCGAAACCTTTGCGCACATGAGCGAAATGTGTTATCCTCGTTTTGCCGCCGTCGCAGAGGCGGGCTGGACGCGGGAAGAACGGCGCAATGCGGAGAGCTTTGAGCGGCGGTTTCAAATGGTGACGCCAATGCTTGCAGCATTGGGCGTCCATCCTGCTGCGCCGCAATTATGGAATCCGCGCCCGTATATGAGGTTGAAAGGAACAGCGCAATTTTTTCTGCCAAAGCTACCTTCTAATTTCCGTGATTAAGCATGTAGGGCATAAAAACAAAGGTTGAATTGTTCCAGGCGGGCCTTTTTCGAGTGCCCGCCTATTGTTTTTTGAAACGTCAGGCGCTCTCCGCTCGATGAGAGAGAAAAAATTGGATAAGTGGGGAATAGAAAACGGGAAATTCTTTTCATTATAAATAGAAAAGGTGCGTTGCTTTCCTATGGTTTTTAGGGATTATCCTATTTTGCACATATTTTTATCGAATAAAATGGTTTTATTCTACATAAACAGGCTTTTTCAAGGCCTGAAAATATTGCGTACGCTGGGCGAATCGGCTAGAATAAGAATTAGGAACCTTGTGTTTTTTCACAACGTGCAGAAAAGGAGCGACTTGTATGGCTGAATTGAGATGGCATCCCTTGACCAAGGATTGGGTGATGATTGCGAGCAACCGGCAGAACCGGCCCAATATGCCGAAGGATTATTGCCCGATTTTGCCCGAGCTTTGGCAATGTGCCCGATTATGAAGTGCTGAAATATGATAACGATTT
>ENA-OQCL01000600-OQCL01000600.1-human-gut-metagenome-genome-assembly--contig:-NODE-600-length-16543-cov-5.021625_pt1 | contig 16543 bp, 8 predicted proteins | sample MGYA00242502_ERZ504586 | MGnify/ENA primary metagenome ERZ504586 (study PRJEB26092, sample SAMD00036316) | human gut metagenome | host: Homo sapiens | study: EMG produced TPA metagenomics assembly of... | reverse complement strand
TCGGCGAACATCGCCGCCGCCCGCTCCTTGGTGGCGCGGTCGTATCTCAGCCGCAGGTCGATCGCCATGCATGCCTCCCGTCTCCCGGATCAAGGTTTCCTTGTCCAAGAAACGGGGTGCGGTTCACCCCGTTCGCCGCAGGGGCATACTCGGCCAAAAGCCATGCTCCTTGCATTGCTCCGCCACGCTTCTGAAGGAGAGGTTGCTTGTAGGGAATGCCGGGACCGCCGCTTTTTGTCCGCATGGGCGTGTAGGATATGATGCGAAGACGTTGAACGGAGGGCCATGTCCATCCAAATCGATCGCATTCCCTTGTCGGTACAGCTCGGCGCGGAAGAGCTGAAGGCGCTTGAGGGGTTATTGGAGAGCTCTGGCCGCGTGACGCTTATCGTGCCCGATTTCGGCGTGCGCGACGCGTGTCGCCGCGCGCTTGCCGATGCCGGTTGCGGCGTTGGCATCGACGTTACGACTCCCGACGGATGGATTCAGTCGCTGTGGGAGCTTATGGGCGACGGCAGGCGCATCGTATCGGGCGCGCAGCGCCGTTTGCTCGCGACCCGTTCCCTTCTATGCGACCGCGAAGAAGGGAGCATGCGGGGCGAGGGAGCCGCTTCCGCGGGGAGCGCGTGTGGCGAGGGGATGGCTTCCGCGAGGGGTGCGCAGAGCGAGGTTTCAGCTCCTGTGGAGCATGCGGCGGAGGACTTCTGCACCCCCGGCATGATCAAGATGATCGCCCGCGCGGCGCGCCTCTATCTTCCTTACATCGAACGTCGCGCCGATCGTGCGACCTGCTCGGCTTCTGAGCGGCGTATCGTTCGCGCCCTTAAGCGCTACGCTCGCTCTCTGCAAGATTTGGGGCTTATCGAGGGCTCTTCGGCTGCGGCCGTGCTTTCCGAGGGGCTTGCGGAGCGCCTGCCGGCCTGCGCGGGCGCCGTTGTGCTGCGCGGCGTCCACGAACTCCCGGAATATCTGCTTGAGCTCATCGGTGCCGTTGCTTCGGGCGGAACGGTGCGCATAGTGCTCGAGCTCGAGGCGGCAGCCGAGGCCGAGGCGCTCGCCCAGAGGTTCGGCGTTGCCGCCCACGGCGTGGCAGCTCTGGCCCAGCTGAGTGCGGGGGACGCCTCGCGCCCCGGTATCCCCTTGCGATTCGCTGAGGTCTGCGGGCCCTCGGCGCGCGAGGCGGCGTACGGCCTGATCGTCTCTGCAGCGGCACGCGAGGCAAGAGGCGCCGAGAGCGCCTGTCCTGCGCCCGCCGTGGCGGTTGCCGCTCCCGATCCCGCCGGCATGTTCCGTGACCTTGCTCCGCGTCTTGCTGCTCAGGGGATTGCGTCCTCGCTCGAGGTCCGGCTGGCGTTTCGCGATACGCGCGCCGGCCAGGCCGTCGCGGCGCTCTCCGATTTTCTCGAGCGCGTGAACGGCGAGGAGGCGAGTGCGTGGTGGCCTGCTCCCGAGATTCCCGACTGGATTCGCTCTCCGTTTTCGGGCCTTGCCTCGGGTGCGCCCCGTATCGCCCGCATGCTCGATACGCGCCTGCGCAAGACGCGCAGCCTCACCAAGAAAACGCTCATGCGCGAGCTCGATAGCCTCCAGAGCCGTGAGCTCAACCGCGAGCGCGAGCTTGCGGAGCGCGGTGGGCGCGAGCGGCGGCCCATCGCGGTCAAAGCCGTTGTCGATGCGCTCGACGACGGCGCATACTCTCGCGCGTTCCAGCTCATGGCGGCATGCGCCTCGTCGGCACCCCTTGCCGCCTTTGGGGCGGAGGGACTCGCCGCCAAGCAGATGGAGCTCGCGGCGCTCGAGGCTGCCCAGGCTTTCATGGACGAGGCGCGCGAGCTCGGCGTCGCTGAGTCTCAGGCGTACCTTGCCTTGCCCGAGCTTACCGTCCGCTATGCGCAGCAGTTGGCTCCGCGGAGCTCCGAGGGCGAATGCCCGGACGGTTCATGTGCTTCACAGGCGCAGCCGACCGTGGCTTTTCGCTCGCTGGATGCGCTGGCGTCCTCTACCCCCGCATCGAGCGCGGTCGCATTCCTGCTCGATGCGGATGCTTCGTCCTATCCTTTGGCGGAGCGCGATACGCCCTTGACGCTGCTTGCCGAGAAATTGGGGTGCGCTGGCATCTCCGCGCAGCCCGCTGAGCGCCAACGCGTGCGGTTCCGTCATGCCGCGGAATCCGCTCAGGTTGCCGTATTCGGCTATGTTGCGAACGACCGGCAAGCGGAGGAGCGCTACCCGGCGCTCGTCTATGCCGAGGCCAAGGCTGCGGCGGGCGAGAGGGGGCAAGGTGCCTGCGTGCTCGGCCTTCCCCTTGCCATCGAGGGCGCTGCGGCCGCGCTTGACGGGGCGCCTGCTCCGTGCGCCGCTGCCATGCGCGCGCTCGACGCGCTTGATAGCACGTTGGGCAAGCTGCCCAACGAGGGGGCTTTGTTTGCCAATCTCGACCTCGCCGGGGGCGTGGGCGCCCGCCGCGATGCAGTTGGTGCAGCGGGCGAGCATTCCTTAGCCCCAGAGCTCAACCGCTTCCTGCTTTTGCCCGAGCGGAGCCTTGGCTCGCGCACGGTGCCGCGCACGCTTTCCGCCTCTCAGATCGAGAACTACCTGGCGTGCCCCTACCGCTGGCTCGTGAGCAACCGCGCCGCCACCCGGCGCCTCGATGTGGGCTTCGGCCCCATCGAGATGGGTAACTTCGTGCACGATGTCATGCAGCGCTTCCACGAGCGGCTCATCGACGAGGGCCTCATGCGCGTGCGGCCTGAGACCGTGGACGCCTGCCTCATCCAGATGGACCAGGCGTTCATCGAGATACGTGCGGACCACCTGCGCGGCAAGTACACGCATGGGAAATATGCGCGCGAAGAGCGGCCCCGCGCCATTCGCGGGCCGCTTGTCCCGCTCGACGAACTCGAGCGCAACCGGCTGGACGCAATGCTTTCCAAGCTGCATGAAGTCGTGCGCTACGAGGCGGACATGCTCTCCATCTTCACCCCCTCGCAGTTTGAGTATTCCTTCGACAAAGAGGGCGTGACCTATGCGGGCCGTGCGCTCGGCGGTCGTATCGACCGAATCGACACGGCAGAGGATGCCGGGTTCGGGGAGCGCTTCGTGGTGATCGATTACAAGAACCGAGCCTCCGTGCGCGAGCTTGGATGCCCCGATCCCACCATGATGCTCGACGAAGGGGAAGAGCTGCCGCAGGGATGGCTACCGGGCCGCGACGCGGATCGCGCCCCCAAGGTCCAGACCCTTATCTATGCCCAAGCCCTGGAACACCTGGGGGCGGGTTCGGCGCAGGGTGCCGTCTACTTCGCAACGCGCGGTCCCGAGGTCGCTGGCGCGGTGGCAGATTCCCTTACCGCCTCTGAGCCCCCGGCCTTCCCGCACGATGCCGTCTCGGACTATCCCGGCGTCAAGCCCCCGCGTTCACGTACCGCGAAGCACGATGGCTTCCTCAAGTTCAAGACGCTGCTCGATACGGTGGAGGAGGGGGTTGCCCGTGAGCTCGATGCGCTCGAGGCGGGCGCCATCGCCCCGCGCCCCGCGGCCGACTCCTGTTCGTTCTGTCCGCTCACGATGTGCGAAAAGAGGCGCTGATGGCACGGGTAACCCTTGAGGCAAAGCAGGAGCGCATCGTGCGCACGCTCGAAGGGCCGCTCTTCGTTTCGGCGGGCGCCGGTTCCGGCAAGACCTTCACGCTCACCCAGCGCGTGCTCTATGCGCTCAAGCCGGGCTCCAAGCCGCGAGACCAATGGGCGGATCCCGATCGGCCCGAAGCCTTTCTCGATAGCATCGACCAGGTGCTTGCCATCACGTTCACGGACAAGGCGGCGACCGAACTCAAGGAGCGCATCCGTTCGGCGCTTCGCGAGGAGGGCCTCGATGCCGAGGCCGAGAAGGTCGATAATGCGTGGATTTCAACCATCCATGGCATGTGCTCGCGCATCATCCGGGCCCATGCGCTCGATCTTGGCGTCGACCCCGCTTTCACGGTCGCGGGCTATGCAGACGATCTCAAGCGCCTCGCCGTCGAGCACGTGCTGAGGCGCGTGACGGCGGAAGATGTCGGCGGCACAGGGCCCTTCGACGAGCTGCTCGAGGCATTTGAGCTCGAGTCGCAAGATGGGTCGATGAGCCTTTCGAGCTTGCTCTCCATCCTCGTTGCCATTCTTTCGAAGGTGTCGACGCTCATCGGTGGGCTTGAGGCGTTCGAGCAGGTGAAGGCGCATCCGTCGCATATTGATCTGTATGAAGCCTATCGCGATATTGCCGATACCCCGTCCTATGCGAACTGCGCCGCAGCGCGCTCGGCCGTCGAGGCGCTCGACGCCTATCTCGCATCCCCGCGCGATCTGCCGGCGCTCCGTGCTTGCTACGCCGCATGTGGCGAGCTCTCCAAGCAGGCGCGCGGCATGGGCAAAGACGAGAAGAGCTTCGTCGATGCGGTTCGTTCGGCACGCCCGGCATTTTTCGCCGAATCCTACCTTGCCCTGCGCGCGGACGCACTCGATGAACTCATGCCGCTCGCGGCAGAGGTCGATGCCGAATATCGCGCGCTCAAACATGATCGGTCGGTGCTCGATAACGACGATCTGCTCACGCTCGCCTACGAGGCGCTCAAGAACGACCCGCGCGTGCAGGCTGAGTTTTCCGGCAAGTTCAAGATGGTGATGGTCGACGAGTTCCAAGATACCGCCCAGCAGCAGGTGGAGCTTGTGAGCCTGCTCTGCAGCCCCGATGCACGCGAGCTCTGCACGGTGGGCGATGCCCAGCAGTCCATCTACCGGTTCCGCGGCGCAGATGTCTCGGTGTTTCGAAATAAGAAGGGCGATATCGAAGCCTCGGGCAACGGTACCGTGTGCAGCCTCGATGTCAATTACCGCAGCCATGCGGACATCCTCTCCTATGCCGACCGCATCTTCGGGGGCGAGGGCGCAAACCCGCTTGGCAGGGACTTCCTGCACCTCGACTCCTGCGGTGAGGAAACGCGCCGCGGCGCGCGCAAGGTGGGCTCGGGCACCTCTCGTCGGCAGGCGGTCCTCGTGTGCGGCGGCACCGCCGACACGCGCGCCGAGGCGAAGGCGGCTGCGGTGGCAGCGCGTCTTAAGCGGCTGCACGACGAAGAGGGTTTCGCCCCGAGCGACATGGTCATTCTCATGGCTCGCCTCACCAAGGCGAGTACGTACGCCCAGGCGGTGCGCGCCGCGGGCATGCCCTGCGTGGTCTCGGGTGGCACCTCGGTGTTCCGCAGGGCGCCCGAGGTGGGGGTCATCGGTGCGCTCCTCGCGTTTCTCGCCAATCCCGACGATGGAGAGAACGGCATCACGCCGCTTGTCACCTCGCCGATGTTCAACCTTGGCGCGACTGAGCTTTTGGCGCTATCCACCTGCGTAAATGCCGAGACGGGCATAACCGACACGCGCTCCATTACCGGCGAGGTGCTCCTGCTCGCTCCCATCATGGAGGAATTCGGGCCGCTGCCCGTGCTCGACCGCATGCGCGAGGTGTTGCTGCGCGCCGCCTCGCGAGCCGGTCGCGACCGCACGTCCGAGATCGTGCGCGACGCGGTGGTGGAATCCGGCTGGCTCGCCCGCCTGGAGGAGGGCGGTGCCCAGGAGCACGCCGTGGCGGCGAACGTGCTCAAGGCGCTCGCGATCGTGGAGGAAGAGGAGGAAGGCCGCGCCTTCGCCCCGCGCCTCGTCGCACGGGCCTTTGCGGACCACATCGCCCACGTCAAAGAATCTCCCGCAGCGCTTTCCGGAGCGGGTGAGGACGCGGTGCGCATCATGACGGTGCATGCTTCGAAGGGGCTCGAGTTCCCGGTGGTCGCGGTGGCTGAGTGCGACGGCATCCGATCGAACGGCGACCGCATCCAGTTCTGCGACCGCGCGGGCACGACGCTTTGGTCGGCGCTGCCCAACCGCTTCGAACCTGCCTCGGACAAAGACTTGCTCAAGTTGCCCGCGCTCGATTCCGGTGAAGACGGTGCGCCGGCGGGGGAGGGCGCTGTGCCTTCCCGTGCCTCGGAGGCATTCATCTTCATGCGGAATGAGCGTAACGCCCTGGACTACGAGGAAGCGGCGCGCCTCCTGTACGTCGCCATCACGCGAGCTCGCGAGGTCGCCATCCTCGCGATGGGCGCCGGTGCCGCTACAGAGCTCGAGCCGGGGCATGGCACGTCGCTCGTGGGCGAGGTGCTCGCGCGCATACTTCCGGGCGACGCCGAGAACGGCGGCTTGCCCGACCTCGGTGCCGACCGGCTCGATTTCGACGACGCCCATGCCGGCGATTTCCAGATGGTGCTGCTCGACGATCTCAGGTATCCCTCGAAGAGCGGGGGTGCCAAGCGTCCGCAGCTTGTGTTTCATGCCGAGGATTACCCGCTGGGGACGGCCGGCGTCGAGCCTGTTGGCATGGACGCCGGCGGCGGTGCCGGCGGTAGCGCGGCGCTCGATGAGGGCTCTTGCCCCATGAGCGCCCCCGAGCCCGCAACGCGCGAGGTGCTGCTGGTGCGGCCGGCAACGGTCGATGCCGCGACGCTCCCGCTTCCACCGGTCGCTCGAGATTCCTACAGCTATACCTCGATGGCTGCTGAGCTTCATGAGGAGGGGGAGGATCGCTTCTCGGCGGCGCCGGTAGAGGCGGCAGGCGAAGATGAGTTCTCGCTTGGCGAGCCGGGCGCGCAATTCCCTGATGGCAAGCCGGATGATGCGGCCGGTGAGGCGACCTCGCGCCGTCCCCATGGTCCTGAGCCCGCTTCTTTGGACGACCCCACCGCCCTGGGTTCTGCGTTTCACGCGGCAGCTCAATGGCTCATCGAGACGGGTGCGGATAGCGTGCCGGTCGAGCGCATCGAAGCCCTCGTGCGCTACTGGGGCGTGAGCCCAGCCCAACGTGAACGCCTCACGACGGCACTTGCCCGCTGGGAGGGCTCGCGGGTCCGTGCCGAGTTGCTCTCCTGGCCGCAGGTTCGCGCCGAGGTGCCGTTCTTCAGCCTTGGCATGGATGAGGCGCGCGAGCGCTTCGGCGCGTACGCCGAGGGCGCCATCGACGCTCTCGCTACCGATCCGGCGCGCCCCGGCGAGGCGCTCGTCATCGACTACAAGACGGGTGGCAGCGCGAACGAGACAGCCGAGCAGCTCCAGAAGAAGCACGAGCTTCAGGCGCGTGTGTATGCCGACGTGCTGCACCGCGCCGGCTTCTCGCGCGTTGCCCTCGCCTTCGTCCGCGTCGAGATTGAAGATCCCGCCCACGTCGGTGAGCCTCAGGTGGTAAGGTACGAGCAATAGGGAATGCGCGCCGAGCCTGGGGCTTTCGGCGCGCGGCCGAGATAGCTGAAAGGTTGCCATGCAGATCACACGCACGCTCTCGATTACGGCCGAGGAATTCTTCGATCAGATTGAGCAATCGATTCTCGCAGATATCAAGGGGGCCACGGGGAAAGACATCTCGCGTGCCAAGCTCAACGGCTTCAAGTACAAGAAGCGTGCACGTGGCGGCGGCAAGGGCGGCACGCCCATGGACGTGAAGGTCAAGCGCTACCGCTACCTTGAGCTCTATGAGGTTCGGTTCACCTATGCCACCGGTGTGAACACCCTGCGCTACCAGGTTATCGAGGTGGGCGACGGCTCGCTCACCATCGAATACGCGGAGGAGCTCGAGGCCCGCGGCGGGTCCGACAAGGGCATCAGGGGCACCATCAATCGCAAGCTCTACGATGCCCGCATTCGCCGTCGGGCTGTGAAGACGCTCAAGGCTATCGAAGAGATGGCGGTGCGCGACCGCAAGGCGCGCGAGAACAACCCTAAGCTCGCCGAGCTCGAAGATGGCCCCGAGGCGGATACCGAGGGTGAGGAGCAAGCGGAATAGGCATCGTGCGTTCCCCTCGCACCCCCTGCTAAGCTAACGGGCGCAAAATCGCAGAAAAGCGGGGGTATAAAAAAGCGATTTCTCGCGAAAAGCTGCCCGCAAACGCAAGGAGTGCGTTATGAGGGCGGCATCCCACAGGGAGCCGTCCCTACGCACCATCTATCGAACACGCTGTGGTGCTTCCGAGCATCGCACAATTGTTCGAAATCGTGTCCGCCCCCGTGCGGTAGAATCGGGTTCCGGAATCGGATGGCCAATATCGCACCGCACCCGTACCACGCCTGCGCCCGTGCCGCTTCCGCATCAAGCATGTTCGTCGTACCAGCACATACCTAAGGAGATGCACCGTGGCCTTCGTTCACCTTCACAACCATTCTGAATATTCCATGCTCGACGGCGCAACCCGCGTGAGCGACATGGTCAACCGCGCGGTCGAGCTCGGTATGCCCGCCGTGGCGCTCACCGACCATGGGTACATGTACGGTATCCCGGAGCTCGGTCTCGCGTGCGACGCGGTGAACAACGCCGCGCTCGATTTCAAGCAGTGGAAGCACGACAAGACCGCCTTCGCCGAGGGGGATTTCGGCGAGGCGCCCGAGGACGACAAGGCACGCGCCCAGTGGGAGCGCGACCGCGCTGCATGGGAGGCGGAGGGTTCGCTCGAGGGCACCAAGCCCGATCCGGTCATCAAGCCCATCTTCGGCTGCGAGGTCTATTTCACCCCAGACGAGACGCTTTCGCGCGACCGCAAGCCCGAGCTCTACCATATGATCCTCATTGCCCGGAACGAGACCGGCTACGTGAACCTCATGCAGACGGTCTCCGAGGCCGCAACGCAGGGGTTCTATTACAAGCCCCGTGTGACCCTCGACAATTTGCGCCGCCATCGCGAGGGGCTCATCGCCACCTCGGCATGCATCGCGGGCATCATCCCCAAGTGCATCGATCGCAACCAGCTCGACGAGGCCATCCGGTGGGCGGAAACCTTCCGCGATACCTTTGAACCGGGGAACTTCTACATCGAGATCCAAGACCACGGCATCACCACCGACCGAGGCCTTACCGACGAGCAGCTTTCCCGGCAGCTCATCGACATCGCCAAGCAGGTGGGCGTCAAGGTCATCGCTACCAACGACTTCCATTACCTCACGCGCGAGGATGCTCCGGTGCAGGACATCATGATGTGCATCGGCATGAACTCCAAGGTAGACGACCCCAACCGCATGCGCATGCATGGCAGCGAGTTCTACATGAAGACCGAAGAGGAGATGCGCGCGCTCTTCCCGTACTCCCCGGAGGCATGCGACAACACGATTGAAATTGCCGAGAAATGCGACGTCCAGCTCGAGTGGGGAAAGATCATCCTCCCGCGTTACCCGTTGCTAGACCCCGGTGAGACGCACGAGAGCCAGTTCCGTCGCGAGTGCGAGGAAGGCCTCGCCAAGCGCTATGGAGAGGACTGGGAGACCAGGGTCATAAACGGCATCTCCGTGAAAGAGCGCTTCGAATTCGAATACAAGGTCATCTGCGACAAGGGCTTCGCCGCGTACTTCCTCATCGTGGCCGAATACGTACGCTGGGCCAAGCAGAACGGCATCGGCGTGGGCCCGGGCCGTGGCAGCGCCGCCGGCGCTATCGTGGCCTATGCCATGGACATCACCACCTTCGATCCCCTCGAGAACGGCCTCATGTTCGAGCGATTCCTCTCGCCCGAGCGCACCGAGATGCCCGATATCGATATGGACTTCGACGATGAGCGGCGGCTCGAGGTAATCGAGCACGTCCGCCAGCTGTACGGCCCCGAGAAGGTCACGCACGTCATCACCTACTCGACCATCAAGGCGAAGCAGGCGATCAACGACGCCGCCCGCGTGCTCGACTATCCGGTGTATGTGGGCCAGCGGCTCTCCAAGATGATTTCGAGCGACCCGAAGGTCAAGCTCAAGCAGGTGCTCAGCAAGATCGAGGGCAAAGAGGAGAACTTCAACCCCGATTTTGCCGAAGCGTATGCCAAAGATCCGGATGCGCACCGCATCATCGATTCGGCGCTCTCCATCGAGGGCCTCACGCGTGGCGAGGGCGTGCATGCGTGCGCCGTGCTCATCTGCCGCGACCCGGTGAACGAGCACGTGCCCACCAAGCTCGACACCAAGGGCGGCGTGGAGATTACCCAGTACGAAGGCCATACGGTCGCCGACATGGGCCTCCTCAAGATGGACTTCCTGGGACTGCGCACGCTCACGGTCATCTCTAAGGCGAAGGCCAACATAAAGGCCAACCATGGCATCGATATCGATGTGGACAAGATCCCCTTCGACGACCCGGAGATCTTCAAGCTCATGCAGGGCGGCCATACCGCCGGCGTTTTCCAGGTCGAATCTGCCGGCATGACGGCTACCATCAAGAACATGAAGCCCACGGAATACAAGCACGTGGTCGCATTGATCGCCCTGTACCGCCCGGGCCCCTGGGCGCTGGCATGGTGGCGAGCTACATCAACCGTATGAACGGCAAAGAGCCTGCCGTCTCGTACGATCCGCGCCTTGACGATATCCTGGGCGAGACCTACGGCACCATGGTCTACCAGGAGCAGGTCATGAACATCTCGGTCGAGATGTGCGGCTTCTCCAAAGGCGAATCTGACTCCCGTATCCGCAAGCCCGTGGCCAAGAAGAAGATCAAGATGCTCACCGAGCAGGTCTTCAGCTGGGAAGACGGGCACGAGGAGACCATCTACGACCACTGGATGAACGGCGCCGAGCGGAACGGCTACAAGCGTCAGACGGCCCAGCGCATCTGGGACGACGTGCTCGAGTTCGCATCCTACGCGTTCAATAAGTCGCATTCCGCCGGCTATGCCATTCTCGTCATGCAGACGGCCTGGTTGAAGGCACATTATCCGCATGAATACATGGCGGCCGTGCTCACCTCGTATACCGGCAAGACCGAGAAGATCACGCATTACGTGAGCGCCTGCCGCCACGACGGCATCCCGGTGCTGCCGCCAGACGTGAACGAATCGGGTAAGGAATTCACGGCAACGGCGGAGGGCGTTCGCTTCGGCCTCGCGGGCATCCGCGGCGTGGGCGAGGGCGTGGCCCAGGCAATCATCGACGAGCGCACGCGCGGCGGCGCGTTCAAGAACCTGCACGATTTCGTCGACCGCGTCGACTCAAGCCAGGTGAACCGCCGCGTGATCGAGGCGCTTATCAAGTCCGGCGCCTTCGACTCCACGGGCTACACGCGTCGCCAGCTCATGAGTTTCGTTGATAAGGGCAACCCGGAGAACATCATCGATGCGGCCGCCAAGCGCCAGAGGACCGCGCGAAGGGGCAGATGTCGTTCTTCGACATGTTCGGCGATGTTGACGGTTCCGGCTTCGAGGTCGCGGTACCCGAACCCGACGGCCAGGAATGGGACCGCCACATGAAGCTCTCGGCTGAGCGCGATGTGCTCGGCATCTACGTCTCGGACCATCCGTTGCGCCCGTATGAATACGCGCTCTCCAAGGCGCGCGAGTTCACGCTCACGCAGATCGACACCGGCGTCGACCGGCGTGTGCCCGGCAGCGATACGACGGTGCACCAAGAGATCCCCGAGGGCAAGCCCTATTGGTTTGCGGGCATGGTCGCCGAGGTTTCTAAGCGCGTGACCAAGAATGGCGACCCTATGGCCATCGTGCGCCTGGAGGACATGGAAGGCGAGGCGACCATCGTCATCTTCCCCAAGACGTATAAGGAGTGCGAGGGCTTCCTGTATGGCGAGACGGATCCCGAAACGGGTGCGGTGCTCTCGGATGCCTTCATTCGCGTGCGGGGAAAAATCGAGCGGAGCGACCGCGGCGACCAGATTATCGCGCAGGAAGTGCTGCCGCTCGAGCTGAACGACGAGGTCAACCGGCCCAAGGTGCTGGAGATCATGATTCCAAGCGCCCGCTTTAGCCAGGGGAGCATGGCGCGCCTCGCGGCGGTGCTCACCACCAACCCGGGTGGCGACCGCGTCGAGATCTTCGTGGAGCAAAGCGACGGCCAAACGATGCGCGCCGAGATTCCCACGCGCGTGAATGCAAGGTCCATCCCGCTCATCGCCGAGACGAAGGCCATCGTGGGCGAGCGCGGCCGCGTGACGGTCATCTAGGTACCCCGGCCCCGGGCTGCGATGCGGTTCGGGGCCGTTCGCATGGCGAGGTGGACGTACGGCGCGCTTTCTCAGGGAGGATAGTGAGCGAGATGAAGTGTTCGACCGTTGCTTCGGGGCCGCTCGCCTTGGGATTTTGAGCGTTCGCCGGATTGATGCCGCTGCAAGCGGCGATGTGCCTGCGAAAGGCATGCGCAGCTGGGTACAACAGTCCTAATCGCAGCGCTTGAGGCGTTGCTGCGGCGTAAACAACACAGACGAATACGCAGGAGGCTGGCCATGGCTGACGCTCGCTACGACGATTTTGATGCGATTGAAGTGCTCGACGAGGTCGACTCCACAAACGAGGAGCTCATGAAGCGCGCCGCGCCGGCGCTCCCGAGGGGACGGCTCTTCGCGCGCGCGTGCAGCAATCGGGCAGAGGGCGCAGGTCGCATGGGTGGACATCGCCCGAAGGCGGGTTGTACCTCTCGGTGCTCATCAAACCCGAGGTTCCGGACCGGGTGCTATCGGGCCTTCCCGTGGCATGCGGCATTGGCGTGGCAAACGCCCTAGAGCAGATTGGGTGCGAGGGCGTGCAGCTCAAGTGGCCAAACGACGTCGTGACGCCCAAAGGTAAGCTCGGAGGCATCCTTGTGGAGCTCGGCCGGTCGTCCGGTGAGAAGCTCGCGGTATGCGGTCTTGGCATCAACTATGAGCCCATCAAGATGGAATGGCGCGACCCGAATGCGTTGCCCATCGCGGGCCTTGTTGACTGCATGCCCGAAGGATCAGAGGCGCCGTCGCTCGATGAACTTGCCGAGGTGATTCGCGCCTCGATACTCGAGGCGGTGGCGATGTGGACCGAGGGTGTTGGCAAAGCGGGGAGCGCTGCCGCGCCCCTTACCGGCATCAAGGATGTCTACAACGAGCTCCTTGCCTATGCTGGCGAGCGCGTGTACGTGAGCGCCCCCGATGGCAGCGTGTCCGAGAACGGCGTGCTTCGCGGCGTCGATTCCTGGGGCCGTGCCCTCGTCGAGCTTTCTGATGGCATCGTGCGCGAGTACGATTCCTCCCGCGTCTCCCTCCGCCCCGTCAGGTAGTAGCGCCATTCCAACCACGTCTCCCATGCGTGCCAACGTAACCCGCGCACAACCAAAAGGGCTCCAGCAACGGAGCCCTTCCTTTTCATTCCAGTAACCTTCCCTGGGGGCGATGCGAGGCGAGCCCCCCCTCGTGACCGCGCGGGAACCACAGCCGCTCGCGCAGCGGCCGGCCGACGGCCGACGTCGACCGGGTAAACGCAGGGAGCCCCTCGACGTTTACTTCTGAGCGATTCCGCAGCAACTCAGCTCTGCTGAGTTGCGAGGACCAGCGAAGAAGCAAACGCCGGGGGGCTCCCAGTGGGACCGATAGCGAGAGAGGCTCTCTCGACCAGCGACGCCCTACGCCACGTCGATCGTGACCTCAACCTCCTGCACGGGCACATCGTAGAACGGGTCTTCGCGCCGTCCCAGGAAGTCTCGCGCCTGTTCCGGGAAGAGCGCATAGGAGAGCACGTCTTCCTCGCTCTTGGCGTACATCCCGATCTCTTCGCGCGCCTTGGGGAGTTCGGGTTCGAGCAGGTCGGCGGGGCGGCTCGTGATGACCTCATCGTCACCGATGATGAGCTTGCGAATCTCTTTCGAGATGGTCACGGGTGGCCGTCCGTACATGCCGTGCACATAGTCCTTGATTTCCTTCGGGACCACCTTGTAGCGCTCGCCGGAGAGCACGTTCATGAGCGCCTGCGAGCCCACCATCTGCGAGAGCGGCGTTACGAGCGGCGGATATCCCAGCTCGGCGCGCACGCGCGGTACCTCGGCGAGTACCTCGTTGTAGCGGTCGAGTGCGCCGAGGTCGGTAAGGTTGCTGATCATGTTCGAGAGCATGCCGCCCGGCACCTTGTAGAGAAGCGCCTTCGGCTCCACCTCGAGCACCTTGGGGTTGAGGCCGCCGTCGGCGAGGAAGCGATCGCGCACGCCGGCGAAGTGCTTGGCGATGACGTCGAGCTTGTCTACGTCAAGCCCCGTCTCGTAGCCCAGACCATCGAGTGCGATGGCCATGGACTCCGTGCAGGGTTGGCTCGTTCCCTCCGCGAGCGGGGAGAGGCAGGTGTCGATGATGTCGGCCCCGGCCTCGACGGCCTTAAGGTAGGTCATCTGGCCGATGCCCGCAGTGCCGTGCGTGTGCACCTGTACGGGCAGGTCGGTTGCGGCCTTGATCTCGCCCACGAGCTCGTAGGCGACCTCGGGCGTGAGCACGCCCGCCATGTCCTTGATGCAGATGCTGTCGGCTCCGGCGCGCTCCATCTCGGTCGCGAGCGAGGTGAAGTAACGGATCGTGTGAACGTCGCTCGTGGTGTAGCAGATGGCCGCCTGCACCTCGCCGCCCGCCTCCTTTGCGGCACGAATCGAGGTCTTGAGGTTGCGCGTGTCGTTGAGCGCGTCGAAGATGCGCAGCACGTCGATGCCGTTCTCGACGGACTTCTTCACGAACTCCTCGACGACGTCATCCGCATAGTTGCGGTATCCAAGCAGGTTCTGGCCGCGCAGCAACATCTGCAGCTTGGCGTTCTTCACGTGACTGCGGATGGTGCGCAGGCGCTCCCACGGGTCCTCGTTCAGGTAGCGCAAGCACGAGTCGAAGGTCGCGCCGCCCCACACCTCGAGGGCGTAGAGCCCGCAGGAATCGAGGTCCTCAAGCACCGGCAGCATGTCGTCGATGGGCATGCGCGTGGCGATCTGGCTCTGCTGGCCGTCGCGCAGGATGGTTTCCATAAAGCGAATGGTGCGTCCCATATGGCCGTCCTCCTTTCGCGGTCGCTACGCCTCGGGCCCGCGCGGCGCGAAGATCTTCGACAGCGCGAGCGACACGAGGTAGATGATGATCATGACGACGAAGATGCCGCCCCAGCCAATACCGAGGAGCTCGAAGGCGGTGATAAGGTTCTCAGACATACCCTGTCCTCCCTACATCAAGAGCCCGAGCACGAGGCCGCCGGCGACGACCGAGGCGATCTGCCCGGCCACGTTCGCGGCACTCGCCTGCATGAGGATGAAGTTCTGCGGATCCTCTTCCGTGGCGAGACGCTGCACGACGCGCGAGCTCATGGGGAACGCCGAGATGCCGGCGGCACCTACCATGGGGTTGATCTTCTCCTTGCGGAAAAGGTTCAAAAGCTTTGCGAACATGACGCCGCCCACCGTGTCCATGACGAAGCCCACGAGGCCGAGCGCCATGACGATGAGGGTGTCGACCTGCAGGAAGTCGTGGTACTCCATCTTCACCGAGACGCACAGGCCCAAGAGGATCGAGATGAGGTTCACGAGCTCGTTCTGGGCGCTCTTGGAGAGGCTGTCGAGCACGCCGCATTCGCGCAACAGGTTACCGAACATGAGGAAGCCAACAAGCGGCAGCGAGGCCGGTGCGATGAGACCGGCGATGATGCAGATGATGACGGGGAAGAGGACCTTCGACGTCTTGGAGACGGCGCGCGGGTTGTAGTTCATATGGATGCGGCGCTCGCGCTTCGTGGTGCACGCCTTGATGGCGATGGGCTGGATGATGGGCACGAGGGCCATGTACGAGTACGCGGCGACCATGATGGCGCCCATATACTTCGAGCCTAAGCTGTTAGCCACGAAGATGGACGTGGGGCCGTCCGCTGCAGCGATGATGCCCGTGGAGGCGGCGTCGGCGATGTCGAAGCCGAGAAGCGTCGCCACGATGATCACGAAGAAGATGCCGAACTGCGCCGCCGCGCCGAAGATGAGCAGAAACGGGCTCGAGAGCAAGGGTCCGAAGTCGATCATCGCGCCGATGCCGATGAAGAGCAGCAGCGGGAAGAGCTCCGTCTCGATGCCCATGTCGAAGAGCACCGTGAAGGGCGCGCCCTCGCCGATGACGCCCGAGAACGGGATGTTCACGAGGATCGTGCCGAGTCCCATGGGCACGAGCAGCGTCGGCTCGTACTCCTTCTTGATGCCGAGGTACATGAGGATGCAGCCGATAAGCATCATGACGATGCGCCCGGGCTCGGCGGCCAGCGCGATGACGCCTGCCGTGAGCACCTCGGCTGCCGTGGTTAGAATCTCCAATGGTTTCTCCTCTTATGATGCGCATGGCGAAGGCGGGGCGATCCCGTCGCCGCGGCTCGTTGCCGCGAGGACGGCTCGCACCTTGCCGTGCTCGGTGGTTCGGTGCTAAGCGATGCTGAAGAGCTCCTGGCCGGGTTCACCATGTCGCCCTTCGCGACGGCGATGGAGGCGACGGTGCCGGCGACCTCCGCCACGACCTCGTTCTCCATCTTCATGGCCTCGAGCACCATGACGGGCTGGTTCACCTCGACGCGGTCGCCCACGTTGACGTGGATGTTGGTGATGGTGCCGGGCATGGCGGCCGCCTGCACGTGGGAACCGGCGGGCGCGGCGGACGTCGCGGCGGGGGCGGGCTCGGGCGCAGGCCAGGCGGCGGGCGGCTGGCTGGCGCCGGGTGGCGGCAGGCCACCGACAGGCGCGGCGCCGGC
>ENA-OQCL01000599-OQCL01000599.1-human-gut-metagenome-genome-assembly--contig:-NODE-599-length-16556-cov-3.087102_pt1 | contig 16556 bp, 16 predicted proteins | sample MGYA00242502_ERZ504586 | MGnify/ENA primary metagenome ERZ504586 (study PRJEB26092, sample SAMD00036316) | human gut metagenome | host: Homo sapiens | study: EMG produced TPA metagenomics assembly of... | reverse complement strand
GTTGAGGGCGCAGAAGATCTTCGCGCCGCGCGCATGGGCATATTCGATGGCTTCGCGCATTTCTGCCAGGCTGAGATTCGTCGCTTTCGCCCGCGCGCTGAAGCGATCGAGGCCGACGTACACAGCATCAGCGCCGTGGTCGATGGCGCGCTTTGCAGTGTCCAGATCGCCGGCTGGCAGCAGAAGTTCTGGCTTGTTCATCATTTGCTCTGCGCCTCCTCCAACAGCTCGGATTTTTCCTGCCAGGTTTCCATGGTTTCCTCGAGGTCCGCGTTCGCTTCGTCGAGCTCGCGGGCGATCTCGCTGTAACGCGCGCCGGGCTGAGTTAGGGCATCGTTGAGGGCGTCGATCTTTTCTTCCAGCTCTTCGATTTTCTGTTCAAGGCGCTCGATCTCTGTGCGCAGCTTGCTCTTGCTGACGCTTGGCGTGCGCTTCTTGGGCGCTGCGACTGGCGCGGCTACGGCCTTTTGTGCCTGCGCGGCCTGCTCCTGAGCCAGCGCCTGTAAGAGCTCCTTCTTTTCCTTGTAATAGCTGTAATTGCCGAGATAGGCGGTGAGCGTGCCGCCTTCCATCTCCAGTGTGCGCTCGGTGACGCCGTTTAAGACCTCGCGGTCGTGGGAGACGACAAGGATCGCGCCTTCGAAGGCTTTGAGGAAGTGGACGATGATCTCCTTGGATTCCATGTCGAGGTGATTGGTCGGCTCGTCGAGGATGAGGAAGTTTGGCTCGCGGAAGAGCAGGATCATAAACGACAGGCGCACCTTTTCCCCACCGGAAAGCAGCGCGACTTTCCGCTCGAGGTCGTCCTCGCGGAAGAGATAACGCGCCAGCAGGGTCTTGGCCTCGCTGATCTTGAGATCACAGCTGGCAAGGGTCTGCTCCAGCACGGTGAGGGATTCATCCAGCGCCATCTGGTGCTGATCGAAGTAGGCGTAGCGCACGCGATTGCCGAGCTTGACGGTTTTCGATTCACCGGATTCGATCTCTGTGATGATCTTTTTCAAGAGCGAGCTTTTGCCGACGCCGTTGCGCCCGATGATGGCGACCTTCTCCCGCGCTTGGATATCAAACGTGAGATTCTCTGCCAAATGTTTGCCACAGACATCGAGATCCAGCCCGTTCACAGACAGCACGAAACGCGCACTCTCATCGACTGCGTAGGTGCCAATGTTGATGTTTTCTGTTTCTGTGATATCTGCAAGGCGCGTCTCGCGCATGAGTTTTTTCTCACGCCCGCGCGCCTGCTTGGAATTGACACCGGCGCGGTTGCGGCGGATGTATTCGAGCTCCTTGGCGATGTGCTTCTGCTGCTCGAGAAAATGCTTGTGCTGCACGGCACGCTGGCGCTTCTTTTCTTCCTTATATTTGAAGAAACCCATAGGATAAGTTGTCAGGCTCTGATTCTCCAGATCCATCACCGTATCGACGATGGCATCGAGAAAATATTCGTCGTGGGAAATGACGAGCACGGTGCCCTTGAAATTTTTCAGGAACACTTCCAGCCATTCGATGGCGGGCAGGTCGAGATGGTTCGTCGGCTCGTCCAACAGCAGGATGTCCGGATCCCGCGCCAGCTGGCGCGCCAGCATCACACGCGTGCGCTCGCCGCCGCTGAAGCTTTCCACGCGGCGCTCGAGATCGCTCTCTGCGAAGCCCAGCCCCAGCACAATACCCTTGACGTGGCTCTCGACGGCATAGCCGCCAAGCTTTTCGTAGCGTTCCTGTTTTTCCTGATAATCGTGCAAAAGCGCGGCCTGTTTCTCCGCGTCTTCCTCCGACGAGATGTCAAGCTCGAGCTGGCGGATCTCTGTGTTAAGAGCCAGCACATCTGCAAACGCTTCGAGGATGACTTCGCGCAGCGTCTTCTCCAGATCAAAATCCACCCGCTGCGCCAGATAGCCAAAGTTTGCGCCCTTGGCAAAGGAAAGCGTACCGCCATCGAGCTCCTCCAGCCCGGCGATGCATTTCATCAGCGTCGATTTGCCGGCGCCGTTGGGCCCGACAAGCCCCACCTTCTGCCCGGCGTTGATCGAAATGCTGATGTCCTTGAATATGGTATTAGTGATGAACACCTTCTCAAGACCGTTGGCCTGTAATATCGTCATAGTTCGTTTCCTTCATTTCGTATAATTTTACCACTCTATATAGTACACCAAACGCCGCCAATTTTCAACGTCAACAGCCACTAGCTCTTCCTCTCGCACAGGAGCCATCTGCGGCTGACACAATATTATTTCGCAGTGTCAGAACATAACCGTCAGGATCTCTTCTTCGACGCAAAAAGCCCCGTAGCGACATCGTACAATTGATGTAAGCTACAGGGCTTTCACTATTTCTCAGCAACTATTTTGAAGGATATTCCTCAATGGCCGCAGCTGGTGCAGCAGTCGTTTTCGCCACAATTGCCAGCGGAGCTGCAGCTGGAGCAGCCACCAGCCGTTGTTGTCGTTCAGGGCGCTCATGATGATCATGTTGACAGATTCGAGCATCTGGTTGAGTTCCTGGTTGGCGTTCATGTATTCCATGATGACGGCGTTTTCCTGCATCTTGTTTTCGAGATCGGTGAGTTCAGCCTTTTTGGCGTCATCGAGGTCGTCGTAAGCGATGCCGGCGTTGATGGCGTCCATCTGAATCTGCTGATAGGTCTCGACGATCTGGCGTGCTTCCATATCGATCAGCATCTTGAGCTCGCTTTCCTTAACGCGGCGCAGTTCGTCGCAGTTCTGGATCTCGTCAGCAAGTGCTTTTGCTTTGTCGTAAATACTCATTATTTTTGTTCCTCCAAATTTCCTTTTAATACCCACGTCTGTGCCGTGGTAATGGTAACGTTGACAAATGTACCGATGAGGGACGGATCCCCTTTGAAGATGACGGTCTTCGCGGAATCGGTTTTTCCGCTAAGCATATTATCGTTGATTTTCGCTCAAACCTTCAACCAAAACCTGCACGGTTTTGCCTTCATACTTTTTGTTGTGGTATAAGCTCCATTTAGAGAGAGCGGCGTTCAAGCGTTGCAAACGTTCCTTGCTGACCTCCAGCGGGATCTGATCGTCAAATTTGGCAGCGGCTGTGCCTGGACGCGGCGAATAAATGAAGGAAAAGGCGTTGTCAAACTGGCAGGTCTCGACGAGGTCGAGGGTGTCCTGAAAATCGGCCTCTGTTTCGCCAGGAAAGCCGACGATGATGTCGGTGGTGATGGCGGCGTCTGGCAACGCTTCACGCATGGCGCGGACAATCTCGAGATAGCGGGCGCGGTCGTATTTGCGGTTCATGCGACGGAGCACATTGTCGGAACCGCTCTGCACCGGCAGATGCAGCGCGTGGCAAATGTGCTGGCTGTTTTTGATGACGTCGATCAGCTCCAGGGAGAAATCCTTGGGATGCGAGGTCATAAAGCGGATGCGCTCGATGCCGGGAATGGTGTCGATCTCAGCCAGCAAGCTGGCGAAGCTGACGGGAGTCTCGAAGTCGTTGCCGTAGCTGTCGACGTTCTGACCCAGGAGCATGACCTCGCGCACGCCGTCGGCGGCAAGAGCCCGCACCTCTTCGACGATGTCCTCTCGGCGGCGGCTGCGCTCGCGTCCGCGCACATAAGGCACGATGCAGTAGGTACAGAAGTTGTTGCAGCCATACATGATGTTGACAAAGGCCTTGAATGGATAGGCGCGGTGCGCCGGCAGTTTGAGATCGGCGCTGGAATCCTCCTCGATGATCTCGTAAACCGGCTGGCCGCTCTGGGCGATCTGCGCGAGATAGTCGGGCAACTTGTTCATGTTGTTGGTGCCGAACATGAGGTTCACAAAAGGCGCAGCGTGCAAGATCTTTGGCACGATGTTCTTCTGCTGGATCATGCAGCCACAGACGCCGACGACGAGATCGGGCTTGGCAGCTTTGAGCCGCTTGAGGCTGCCGAGCATGGAGAGCACCTTGCTCTCGGCTTTTTCGCGGATGCAGCAGGTGTTCAGCAAGATGAGATCGGCTTCCTTGATGTCCTTGGTCGGCACGTAAAACTGCTCGTTCAAAAGCCCTGCCATGACCTCGCTGTCGTGCTCGTTCATCTGACAGCCGAAGGTTTGGATAAAATATTTTCTGTACATCAGAGCTTGCTCACTTCAGCAAACGCCAGATCGGCAGCAGCCAGCACCTTGTCGAGGTCGTCCTGGCTGTGCGCCGTGGACAGGAACCAGCATTCAAACTGGGATGGTGGCAGATGCACCCCGTTCGCGAGCATGGTGCTGAAGAAGGTTGCAAACTTCGCCGTGTCGGACGTTGTCGCATCGGCATAGCAATGCACTGGGCGGTCTGTGAAGAAGACCGTGAGCAGCGAGCCGAACTGGTTCACCGTCACAGCAACGCTGTGCTTAGCAGCAAGGGCGCGCAGGCCATCTGCCAGGGCAGCGCCTTTGGCAGCGAGGGCATCGTATGGCTGTTCGTTCTTGAGCACAGAAAGCGCCGCAAAGCCAGCGCTCATCGCCAGCGGATTGCCGCTGAGGGTTCCTGCCTGATAGACAGGGCCGGATGGTGAAAGATGCGCCATGATCTCGCGCTTGCCGCCAAACGCCCCGACGGGCAGGCCGCCGCCGATGATCTTACCAAGGCAGGTGAGATCCGGCATCACGCCGAAGACCTTCTGCGCCCCGCCAGCGCTGGCGCGGAAGCCGCTGATGACCTCGTCGAAAATGAACACAGCGCCGTATTCGCTGGTGATTTCGCGCAGGCCTTCGAGGAAGCCCTCTTCCGGCATGATCAGGCCCATGTTGCCTGGGATCGGCTCAACGATGACCGCAGCGATCTCCGCTGGATGCTCCTCAAAGAGGGCGCGCACACTCGCCAGATCGTTGTACTTGGCCACCAGCGTTTCCTTGGCCACATCTGCTGGCACACCAGGGCTCGATGGCACACCGAAGGTCATGGCGCCGCTGCCCGCGTTGATCAGCAGATGATCGGCGTGGCCGTGGTAGCAGCCTTCAAATTTCACGATCAGATCGCGCCCGGTGTAGCCGCGCGCCAGACGCAGCGCGCTCATCGTCGCCTCCGTGCCGGAGGAGACCATGCGCACCACCTCCACAGATGGGATCAGCTCGCAGATCAGCGCCGCCATCTCAGTTTCCAGCTCCGTCGGCATGCCAAAGGTCGTGCCGTGTTCAAGAGCCTCCTGGATCGCAGCCACAACCGCTGGATGGCGGTGTCCCAGGATCAGCGGACCCCAGGAGCAGACCATATCCACATAGGTCTGACCGTCGATGTCGATGATGTGGGCACCTTCGCCGTGCTTCACGAAGACAGGTGCCTCGCCGACAGCCTTGAAGGCGCGCACTGGGCTGTTGACGCCGCCAGGGATGACCTCCTGAGCGCGGGCAAAAGCAGCTTTGGATTTTTCAAATGTGTAGCTCATGATCAGTTCTCCTTTAACCAGTTTCCGATATCGATCGCGTGATAGGTGATCACCATTTTCGCACCTGCACGCTTGAACGCAAGCATCATTTCCATCACAATGGCTTTTTCGTCGATCCAGCCGTTCTGGGCCGCCGCTTTGACCATCGCATATTCGCCGCTGACGTTATAGGCGACGACTGGCACCAGCGTGTTCTCATAAGCCGCCGAAACGAGATCGAGATATGGCAGGCCCGGCTTGACGATGACCATGTCCGCCCCTTCTTCCACATCCAGGGCGATCTCTGCCAGCGCCTGGCGCGTGCCCGAGGCCGGATCCATCTGATAGCTCTTGCGGTCGCCAAAATGCGGTGCCGATTCCGCCGCGTCGCGGAATGGACCGTAGAAACTTGACGCATACTTGACAGCATGGGCCATGATGATCACATCCTTGTAGCCAGCCTCATCCAGCGCGTCGCGGATCACGCCAATGCGCCCGTCCATCATGTCCGATGGTGCAAGATGTCTGCGCCCGCCTTGGCATGGCTCACAGCAATCTTCGCCAGGAGTTCCAGCGTGCTGTCGTTGTCGACCGTCTCGCCCTTGATCAGGCCGCAGTGGCCGTGGCTCGTGTATTCACACATGCAGACATCCGTCGAGATCACCAGCTCCGGATAATGAGCGCGCACCAGGCGCACCGCCTGCTGGATGATGCCGTCGTCGTTGTAGGCCTCCGAGCCGCATTCATCCTTCTTTGCAGGAATGCCAAAGAGCATGATCGCGATCACGCCAGCATCCACCGCGCGCTGCACCTCTTCCAGCAGATGATCCAGAGAAAACTGATAGATCCCCGGCATTGACGGGATCTCATTTTTGATGTCCTGGCCTTCGATGACAAAAATCGGATAGATGTAGTCGTTCATATTCAGCTGAACTTCCTGCACCATGTTGCGGATGTTCTGCGTTCTCCGCAAACGACGCATTCTTACTTCTGGAAACATCAGGCATCCTCCTTGTTCACAGCTTCCACAATCGCATTAAAAAGTCCCTTGATCGTATAGTCCGTGGCTTCAATGTCCGGCGTAAGGCCGAACTCCGCCAGTGTTTTTGTTGTCACAGGGCCGATCGAGGCAAGACGGATCCCCTCAAGGATCTCCTTGTCGCCGACCAGCTCCATAAAATTCTTCACCGTTGATGAGCTCGTAAAGGTGACAATGTGGATTGATTTGTCACGCAGCTTTTCGAGGATCTCGTCGTTGAAGCGGTCCACCTTCTTCGTGCGGTAGGCGACCACCTCATCCACCTTCATGCCCAGATCGCGCAGCGTATCCACAAGCAGCGTGCGCGCCAGATCCGAGCGCGGCAGGAGGATCTTTTCACCAAAATTGAGCAACGGCTTCAGACATTCGAGCACGCTTTCAGCGACGAATTTTTCCGGCATCGCTGCCACAATGAGGCCTTTCGCCTCGAGCGCTTCCTTCGTTTTTGGGCCGATGGCGCAGATCTTCGCCTTACCGAGGCAGCGGATGTCCATGCCGCTTTCGCGCATCGCGTCGAAGAACGCCTGCACCCCGTTGACACTCGTGAAGATAATCCAGTCGTAGCTGCCCGCTTTTGCCACCGCGTCTTGCAGCTCCGGCGTTTCCGCCGCAGAATCGATCGCGATCGTCGGTGCCTCCCAAGCTTCGCCGCCAGCCTCCTCGATCATGCGAGAAAAGACACTGGCCTGCTCACGCGCACGCGTTACCAGAATGCGCTGACCGAAGAGCGGCTTCTGTTCAAACCAGCTGAGGGTGTCGCGCATCGTCACCACCTCGCCGACAATGATGATCGCCGGTGAAGTCAGCCCGGCCCGTGCCACATCCTCCACGATCGTTGCAAGCGTTCCCACGACCACCTGCTGCTCAGGGCGCGTGCCCCAGCGGATCAGGGCGATCGGCGTCGCTGCGCTTTTGCCGTGGTCCACCAGCTGCGCCACGATCTGCGCCAGATGACCCACGCCCATGAGGAAGATTAGCGTCCCGGGATCCTCCGCCAGACGCTGCCAGTTGATCTGGCTCGACGCCTTCAGTGGATCCTCGTGGCCGGTGATGACCGTAAACGTCGAGGTCAGATGACGGTGCGTCACCGGAATCCCCGCATACGATGGCACAGCGATCGCCGAGGTGATCCCCGGCACCACTTCAAACGGCACGCCTGCTTCACGCAAACGCTCGCCTTCCTCGCCTCCGCGTCCGAAGACATAAGGATCGCCGCCCTTAAGACGCGTCACCACCTGTCCCTTCAGCGCTTCTTCGACCAACACCTCGTTGATCTCTTCCTGCTTCAGCGTGTGGTGATCCGGCGTCTTGCCTACATAAATGTATTTCGCATCCGGCCGCGCATAGGAAAGCAGACGCGGATTTGCGAGACGATCGTAGACGATCACGTCTGCACGCTGGATGCATTCCAATCCTTTCACAGTGATGAGCCCGATGTCCCCAGGACCTGCGCCCACCAGATATACATAACCTTTGTTCATGGCATCTCCTTCATTGTTCATTTCTGATCGCTTCGAGAATCTCACGCGCACCTTCTGCCAAAAGCTTGCCAGCCAGCGCCCGTCCCAAACCTTCGTAGTCCTCCTCCGGTCCGCTGGCGCTGGCGCGCAGCATGACAGAACCATCCACCGCGCCGACAAAGCCGTGGATCGTCAGCACGCCTTCTGCAATGCTGGCGTAGGCGCCCATCGGCACCTGACAGCCACCGTCCAGCGCGCACATAAAGGCGCGTTCCGCAGACACGCAGCGATAGGTGGATTCATCATTCACCAGAGCGAATTTTTCCAGCAGATCTGTGCGGTCGGCGCGGGATTCGATGACCAGCGCCCCCTGCCCAACAGCCGGAATGAAGACCTCATCGTCCAGATGCGCGCTGATCTCTGCACCCAGGCCCAGGCGTTCCAGCCCGGCCACAGCCAGGATCACCGCATCGAAATCGCCTTCGTGGTACTTGCGCAGGCGCGTGTTCACATTGCCGCGCAAATCGCGCACCTCAAGATCCGGCCGCATCGCCAACAGCTGCGAGCGGCGGCGCAGGCTCGACGTACCCACGATCGCGCCCTCTGGCAGCTCCATGATACCGCCGGGATGCTTCGTCAGCAGCGCATCGCGATGGTCGTAGCGCGTCAAGAAACAGGTCAGTGCCAGCTCTTCCGGCAAGCTCGTCGGCATGTCCTTGAGGCTGTGCACCGCCATATCGATCTCGCCGGAGAGCATCATCGCTTCCAGCTCGTTGGTGAAAAGCCCCTTGTCGCCAATCTTCGACAGCGACACATCAAGGATCTTGTCACCCTTCGTCTTGAGATCGACGATCTCAAACTCCGTATCTGTGAATACCTTTTTCAGTTGTTCAATGGCGTAGCGCGTCTGCCAGAGTGCAAGCTGGCTGTCGCGCGAGCCTACCTTAATGATTTTCTTCGTCATTGTCCAGTCCCCATAAATCGTTGATGGCATTGATGTAGCAGTCGATCTTGTCTGCGCGCTTACCGGCCAGCGCCTTCATGTTTGATGATCGGCCGGTGCAGCCAGCGGTTGACAATGCTGTTGGCCAGCTGCTCGATGATGTGGATCTCCCGCGCGCTCGGATGATCGATGCGATTGATCGCCCGTTCGATCTCCGCCTGCTTGATGCGCTCAATCTGATCGCGCATTTTCACGATCGTCGGCACCACCCAGAGCGAATCGAGCCAGAAATAGAAATCCTCCAGCTCCTCGTTCACAATCGCGCGCGCCTTCTCCGTCTCCTGTTGGCGGGGCCCAGCAGATTCTCGTCGGTTTTGCGCTCCATGTCGTCGATGTCATAGAGCTTCACATACGCCAGCTCCGCCACATCCGGATGGATATCGCGCGGCACCGCGATATCGATGACCAAAAGAGGCTTTTCGCGGTCAGGTTGCGCCGCCACGAGATCCGCTTTTTCGATGATCGGTACCGGCGAGGCCGTGCTCGAGATGATCAGATCCGCCTGCGGCAGATAATCCGCGAGCTCCGAGAATTTCACCGCTCTGCCGCCGATCTCACCAGCCAACCACTGCGCGCGTTCGTAGGTGCGGTTGGCCACCATGATGCTGTCCACACCGCCATCCAGGAGATAGCGCGAGGTCAACTCGCTGGTTTCGCCAGCGCCCAAAACAAGCACCGTGCGGTCTGTAAGCCCGCCGAAATAATCCTTCGCCAGCTCCACCGCTGCAATGCTCACACTCAGCGTGTGGCGATCGATCTGCGTTTCTGTGCGCACACGTTTGCCAACGGTGAGCGCGTTCATAAAGAGCGTGTTCAGGATGTTGTCGGAAATGCCGTAATTCAGCGCATATTCGTACGCATCCTGCACCTGGCCCTGAATCTGACTTTCACCGAGGATCATCGAATCCATCCCCGCCGCCACCGTAAACAGGTGCTCCGCTGCGTTGCGATTAAATTTGATGTAGAGATAAGGCGCCAGCTCCCGCGGAGTCAGCCCGCTGTAGCTACACATGAGATTGATCAGATCCTCCTGAGCAGCAAACGGAGAGTCGCCATTGACGTAAAATTCGGTTCTGTTGCAGGTCGAAAGAATGGTGCAGCCTGAAAAAGACTGCACCTGACGAATCTTTTCGCTCAATTTTTCGATCTGCGGTCTGGACAGAGACACTTTTTCGCGCACTTCGACCGGTGCACTCTTGTGGTTCAGTCCAATGAGCAGGATAGCCATTCTTTCACCCTCTCTGATAATTCGTCATGATCGGTGATCCCAGCATCAATCAGTTCGTAAATCCTTTTCAATGATAGTCGACGCATCTGCGCCTGGCGCTGCTTTGGATCGTTCACAGACGCCAACAGCCACTGACGCACGCCGATATAGACTTCAACAGCCAGATCCAGCCGCTCGTCGAGCGCAGGCTCGAGATATTCCCTCAGCGCCTTGGCAAATCCCGGCCCCTGACCGTACGTCGAGACCGACACCGCATAGCGGGCACGTGGTATCTCTGCCTGCACGGAAAAATTGCCGTTCTGCGGATCCGTGATCGCATTCACCAGAATACGCGCCGCGTCGCAATACGTGGCGATCGCTTTGTTCAGCGCTGCATCATCCGTCGCCGCAAAAACGATGAAGGGATCCAGCGCCGCAATATCATCAAGCGCAAACGCCCGCCGTTCACAGCAAAGCAGCCCGCGCGCACAATCCCCAGCGATCTCCGCGCAGAAGGTCGGTGCGATCACTGTGACCTCCGCGCCGGCAGCGAGCAGCCTGCGGATCTTGCGCGCCGCCACCTCACCGCCGCCGGCGACAAGCGCCCGACGTCCGGCCAGGTCCAGCATCACAGAATATCCAAACGCCATCAGATCGACCTTTCGTAAATATAATCCGCCGTCTGATAGAGCAGATCACGCGTCGCATTGTCCGCAAAGCCATCGAGAATGGCCTTGGCCGCGTCGATGTGGTAAAGGATCGTGTCCTCACAGGCGCCCACGATCTCATCCTGCGTGATGAACGGAATGATATAGTCAAAATCTTCCTTACCGTTTGGGAAGCGTGCGCGGATGCGGTTCACGATCTCTGCCTTTTCCGGGAAGTCCTTCTGCAAAAGCAGGATCGTTGGCAGATTGATCAGCCCGCTTTCGAGATCGTGACCGATCGGCTTGCCGATCTTGTCATCCACTGGCAAGAGATCCAGCATATCGTCCTTGATCTGAAACGCCATGCCGAGATGGTGCCCAAAGCGGTAGAACGCGTCCACCTCTTCTGGCGACGCGTCGCTCAGGATCGCGCCCGTCTGGCAGCAGATCGCGATCAAAAGCGCTGTCTTGCGCTCGATGCGGTAGTTGTAGCTTTCGATCGTCTGCTCCGTGTCAAACATCGAGGCCAACTGCGCCACCTCACCACGCGCCATTTCCACAGCTGTGTGGGTCAGGATCTGCAAAAGCTCCTTCGTGTGCGGCACCTCGTAGACCTTCTTCAGCGCCTCGATGAGAATATAGACGCCAATGTGCACCGCCACGTTGTTGTCATAGGTCGCGTTGATCGTCGGCCGACCACGGCGCAGGTCCGAATTGTCGTTGACATCGTCGTGGATCAGCGAAGCTGTGTGGACCAGCTCCATGATCGATGCAAATTTGACAATGTCCTCATTTTTGACGCCGAAATACTGCGCACTCAGGATCACAAAGATCGGGCGCAGACGTTTGCCGCCGGCGCGGATCGTGTTCAGCGCGCACTCGCGCACAAACGCATCGTCCACATTCACCAGGCGTTCAAGCTCGGCATCGACTTCCTTGAGTATATTTTTTATCTTTTGTTGCTGCATTAAATTCTTCATGTATCCACCTATTCACGCAATGCCCGCAGTGCAACGCTCGAAGACCATGCGGTCCCTGGTGCGTCCGGCGCACAGTCGCGCAGAGCCGCCAGAGAAACAGAAGCCGCCTCAGGCAGCGTGTTCTCTACAAGCAGCGTCTCGGCATCGCTTGTCATGCTTTCCTGATCGTCCCCTGGCACCAGGTATTTCACCAGGCGTTTCACCAGACAGGACTTCTTTTCCATCGTGCTTCGCCCCTCCAGAGAATAGGCGAGCAATTCCCTGTTGATCTTCTGCAACAGGTCCAGCCACTGCTCGAGCAGCCCAATCTTATCCAGCGCGATCAGGTGCTCTGAAAATGCCCCGGAGAGCAGATCCCCGTAAAGGATGCAGTGCTCAAGATCGTGGACACGTTCATTAAATCGAAAATCACCGGAATGGATGTGCAGCCAGGCACTGAGATAACACTCCGTCATCGCAGCGCTCGTCATCAGCCGCTCCTCTTCATCGGCGACATCCGACCAGAAACGATCTCTCAGCGCAAAAAAATACAGGAAGTCCGTCGCCGTGAATGTCGTCGGCAGATCATCAAGCAGATGATTTGCTCCAATCGTCAGATCATCGTCCAGAACAGACGCATAGTATTGCAATGCTTTCTCGTGATTCATCGGTGTCGTCCCCCATTTTTTTTACAAACCAACTATATTCTATCACACCCCGCCTCAGAAAAAAAGCGGCTGTGCTCAGAAATTCACAGTCGCCAGGATGGTTTCTGTTTTCGCCAGCCGCTCCAGCGATTCCGTCAGGAAATATGCCTCTTCAAGCGAGCGCCCACACGTTACCGTGCCGTGACGCTCCAGCACACAGGCGCGCACCTCCGGCGTCATCGCTCGTCCGACAGCATCAGCCAGCGCCTGCGTACCATGATCGATGAACGGCACCAGTGGCACAGCGCCCAGGCTCTCCGCCGCCTCCATGAGCAGCGCCGTCTGCGGCAAGCGTCCCACGCGGTAGAGCGCCGTCGCATAAAGCGGATGGGCATGGACCACCGCGGAGATCTCCGGCTTCGCCGCATAGACAGCGAGGTGCACCTTGAGCTCTGAGCTCGGCTGGCGCTCACCGAAAAGCTGGCGTCCTGCACGATCGACGACGATCAGATCTTCTACGCGCACGTCGCCCTTGCAGAGATGCGTCGGCGTGACGAGGATCTGTTCACCAACGCGCAGCGAAACATTGCCATCCCAGGCGCAGACAAATCCCTGCTCATACAGCCGGTGGCAGACAGCCACAAATCCATCCAGATGCGGCGCAAATTCCGGGAAACGCTCCGTGAGCATCATTCAAACATCTCCTTTGTAAACGGTGGCGCCAGAATCCCCTTCTCCGTGATGTAGCCCGTGACAAAATCCCTCGGCGTACAGTCAAACGCCGGATTGAGGATCTCCGCCTCTGCTGCCACCATTGGTTTTTCGTACCAAAGGCTACGTACTTCTTCAGGATTGCGGAATTCGATCTCAATATCATGCATGTTCTGGGCGTCAAAATCGATCGTCGTCGACGGCATACAAACGTAAAATGGCACGTGGAACCTCTGGGCTATCGCCGCCAGCGTAAATGTGCCGATCTTGTTTGCAAAATCGCCGTTGGTCGCCACGCGGTCGCAGCCCACAAAAATTGCGTCGACATGGTGGTTGCTGAGGTACCAGCCCATCATGTTGTCACAGATCAGCGTCGTCGGCACGCCCTTGTGGGTCAGCTCAAAGGTCGTAAGCCGCGCCCCCTGGAGCACCGGCCGCGTTTCCAGCGCCGTCACCGACACACTCCGCCCCTGTTCCTGCGCCATGTAGACAGGCGCCAGCGCCGTGCCATATTCGTTCGCCGTCGCCAAAAGCCCGGCGTTGCAGATTGTCATGACGCGCGCGCCGTCATCCAGGAGATCGGCGCCGTAGCGGCCGATCGCTTCAGAGATCGCGCGATCCTCGGCGTGCAGGGCGTAGGCCCGCGCGCGCAGCAGCTCTTTGGCCTGGGCCACACTGGCGAGGTTTTCCAATCCATCGACCATGCGATTTAACGCGTTGGCGAGATTGACAGCGGTTGGCCGCGCGCTCTCGAGAACGCTTTTCTCAAAACGCACAAAGGTGCAGAAAAGCCCCAGATCGCTTGCCGACTGGCCGCCAGCATTGAGCGCGCTCATCAGCAGCCCGTAGGCCGCAGTGATGCCAATAAGCGGCGCCCCACGCACCTCGAGATCCTTGATGGCGTGGTAAACATCCTGGCTGCTTACGAGTGTTTTGTAAACGAGCGCATTTGGCAGCTTTGTCTGATCGATGATCGTGATGCTGTTGTCCGCCTCGTTGTAGCGGATCGTTTCAAGCCTGTTCATTGCGCGCCCCCGATCTCACGGATGAATTCGCCGACCATCGCCGAGAACACTGGCTGCGCCCGACGTCCCGCTTCGAACACTTCTTCTTCCGTAAGCTTTTGATCGAGCACACCAGCCGCCATGTTGCTGATCAGCGAGATCCCGCAGACGCGCAGTCCCAGCTGACGCGCCACCAGCACCTCCGGCACCGTCGACATGCCCACAGCGTCCGCGCCCATCGTGCGGAAAGCGCGGATCTCGGCGGGGGTTTCAAAGCTGGGACCCATGTAGCCAAGGTAGACGCCCTCCCGCAGCGTGATGCCCTGCTGCGCCGCCACCTGGCGGGCGGTCTGCTGAAATTCCGGGGTATAGACGTGGGTCATATCGCAGAAGCGGGGACCGATGGCGTCGTCGTTTTCGCCCCGCAGCGGGTTTGCGCCCATAAAGTTGATGTGGTCGGTGATGAGCATGAAGTCGCCCGCGTCAAAGCTCGGATTCACGCCGCCGGAGGCGTTCGTGAGGAACAGTATCTCCGCGCCAAGCATGTGCATCAGGCGCGCGGGCAGCACCACGTCCGAGAGCTCGTAGCCCTCGTAATAGTGCACGCGGCCCTGCATGCAGACAACCGGCACGCCGTCGAGGTGGCCGAAGATGAACTTGCCCGCATGTCCGGGCACAGTCGAGACGGGGAAGCCCGGAATGTCCGAGTACGGCACCTCGCAGACCACGTCCAGCGCCTCGGCAAAGCCGCCCAGGCCGCTGCCCAGCACCAGCGCGGCCTTCGGCACGAAATCGGTGACGGAGCGTACATAGTCGCGGCATTTGAGCAGTTTTTCGTAGCGTTTGTCCATTTTTAACCCTCCATAACGTGCAGGCCCCGTATCTCGGGGTCCTCAATTTTTGACATTATCGCATATGCGTGAGGCTCAAGGTAATCTCCCCCGGCGTCGGTCAGGCCCTGGAGGCGCAGCTCCGAAATGGCCACGGCGGAAGCGGCCTCTATGTCCCGGGCAATGGCGTCCGCGTCGCGCCGGGTCGAGGAGGCGGCGATGTCCTTCAAATACGGCAGGGCGTCGGCCATTGCGACCAGCCCCTCCGCACCCGCGAACTGCCACTTGTAGAACGGCTCATAGCGGAAGTTGAGCATGTACATCATTGAGAGCGCGGCGTTCAGGAACTCCGCCAGCGCCAGCCTCGCGCCGAACACGTCTCCGCGCCGCATCAGCCTCGGATAGTTATACTGCCCTGACTGCGCCATGGTCGCCGCGCGGGCGGCCAGCTTCTTGAGCCGCACGTCCTCCGGATAGCAGGGCAGCAATCCGTTCCGGATGGCGGAAAACTCGCCCAGCCCGTCGGCAAACACCTCGCCCGAGGTGCAGGTGGCCAGGAAGTGCTCCTGTATGCGCACCCAGCGCATGAGCGTATCCGGCACGCCGGGGCAGCCTATGTAGTAGCGGTAAAAGTCCGAGGTGCGCATCACGCCCACGCGCTGCGCGCCCGTGTGAGTGGGCTTGCGCTCAAAGCCCATGTATTCCTTCGGCAGCGCGTCGTAGGCCTTTTGCAGCTCATCGCCATACTTTTCAAAGTCCTCGTCGGAGAGCCAGAGGCAGAAGCCGGGGCCGAAGTCGTGGTCACGGGATATCTCGTCGTCGAATCCGAGGCAGTCCGAGCCCTGGCCCGAAAGTCCCGCCGCCGCGCGGCTCATGACCTCCGGGAACAGCCGGGAAAGCTCCGGCGCGCCGACATTTTCATAATAGCTCCTGCAGAGCTCAAGTCCTTTCATTTGCATCACCTTCTGTATTTTTTACCTATCCGCACGAAAATTGCAAGCCCAAACGCAAAATATTGTGGTATGATGTTGGAGGCTTGAAGGGGGAAACCCCTTGATAGGGTTTCCCCTTGGACCCCCTTCCTGATCTTAATTTGAGCAAAAAGGGATTCCGCGCTCTTCGGAGCGCGGCCAGAGGCTTTGCCTCTGGACTCCACCACCTTTGAAAAGGTGGACGAAACTTTCAAACGCGCGCGAAGCGCGGAAAACGCAAAACCCCGGGATGGTGATCCATCCCGGGGTGGCAGGGGAAGAAGGTTTCGAACCCTCGGCCTACGGTTTTTGGAGACCGTCGCTCTGCCAGCTGAGCTATTCCCCTACAAGCGCTTGGTTATTATATGACATATCCCGCCCCTTGTCAAGCTAAATGTTAAGAAAACGCCCCGGGATGACCCGGGGCGTCTCATTATTCATTTTTTCCGCGCTCACTGCTCGGCGGGCTCAAAGGCGTCTGCGCCGTGGTGGCAGATGGGGCAGACGAAGTCGGGCGGAAGAGTCTCGCCCTCGTAGAAGTAGCCGCAGACGGTGCAGAGCCAGCCCTTCTTCTTGTTGACGACGGCCGGGACATAGTGCTCAAAGTCCTCGGGGCCGTGCTTGCACAGCGGGCAGACGAAGTCGGCGGGCAGCTCCGCGCCCTCGTGGAAGTAGCCGCAGACCTTGCAGACCCAGCCCTCGAC
>ENA-OQCL01000598-OQCL01000598.1-human-gut-metagenome-genome-assembly--contig:-NODE-598-length-16561-cov-3.651454_pt1 | contig 16561 bp, 17 predicted proteins | sample MGYA00242502_ERZ504586 | MGnify/ENA primary metagenome ERZ504586 (study PRJEB26092, sample SAMD00036316) | human gut metagenome | host: Homo sapiens | study: EMG produced TPA metagenomics assembly of... | reverse complement strand
TCACTTGCTTACGCTTCTGGAGAGAAGTCGCCTTTGCCAGCGCCGCAGAGTGGGCAGCCCCCAGTCATCTGGAATATCAGCAAAAGCGGTGCCTGGTGCGATGCCGTTATCTGGATCGCCTTCAGCTGGATCGTAAACATAACCACAAAGATCGCAAACATATTTCTGCATAATGATAATCCTCTCTTTCATTTGTCCTTATGTGATGGGCGTTGGTGTTTCTATGCTTGTATCATAGCACACTAATATGACCATTGCAAGCACATTAATGAAATTTCCTGTGATTTTTTTAAAATTCTTCTGCCAGCATCACACCGTCGACATCCATCATCGCTTTGAGCGCTTCCTCGGCCTTCATCTGATGCGCCAGACGCACCGAAAGCAGCGCGATCGTCACATTTTCCGGCTCCTTGCTGCGGGAGATCTCCAGGTGCATGATCTGGATCTCACGCGCGTGGCAGTAGGTGAGCACTTCCTCCAGCGCCTTCGGCTTGTTGTATTCGAGGAAGATGTGGATGTTGGACGTTTTCGTGATCACCTGCTTTTCGATCTTCAAAAAAACCGTCGCAGCCAGCTCGATCAGGATCGTCGCCAGGATCGCTCCTTCGTAAAATCCTGCGCCCACTGCCAGCCCGATGATCGCCGCCGCCCAGAGGCCGGCCGCCGTCGTCAGCCCGCGCACGCGCTGGCGGCTGATGACGATGGTGCCTGCGCCGAGAAAACCGATCCCGGCCACAACCTGCGCGCCGAGACGCGCCATGTCTGTGTAATAATCGAGATAGAGATACAGATACTGGCTCGTCAGCGTCGTCATCGCTGCCCCGAGGCAGACGAGAATGTGTGTGCGGAAGCCTGCAGGACGGCGATGCAGCGTGCGCTCCATGCCGATGATCCCGCCGCAGACAACCGCCAGAAGCATGCGCACCGTCACCGCCATGAGGGTGAAATCGCGCAGACCATCAAATATCGAAAGCATCGTTTTCCCCTCCTTTTACAATTCGTGTACGTGCTTCACATGCTCAACCTGCGACACGCAGGCGAGCATTGTGTCCGGTGTCATTTCCGGCGCCAGCCGGATGACGATCTCCGCATCGTAGATCAGGCGTTTTTTGCCGCGGTCGTCGTCGATGTTCATTTCTATGATCGTGCCGCCCTGGTCGCGCACTATTTTCAGCACATCGCCAAGATAGACGAGGGATTTCACCTCAACATAGATCGAGAGCACCCGCGACTGAGACTGCAGCTCGTGCTTGAGATTGGCGAAAAAATACATCGAGGCGATGATGATCGCCACTGCCATGATCGCGCCCTCGAAAAAATCCAGCGCCGATCGCCAGCCCCAGACAGGCCGACGCCCAAAGCCCAGCCGCCGTCGTCAGGCCCTTGACCTGGTTGTCCTTCGTGACAAGGATCGTCCCAGCACCGAGAAAGCCGATGCCGTTGATGACCTGCGCGCCAAAGCGCGACACATCCGTCGTGATCCCAACCTTGCCGGCGATCGTCGCCCACTGGGTCGTGACCATCGTGTATTCATACTGGGAAAGCAGCATCGTCAGCGCTGCGCCGACAGAAACCATCATATAGGTGCGAAAGCCCGCCAGCCCCTTGGGACGGCGCATGCGTTCGCGGTTGAGCCCGATCAGCCCACCGCAGAACATCGCCATCATCAGCCGCAGCGCCACGCTTAGAAACGTCATTTCGCGCAGAAAATCCAGCGCCTGGAGCATCCTGCTCAACCCCCTTTTTTCTTTTCTCTTCCTTTAGATTGTAAAATGTTCGTAAGGAAAATGCAATCTTTCCATTAAATATCCGCCCCGAAAAAGCAGCTATTGACAAGGGGTTAGACCGCGCTATAATAGGGGTGACTGTTGAGCCGAGCATGCGCGCTCGACCAAAAAAGGGAGGATTCTCATGAGAATCGAACAACTGGAATATTTTCTGCAAGTCGCCAATTATGGCTCGCTCTCGCTGACTGCAAAAAAGATCAACGTCGGCCAGCCGACGCTCTCCGCAGCCATCGCCGGCCTTGAAAAGGAAGTCGGGCGACCGCTCTTTCGCCGCACCCGGCGCGGCATGGATCTCACCGCGTTTGGGCGCGAGATCTTGCCGCTTGTCGAGAAAACCGTCGACGATTACTACGACATTCGCAAAAAAGCCGGCATCACCACGCCGCAAAATCTCCACGTCTATCTCCAGGCCACAAATTTCACCAGCGGCATCCTGAACGAAGCCCTCTACCACACGCGCAGCATGTTTCCCGATGTCTCCTTCACACTGCGCCACGCGCTGGCCAGCGATGTGCTCCACGACATCTCAGACAACACCGCCTCCATCGGCCTTTCCGCAGCGCTGGATTTCAACCTCAGCCGTCACCGCGAATATGCCAACAGCCTGGACCTGCGCCTCATGCCGCAGTACAACGACAACCTCTGTCTCTTCGTCAAGAGCGGCGGCTATTTCCAATCCCTCGAAAGCGTGCGCCTGAATCATCTGCCAGGAAAAGTGCCCCTTTCCGTGCCGCGTGATCTCGTCGATTTCGGCTTCATCAAATCCCAGAGCCGCTGGGCCGATCTGCCGCGCCACCTCGTTTTCCAGGACGCCGCCAGCCTCTATCAGTACGTGTACCGCAGCGATGGCATCGGCATCACCAGCATGCTCACCGCCCGTCTCAATTCTCTTTTCACCAGCGGACTCCTGAAAACCGTCAGCCTCACCGACACCCCAGTGAACCTCGTCCACTACATCACCTACCCAATGGGCCAGGCCCTCTCCGATGTCGAGGCAGACATCATCCAGCAGACAGAAACATTTTATGAACACTTAAATTGAATGAGGAGTTAGGAATGCGGAGTGCGGAGTTTTTTTCTGGTTATTGCAAAGGACAACGCTACGCTGCAGAAATGACCAATCTGAAAGCACAGCCACAAACGTTTGCGATCCAGCAAAACCAACTCCTCACTCCTCACTGAAAACGAGCTTTGCGAGTTTTCCCGCAAAGCGGCTAACTCCTAACTGAAAAACCCGGAGGTTTTTATCCATGCATATCGTTATCGTTGGCGTCGGCAAGATCGGCAGCATCATCTGCAAGGAACTCGCCGACGAGCACGACGTCGTCGTCATCGAACAGAACGCCGACAAGCTCGAAAGCTTCATCAACACCACAGACGTCACCGGCATCGCCGCCAGCGGCGTTGACGTCGACGCCCTGCAAAGCGCCGACACCACCCACGCCGACGTTTTCATCGCCGTCACCGCGCAGGACGAGATCAACATCATCTCCTGCATCTTCGCCAAGCAGATGGGCGCCAAATACACCATCGCCCGCATCCGCGAGCACGAATACACCGCCCACCAGAGCTTCATCAAGGAAAGCATCGGCATCGACGCCATCATCAATCCCGAGCGCGAATCTGCCCGTCAGATCACCAGCCTCCTGCGCTTTCCAGCAACAACGCGCGTCGAATCCTTCGTGCGTGGGCGCATCAACATCGTCGAATATCCGCTGCCGCAGGATCATCCCTTCGTCGGCCAGACCCTCGCAGAATTTCAGAACCAGTTCAAGGAGCACGTCCTCGTCGTCATCGTTGAGCGCAGTGGTCAGGCCATCATCCCAAAGGGGAATTTCCGCCTCCAGGCCGGTGACATCATCCACGTCAGCGGCTCCAGCGCCGAGATCCTGAACTTCTTCCGCCGCGACGGCAAGGGCAAGCACAACCACCGCGTCAAATCCCTCATGATCATCGGCGCCGGCCGACTCACCCACTATCTCCTGCGTGAGATCGAGCAGGGCAGCACAAAATACCACATCAAGGTCCTCGAAAACAACCGCAAGACCGCCGAATTACTCGCCCAGCTCCATCCAAACGTCGAAGTCGTCTTCGCCGACGGCTCCAACTATCGCAGCCTCGAGGAAGAAGGCATCTCCGGCTACGACTGTCTCATCGCCCTCACCGGCATCGACGAGGAAAACATCCTCATCTGCATGTACGCCGAAAACCACGGCATGCCCGCCACCATCGCCAAAGTCAACCGCACCCAGATGCTCGAGATCCTCGGCGAAGACCGGCCAGGTGCCGTCATCACCCCCGGCAACATCATCGCCGACACCATCCTGCGTCTCATCCGCGCCGTCATCGACACCCGCGGCAAAGACGTCGAAGCCCTCTACCGCCTCGCCGATAACCAGGTCGAAGCCCTGCAGTTCCGCGTGCCCGCCGGCTCCGCCATCATCGGACGCAAGCTCATGGAGCTGCCCATCAAAGAGAGCGTCCTCATCGCCGCCGCCATCACCCAGGATGGCCACCGTCTCGCGCCAAGCGGCCAGACAGTGTTTCATGAAGGGGATATGATCATCGTCACCACCACCGACCATTCCCTGCGCGCCATCGACGACATCCTGCGGAAGGAGTGAGCTTATGAACCGCCGTATGGTACTTTACGTCACCGGTCGCGTCACCTTCGTCGTCGGCGTGCTGATGATCCTGCCAATCCTCGTCGCCCTCATCTATCACGAAGGCACCGACACCATCTATCCCCTCTTTCAGGCCATGGTCGCCACCATGGCAGTCGGCGCCGCCATGGCGTCGCGCCCACCAAAACGCCGCAGCATTTACGTGCGTGAAGGGCTCGCCATCACCGGCCTCTCCTGGATCATGCTCGTCATTTTCGGCAGCCTGCCCTATCTCTTCACCGGCGCCATCCCATCCATTCCCGACGCCATCTTTGAGACAGCCTCCGGCTTCACAACCACCGGCTCCTCCATCCTCTCCGAGATCGAATCGCTGCCGCGCTCCGTCCTCTTCTGGCGCAACTTCACCGTCTTCATCGGCGGCATGGGCGTACTCGTTTTTGCCGTCGCCCTGCTGCCAAAATCCAACAGCGAAGACATCTACATCTTAAAGAGCGAAATGCCCGGGCCAACCTTCGACAAAGTGCTCTCCCGCGTGCGCACCGTCGCCCGCGTCTTCTACGTCATCTACGCCGTGCTCACCCTCATCCTCATCTGCATCCTCATCGGTGCCGGCATGAGCCCGTACGACGCCATCCTCCATGCCTTTGCCACCGCCGGCACCGGCGGCTTCTCCAACTACAACACCTCCATCGCCGCCTTTGATTCCGTGCCAATCGAACTCGTTCTATCCTTCGGCATGCTCATCTTTTCCGTCAACTTCAACCTCTACTTTTTCGCCCTGCGCGGACGCTGGCGTGAAGCGCTGAAAAGCGACGAGCTGCGCTGGTTCGTCGCCATCGTCCTCGCCGCCGTGCTCGCCATCGTCCTCAACATCCTGCCGATGTACGACAGCCTCTGGCTCTGCGTCAAAGACGCCTTCTTCAACGTCGCCACCATCATCTCCACCACCGGCTTCTGCACCGTTGACTACTGCCAGTGGCCAATGTTCAGCCAGCTCATCCTACTCCTGCTCATGTTCATCGGCGGCTGCGCCGGTTCCACAGCCGGCGGGCTCAAGATCAGCCGCGTCATCGCCCTTGTCGGGCTCGCCAAACGCAAACTCCACGAATCCGTCAATCCAAAACGCGTCAGCGTCGTCGTCTACGAAGGAAAACCCATGAACGAGCGCGCACAGAACGACATCGCCCTCTATTTCATCCTCTACACCTTCGTCTTCTTCGGCCTCGTCGTGCTCATCAGCTTCGAAAATCTCGACTTCATCACCACCTTCAGCGCCGTCGCCACCACCTACAACAACGTCGGCCCAGGCCTCGGCACCATCGGCCCAACCGGCAACTTCGGCGGCTTCAGCGGATTCTCCAAGCTCGTCCTCTCCTTCGGCATGGTCGCCGGCCGTCTCGAGATCATGCCCCTCATCCTCCTCTTCGCCCCAGCACATGGAGAGCGTGAGGAAATGTTGTTCAGAAAAACACCTGAGTGATCATCATCACTCAGGTGTTTGCATTTATAGCATCTTCCGCGTCTGCTCGAGGTTGCGGGCGGTGGTGTGCCAGCTGTCGCTTTTTGCCGAAGCTGCGTTCGATCTCTGGCAGGGCGGCCTCGAAATACTGCGCGGCCTGGCGGTGATCGCCGCGCAGATAGCTGAGCTGGCCGGCGGCTGCGAGGGCTGCGCCGTAGTGGGCGTCGCGGGGTTCTGGTCCGCGCTCGAAAATGGCGAGGGCTTTTTCGATCTCGTGCGCTGCTTCGTCGAGACGCTGCAGAGCGATGAGCGAGAGCGCAAGGTTGGAATGGGTTGTGGCGATCTCGGCGTCCACGCCGGAAAGCGGGGCGAGAAGGACGAGCGCCCGCTCATAAAACGGCACGGCTTCGGCGTGGCGTCCCTGCGCCTGATAAACCTGGCTCATATTATTGAGAAGGCTTGCGAGGGCGTAGCCCTGCTCGCCGTTTTTCTCGAGGATCTGCAGCGCATCCTCGTAGAGCATGGCGGCGTGCGAAAGATCGCCGGCGGCGCGATAAGCGGTCGCGGCATTGACAAGGGTGGTGGCGCAGGCGGGCGTTCCGGCAAGGCCCATTTCTGCGACGAGGCCCATGGCGAGCGCGGCCATCTTGAGGGAATCCTCGCTGCGGCTGATGCTGCGATAATAACCGACGAGCTCGTTTAAGAGCGCGAGCCGCGCGGCCTTGTCCCCTTCCTGCTGGGCCTGAGCGAGCTGCGCGAGCAAAAACGGCTCCACGTCGTTTAACTGCTTGGCGGCAAAAAGTCCGTCGAGGGTTGCGAGTGTTTGGTGGATATCCATAATGATCTCCTTCCTTCGGTGTGTTTCTGCTATGAGCATACCACACAACTGCCCATATGCACAACAGCACCAGCCTGCACGATGGTTTGCAAGCTGGTGCTGTTTTATCTGAGCGCCTCAAGATCGGCGAGCTCGCCCATATCCGGCAGCCAGACGCTGGCGGCGTCGACGAAACGACTGCTGTCGGCGCTTTGAGCGGCGATCGTCGACGGGATCTCGCCCTCCAGCTGGCCGCGCACGCTTTCGGCGCGCAGCATGCAGAAATCGCGAATGGTCTGCACGGCGAGGTGAAAATCTTCGCCGCTGCAAAAGGCGGTGGGATCTTTCTCAACATACGGCGCGATCATACGCTGGGTCTCGCTGACGACTTGCTCAAAGCGGCCGCTTTCGAAATAGCCGCTGATGAGCTGGTCGAACAATTCATGATAGCGGGCGTAGATGGCGTCGTCCTGCATGAGATGGTGGTAGAGCGGGCGCTGGCGCATGATCTCGCCGCTGGCAGGGGTGTTGATGGGATAATTTACATAAAGGGTGCTGTCGTTCACGGGATCTGGCATGCCGAGGGAATAGGTGGCGAAGGCGAGGTTGTAGTCCCAGGGCAGGATCTCGAGAATGCCGTCTTTTTCATAGAGAAAATAATTGTGCCCGGTGCGGCCAAGATAGCTGTCGAGATTGACGGCGAAAACCTGCACGGTGAAATACCGCAGCACTTCGTCGATGTTGACGGCGGTTTCGAGATTGTCGCCACCGTCGAGGATCTTGAGCGCGGCGATCAGGCGCGCCTTGTCGGCATCGCTCACGTCGAACTTGGCGTTGCGGAAAATATTCTCATACCGCGCAGGGTCGTCGCCTGTGTAGCGCAGATGGACGTCGGCGTTGTCGTCGGACAGGCGTTGGTAATCCGGCTTGTAGAGCTGGCCGTGATCACGACCGTAGACGCGGCGCGCGAAGGCCTCCTCAGGCTCCTCGACGGCGAGAAAAAGTCCCCAGGGCTCGCCGTTCACCGTCACCCAACTGTAACTCGCCAGCGGCGTCGGCACATCCATGAAGCGCATCATGTCGAAGGCAATCCAGTTTTTCATGTAGGTGTTGTCCTGAAAGGACGCATCAAGGGAAAGTTTGTCGAGCCCGTGATAATTCTGCGCAGCGAAATGATCGAACTCGACTTTCAGGCTGTAGCGCTCGTGGCCGTAGTCCTCGGTGAGGCGCAGGGAATTGTTGCCCTTAGCGCGCAGGCCGACGTTGTCGATGCGTTCGCCGTCGATGACGAGATCGGCGGACCAGTACTGCTCCTTTGGCGCGGCGGCGAGAAACGCCTGCCAGTCGTCGATCTCGATGTCGATGGTGTGCACGCGAGAGGCGTCGAACAGCCGCGTGGCGTAGACAGGCTCTGCCGACGCCGGCGCGAGCCCAAAACGCTCGCCGTTCATAAATGCGAGCGTCACCAGCACTGCGACGCCGATAACGGCGAGACAGAGCCTGTCGATGTGCTTGCTCTTCAGCATAGGATCACCCCATGTAATCGCCGTTGTAGGAAACGAGCACTGTGTGCGTGACGCCATCCAGAAGAGCGAGTTCGTTGATAAAGCTGCTGTCCTCCTCGTGCAGGCGCACTTCGTAATTGAGCTCGATGGCCCCAGGCGCAACGCTCTTGCTTTTGAGCGAGAGCTTCTTCACATGCTGTGCGACAAACGCGTGCGCGGCGCGCTCGTTTTCTGCATTCTCTACGTGCAGCACGAGGATATACGGACGCTCGAGAATTTTTTCGCTGCGAAAAGCCATAGAGCACCGCGCCAATGAGCACGCTGCCAAAGATCGCCAGCGGAATGAACCCGGCAGCGAGCACAATGCCCGCAGCGATCGCCCAGAAGAGAAAAGCGATGTCCGACGGCTCCTTGATCGCTGTGCGAAAACGCACAATCGAGAGCGCACCGACCATCCCCAGCGAGAGCACGATGTTGCTGGTCACAGCGAGGATGAGCAGCGCCGTGATCATGCAGAGGGCGATCAGCGTCACGCCGAAATTCGCAGAATACATCACGCCGGCGTAGCTCTTCTTGTAAACAAAAAAGATGAAGAGCCCCACGGCGAAAGCGAGCAGCAGCGCCAGCACCATATCAAACATCGGGATGGTGCTGACATTCTCGAGAAAGCTCGAGCGAAAAATATCTTGAAAAGTCGTCATGAGGATCCTCCTTTTTTCTCAGTCATAGCGACGGCAGATCGCATATTTCGAGCAGGCAGCCGCCTGCCGATTTGGCAGCTGAACCGCCAGGCGCACGATCTCCGGCAGAAAAGCGTCGTATTTCACCTCGAGCACGGTGAAGCCGTCGTTGACCGGCGTGTACGTCCGCTCTGGATCGAGAAAGTCGATGCTCGCCAATCCGCTGCGCAGCTGACGGTCGAGGGTGATGCGCACATTGCCAGGCGCGTAGAGAAACGCCTCGCGCTCGTAGACGACGATGGTCTTTGGCTGCAAAAGCTGTCCCCGCAGCTTGCTGTAAAGCTCTGCGCAGAGCGCTTCCGGCCGCGCCAGCAGAAAATCGTCTCTGCCTGCCAGCAATTGCCGCGCCTCGTCCGCGCTGAGCACAGCCTTATGCTTGCCGCAGAGGCCATTCTGCTTGAACTTTTTCTCCAGCAAAACAAAGGACGTATCGCCATTGTAATAGCGCAGGCGAAATTTCTCGCGACGCCCGACGCTGTCGAGCTTTTCGCGCAGCGCCTTGTCGTAAGGCGTGTCAAAATACAAGCTGCTCACACGATAGGAACCGTGTGAGCCAGCATGCTTGTCGTGGGGAAAAAGCTTGCGCAGCCGCGCCGTCAGGATCAGATCGTCGGCAGCGTTGATGCGGTGCTTGAGCTCGTGGCGCCATTTTGGCGCAGGCTTTTCCTTAATAGCCATAGGCGCTGTCTCCATAGTTGGTCGCGCCATCATCGCCATAATTCGTCGCGCCATCGTCCCCATAGTTCGATGCGCCGTCGTTGCCATAATCTGTCACGCCATCGTTATCCGGGCCATAGTCGGTGTCTGCACCATAATCTGTGACGCCGTCGTTGTTCGGACCGTAGTCGGTATCCGCGCCATAATCGGTGACACCATCGTTTTCAGGACCGTAGTCGGTGTCCACATAATCGGTGATGCCGTAGTCGCTCTCGTTTTCAATATCAAGCGGCGCCTGCCAGCTGTGCTCGGCGACGGTGCTCTTCACATCAGCGACCACCTCATCGAGGAAGGCATCGCTTGGCAGCGCGGAGCCTGGTTCAATCTCGATCGTGATCTGTCGGCGTTCGCCCTCGACTTCTTCAACGAAATAGCCTGCTTCGCCGATCAGCGTCACCAGCTGGCGCACCGCATCGCGGGCTGGCTGCCCGATCAGGTCGCCGCTCTTTTCCAGGATCGCTTCGGCGTCGCCGTTGCGCGCGGTGAGTCCGGTGACAAGGCCAGCGTCGTCGTATGCGAGCGCGATCTCCGGATTTACCTTGAGCACCAGCGTGCCGCCGCTCGCCACCTGCGCGCTGCTTTCAGCAGGCGCAGAAGCCGTCGAGGTGCTCGCTGCATCGTTTTGGCTGCAGCCGCTCAGCACAGCCAGGCTCATTCCCAGCGCCAGAGCGATGGTCAGTAAGGATTTCTTCTTCGTGGTTTTCATAATGGTCAGCCTCCTAAAGGGTAAATGATTGGTGGATCTTCGTCCATTTGCTGATAGATTACGTCGGTTTGCTCCAGAAACCGGGGTCGCTCGCAAAACTTTTTATTTTTTCTGCGCCTCCCCGCTTACATCCAGAGATTACGCAGCGCACAGACGAAAAACGGGGTAAACAGGAATTTTTTCGTGAAAATTGTTCAATCGTCATCTGCCTCATAGCCAGAATCGCCGTCCTCATAATCAGCATCCTCATACGCGCTGTCGCCGTCCGCGTAGGCCGGCGTCGTCGGTTCCTGTGCAGGCTGCGCTGGTTGCTGTGGCACATCCACAACCGTCGCTTCTTCTGCGTAATCAGAATCGCCATAGTCGCTGCCTGTTTGCTGCGACGTTTCCTGGTTCGTGACATAGATGGTGACCGAGAGCTTTTCGTCCAGATGCGCGTTCAGCTGCGTGCTCAGCGCGTCGCTACGACTGACGATCCATTCATCGCTGTCGGCGTCGAGCGTGAGACTGATCGTGCCGCCTTCAGACAGATAGCCCATCTCGATCGCGCGATCTACCAGCTCGTCCATCACCAGCTCGAGAGATTTGTCGTCGTACGCGTAGCCACTGATCAGATCCGCGCCGTCATCGTTGACGCCGTCCAGACCGACAACCATCTCGTCACGGTCCACATCGATGCGCACCTCCGGATTGATCGTCATGTACACAGAAGCGAACGGCTGCTGCCATTCGTACACGCCGAGCGCCGCAAAAAGCAGACAGGCGACCATCGCCACCGCCGCCAGATAGCGACTGAGCTGGCGTTTCGGCGCAGCTGGCACCGCCATCTCGATCACTTCCGTCAGCGTCTCACCGACCGCATAACCCCGATTGGCGACACGCAGAAAGCGCCCCTCTTCGTCGAGGACGATCGCATATCCCGGCTCGCTTTCCATGACCAGATATTTCATGAACGACGCCCTCCTTTCAGAACATGCTGCAGATGTCCGCGAACGATCTCATAGCCGTTCGTCAGAATGAGGAGCATCGCCAGCACATACTTGCGATGGCGCTCCAGCGTTTTGCGTTCCACGCCAGCACCGCGCACAAGCGCCGCCATCGGCAGTTTCTTCGTGCGCAGCAATTCCTCCAACAGGCTCTCATGCGCAGCTGCGTAGCGTACCGCCGCCGTGCAGGCTTCAAGGGTGCGCGCCTGTTTTGGCGACTGCTCCGCCACATCGCTGAAGCTCACGCCGAATTCCGCCATCACCGCTGCCAGCTCGGCGATCTCTTTCTGCGTCGCCGCCAGTCCCGCCGCTTCGGCGAAACGATCGCGCGTATCGGCAACTTCTTCCAGCAGCGGGCGTGAATCGTCGCCCTGCTCCGCGTCGAGAGAAAGCTGACCCTGATGCCGCGCTTCTCTGCGCTGATGGTCGATGATGCGGCTTTTGATCACCATCGCTGCATACGGCAGAAAAGCGCCGCGCCCTGGATCGTAGCCCAGGATCGCTTCGTGAAAAGCGATCATCGCAATGCTCTGCGCATCGTCCTGATCGCTCACCGGATGGCCAACCTGCTTCGCCGCCTGGGCGCGGATAAACGGCAGGTAATCGCGCAGCAGCGCATCCGCTTTTTCACGATCCTTTTTTCGCGGCAGTGACCGCCGCGACGATCTCGTGCTCCTTGTGCACAGCGCTTCCTCCTCTCTGACAGACTACGGTTTCGCCAGCGGATAATCGGGGTAGCCGCAGCGAGTTTTTTACAAATATCTTATGTGAATTATACCGGAAACACACGCAAACAAAAGCAAGATTACGTGCAAAACCTCTGTTAAATCTGCGTAAAAAAATCCCGCCCAAAACGCCGCGTTGGACGTCTGTGCGGGATGATGGACGCTCACGATCACGCAAGCACCGGAATTGGTTCGTCGCTGTCGCTGGACAGATCGATCTCGATGGTATGCTGCTCTTCAACCTGGTCGGCAATATCCATACAACCAGAAGCGATGGTCTCCAGATCCTGCAGCAGGGAACCAAACGGCGCTGTGAGAGACGCGTCGCATTTTCCCTTCTGCACGCGCTTGGTGTGGGCGCGGAACATTTTTGCGCGCAGCTCGAAGAGTTCGGAGCGCGTGAGCTCGAGCTTTTTGCGATCAACGTCGACATCGCCGACGAGGCCGATGATCGATGTCTCGTACATATCGATGAGCTTGAGCGTGTACTTGTTCAGATCCTCGGCAGCTGTGTTGGAATATTTTATGTCGCTTTGCTGGATGGCGTTGACATTTTCATTGATGTCCTTGAGATGCTCGGTGATGCGATCCAGATTGTCGACGATGAACATCATATCTGTGGTGCGATCGGCCTGCGCTTCGGAAAGCTTCCCACTCGCCATGACCGCCGACAGAAAATCCTGCGTGCGTAAACAGAGCGCGCGTATCTCTGAGCAATCTTCCACGAGCTTGCCGCTGATCTCGACGACGGTATCTTTGGAAGCGTCGCTCATTTTGTAGAGCACGCCGCGCACGAGATCGGTGATGCGCGCCGTCTCGTTGGAAACCATTTCCAGCGCGGCAACCGGGCGGCCGATCATCTTCTGATCGAGGAAACGTGGTTCGGCGATGGACTGCGTAGCAGCAGCGCCTTTGTCCTTGACGATGCGGCAAACGATCTTCACCATGAGATAGATCAGCGGCGTCCAGATCAGCGTCATCACAACGTTGAAGCAGGTGTGGGCATTGGCAATCTGGCGCGAGATGACCTCGATCTCCGGTCCTTTTGGCGAGATCCACTGAATGAAATGCGCGTACGGCTGCACAAACCAGATAAAGATCAGCGAGCCGCTGAGGTTGAAGATGCAGTGAGCAGCAGCGGTGCGCTTGGCGTTGATGCTCTGACCGATGGAGGCGAGCACAGCTGTGATGGTTGTGCCGATGTTGTCGCCAAAGAGCACCGGCAGCGCGCCAGCGAGACCGATGATGCTCGAAACACCATCCGGCCCAGCCGTCGACGCAATGTTCTGGAGCACAGCGATGGTGGCGCTGGAGCTCTGCACAACGAGCGTCATCACCAAACCTGTGAGCAAGCCGAGGATCGGCACGTCAGCGACCTGCTGGATCATGTTCGAGAACACCGGGCTGGTCGCCAGCGGTTTCTGACGGAGCCCATGATCTCGATCCCGTCAAAGAGCAGACCGAAGCCAAAGATCGTGGCGCCGATCGATTTGATGCGCTCTTTCTTGGCGAAGAAATAGAGCAGGAACCCGACGATGATGATGAGATAAATATAATCGCTGAGCTTGAACGCGATCAGCTGCGCCGTCATCGTCGTCCCGATGTTGGCGCCGAAGATGATGGAAATGGCCTGGGGCAACGTCATCAGCCCAGCGCTGACAAAACCGATGGCCATGACGGAAGTCGCTGAGCTCGACTGTAGCACAGCCGTGACCAGCGCACCGGAGATCACGCCCATCACAGGATTTTTCGTGAGCATGCCGAGGATCGTGCGCATGCGTTCGCCAGCAACCTTCTGCAGGCTGTCGCTCATGAGATTCATCCCATATAGGAAGATCGCCAGCCCACCGAAAAGTCCGAAGAGCATTTGTACCGTTTCATTCATGACAAATAATAACGTCCTTTCTCTCTGTTTTCTATGGAGTATTACAAAGAAATGGTAGCACACGAATGAATGGCGCGCTATCGAACTGGCGTTAAATCTCTGTTAAATTCCTGCGAACAAAAAACCAGCCAGCACATCCGCAGATGCACTGGCTGGTGGAAAATATTTACGCTGGAGCGAGGGCTTTGTCGCCAACGCCAAGGTCGAGGCTGACGGCGTGGTGCTCGTCGGCCTGATCGGCGAGGTCCATACAAGCAGAACCGATGGAATCGAGATTCTGCAGGAGTTCGCCGTATGGCGCGGTGAGATCGGCGTCGCATTTGCCCTTGCGGACACGCTTCATGTGTTCCTTGAACATGCCGCTGCGCAGATCGAAGATATCGGCGCGCAGGATCTCCAGGCGCTTGCGATCGACTTCAACATCGCCGACGAGACCGATGATGGCGGTTTCGTACATGTCGATGAGATTTTGCATGAAGAGGCGAATGTCGCCCATGGCGATCTTAGAGTAATTGTTCTTTTCGCCGCTCTGCACCTTATAAACGTTTTCGCTGATGTCGTGCAGATAATCGCTGATGCGGTCGAGGTTGTCGATGATGAAGATCATGCTCGACGTACGTTCAGCCTGACGCTCGTCCACTTTACCAGCGGAGAGGATCGCCGAGAGATAGCTCTGGATCTGACTGTTCAGCGATTTGACCTCGTCGGTGGCGCTTATCATCTGCTCGCAAACGTCCTTCATTTCTTTCTCGCCAGAATTGCTCATTCTGTAGAGCATGCCGCGCACAAGATCGGTGACGCGGATGGTTTCGTTGGACGCAAGCTCGATGGCAGCCACTGGCTGGTTGAGCACGCGGCGATCGAGGAAGCGTGGTTCGGAAATGGCGCGGGTAACGGTGGCGCCTTCCTTGTCTGGCAGAAGCTTGCAGACGATCTTCACCATGAGGAAGAGGAGCGGCGTCCAGATCAGCGTCATGATGACGTTAAAGCCGGTGTGGGCGTTGGCGATCTGGCGGGAAATGACCTCGATCTCCGGCCCTTTTGGTGAGATCAGTTCAATGATATGCGCGTATGGCACAATAAACCAGATAAATATCAGCGAGCCGCTGATGTTAAAAATGCTGTGTGCGAGCGCGGTACGCTTAGCGTTGAGGCTGAGCCCGACGGAAGCGATCAGCGCGGTGATGGTGGTCCCGATGTTGTCGCCGAAAAGCACTGGCAGCGCACCGACAAGGCCGATAAGACTGCCGCCGTCAGGGCCGGCTGTGGAGGCAACATTCTGGAGCACAGCGATGGTGGCGCTCGAGCTCTGAACGAGCAGCGTCATGCAGAGACCTACGAGCAGACCGAGGACCGGCACATCGGCAACCTTCTGGATCATTTCGGCGAAGACAGGGCTGGTGGCCAAAGGTTTCATGACGGAGCCCATGATCTCGATCCCGTCAAAGAGCAGACCGAAGCCAAAGATCGTGGCACCGAGGTCCTTGATCTTTTCTTTTTTGCCAAAGAAATAGAGCAGGAAACCGACGATGATGATAAGATAGATATAATCGCTGAGATTAAACGCAATCAGCTGCGCGGTCATCGTCGTCCCGATGTTTGCACCAAAGATGATAGAAATGGCCTGTGGCAGCGACATCAGCCCAGCGCTGACGAAGCCGATGGCCATAACGGTCGTTGCCGAGCTGGACTGCAGCACAGCCGTGACCAGCGCGCCAGAGAGTACCCCGAGCACAGGATTTTTCGTGAGCATGCCGAGGATCGTGCGCATGCGTTCGCCGGCGACTTTCTGCAGGCTGTCGCTCATGAGATTCATCCCATAAAGGAAGATCGCGAGCCCTCCGAACAGCCCAAAAATAATTTGTAGCGTCTCATTCATGATCGATTACGTCCACCCTTTCAGTTTAACAGAGCGCTTACATTTTCTTAACAATGATAGGATAGCACGCCCACGGCGGACAGTGCAACCGTGTTTCGGTAAACTCTTTGTTAAATCTATGTAAAGAAAATCGCCCATCAGTGATAAACCGCGTGCTGACGCGTGCCGACCACCGACGGGCGTTGTTATCAAGTGTCTTTATCGTTTTACAAAGCGCTGGCGCAGCACCTTGAGCACAAAGCGCGGCAGCGCCAGTGCGCGTTTCCAGCGCTTGCGATCGCTGGCGATGCGATAGAGCCATTCCAGCTTGAGCCGGATGAAGATCTCCGGCGCGCGCTCCACACGACCGGAGAGCACATCGAAGCTGCCGCCGACGCCGATGCCGACGCTGACGCCACATTCTGCAAGGTGTTCATCGATGAACTGCTCCTGATACGGCGAGCCCATGCCGACGAGGAGAATATCCGGCTTGGTCGCTTTGATATCAGCGAGCACCGCTGCTGGCCCTTCCTTTTTGAAATAGCCGTGATGCGTGCCGACGATCCTGACGCCAGGATAAGCGGCACGCATTTTTTCTGCCGCTTCGTCGACAACGCCCGGCGCTGCGCCGAGAAAATAGAGCGAGAGCCCGCGCGCTGAGCTTTCGCGGCAGAGCGCTTCTGCCAGCTCGATCCCGGTCACGCGTGCAGGAAACGGCGTGCCGAGGATGCGCCCAGCCAAAAGCACACCCT
>ENA-OQCL01000597-OQCL01000597.1-human-gut-metagenome-genome-assembly--contig:-NODE-597-length-16585-cov-3.466642_pt1 | contig 16585 bp, 23 predicted proteins | sample MGYA00242502_ERZ504586 | MGnify/ENA primary metagenome ERZ504586 (study PRJEB26092, sample SAMD00036316) | human gut metagenome | host: Homo sapiens | study: EMG produced TPA metagenomics assembly of... | reverse complement strand
GATTGCCGCGTATGTCGAGCACAGGCCGTAGGCGGCGCAGGTGGGTCACAAATGAAAATCTACATCAATTGTGACCTTGTCACCGTGTCGTGGGGACAAATGGCAGCCTTACCGGATATGCAAGGCGGCACAGAGAAAAAAGTGGAACTATTGAAGTTGGAAAATGTAGATATAAAACAATTTTCTATCCCCAGGAAAGGGACGGCATTATGAAACCGGCAAATTCTGGATATAAGAAAATCCCTTGAAAACCAATGATTTTCAAGGGTTTTTGAAGAAATAAAAAAGTGCGGAGAAAGGGACTTGAACCCTCACAGGATTGCTCCCACTAGAACCTGAATCTAGCGCGTCTGCCATTCCGCCATCTCCGCTCGCAAGGAATATATTATCACAAAAGAAGGCGTTTGGCAAATACTTTTTTCGGGTTTTTGCAAATTTTTTTCCAGATCTTTTATTTTCGTACTTCAATACCGTTGACTTCCAGATGGTCGTCCACGGCGATCACCAGGCAGCGGCGGCCGTCGAGCTCACGGATCTCCACCAGGTCGGAGCGCTCCGGGTTGACTTTCACGATCACGTCCGGGGTCTCCACCTGGAAGCTGCGCACGCTGGCGATGTTGGAGGCCAGAAGGGTATTCTTCTCCCCCACGGTCTCTTCAAATTCCCGGTCGAAGGAGAGAAGCTTCTCTTCCGGCGCGCCGCTTCGCTCCAGAAGCCGCCGGACATCCGGGCGGGATAATTCCAGAGGTTCCGGGGTTTCCTTGGCTTCCTCCAGCATTTCGTTAAGGTTCTCGTGGATATTGCGGACTACTTCATAGTCGCAGTCCTCTCCCAGGGTTTCGCTGATCACAGACTGGAAGGTGGTCTTCTGGTCTTTGGCGGTCAGGGGGTACGGCGCTTCCCAGCACATTGGTGATGAAGCCGGGCTGCAGTTCTTCCGGCTTCTTGGAATAATACAGTACCTGATGGATGTTGGAGGCGCGGTCCTGGAAGGCGGGGAAGAGGAAGCCCTTGACGGGATCGTCCACCAGCCAGTCCCGGATCCGGTCTTCAATACTGTTGGTCTGGGCGTTGTAGCTTAAGCCGGCCTTGCTTAAGTTGACTGGGCAGATGCTGCACAGGATGTGCTCGTAGACGGTATCCGAGGCGTCGAACATCTCCAGGCCGTCGGAGGCCTTGCCGGGCACATCGTACACGGCGTGGATCAGGATGATGAAATAGTTCTCGGCGTAGTCGTAGTTCTCAATTACTTTATCATAGAATTCCTCGGTCAGAAGATCGTCTTCCAGCCGGCTGTCCCGCAGCTTCAGGAGGAATTCCTGGGTGCCGCCCGGTACTTCCTGTTCCAGGGGGAATTCCATATTGATCAGATTTTTGCCCAGGGTCCCGGACAGGTGTGTCGAAAAATGTCGAAATACTTGAAGGCTTCCTCTTCCGGAAGGGACAGGAAGGCCTTTTTGAACTCCATTTTCTTTTCCTTTTCATGATCCACGTAACAGCCGCAGATGCGGGTGATGGCGCAGTTGTCCGGGGAGAACTGGCGGCGGATCTCTAATACTTCTTTCTTATTCATAGGATATCCTTTCTACTGTATTTTCAGGGTAAGATTCAGTATAACAAAAATGGAATAAAGACACAACATCTCAAGAAGACGTTAAATTGTTCCACTTTTCGTTGTAAAGTGTGTCAAATCCAGCTATAATGGGTTTAGATACCTGTCAAAAATAAGAAAAAGAGAGGAAAAAAACATGGGAAACATATTTGACATTCTGGGGCCGGTAATGGTAGGCCCGTCCAGTTCCCACACGGCAGGGGCCGTGCGCATCGGACTGATCGCCAGACAGCTTTTTGGCAGGAGACCGGACAAGGCGACTGTCTATCTGCACGGTTCTTTCGCGGATACGGGGAAGGGACATGGAACTGATAAAGCGCTGATCGCCGGGCTTCTGGGGATGAAGCCGGATGATCTGCGGATCCCGGACAGCTTCCAGATCGCGAAGGAAGAGGGCATGGAATTCACCATTTCGCCGAAAGATATGCGGGACGCCCATCCCAATACCGCGCAGATCATCATGGAGAAGGAAGGCGTAAAGCCCATGAAGATCCAGGCGTTCTCCATCGGCGGCGGCCGGATCCGGGTCAGCAAGATGGACGATATCGACGTGAACTTCAGCGGCGAGAGCAATACGCTGATCGTGCGCAATGAGGACAAGCCGGGGCGGATCACGGAGGTTTCCACAGCGCTTAGCAAGGAGAATATCAATATCGCCACCATGCAGGTGTTCCGGGACAAGCGGGGCGGCATGGCAGTGATGGTGCTGGAGATCGACCAGCCGGTATCGGAGGCTGTGATCAAGGAGCTGGAGAGCAAGGACGGGATCCTGAAGGTGACCTTCCTGAATGTAAACGGATAATCGAGAGAAGTGGAGGATATAGAGTCGTATGTCATATCAATCAATGGAAGAGGCGTATGCCAGATGCGAGCGGGACGGGATCCCGTTCTGGAAGGCCGTACAGCTGGAGGACGCCGAGGAAAGAGACGTGGCTTTGGAAGATTCCTGGAAGGAAATGAAGGGAATGTGGCAGGCTATGCTGGACGGACTGGATAATTATGACCCTGATCTGGTGTCCAGAAGCGGCCTGGTAGGAAAAGAGGGCGGCCTGATGGAGGAGTATCAGAAGGCCGGCGATACCCTGTGCGGAGATTTATGGCCAAGGTGATGACCAACGCCCTGAAGATGGGCTGCAACAATGCCTGTATGAAGCGGATCGTGGCAGCGCCCACAGCGGGGGCCTGCGGTGTGCTTCCGGCGGTGCTGGTTACCTACTATAAAGAATATCAGGTTCCGGAGGAAAAGATGATCGAGGCCATGTATGTGGCGGCGGGGATCGGGCAGATCATCGCCAACCGGGCGTATCTGGCGGGAGCGTCCGGCGGCTGCCAGGCGGAGATCGGATCCGGTTCCGGGATGGCCGCGGGAGCCATCTGCTATGTAAGAGGGGAACCCCTCAGCAGATCGGCCATGCCTGCGCCATGGCGCTTAAGAACCTGATGGGACTGGTCTGTGATCCGGTGGGCGGCCTGGTGGAGGTGCCCTGTGTGAAGAGAAATGTAGGCGGCGCCGTGAACGCGCTGGCTGCGGCAGACATGGCTCTTGCCGGGATCACCAGCAAGATCCCGGTGGACCAGGTGATCGACGCCATGAAGGAAGTGGGAGACAAGATGGATCTCACCCTGAAGGAGACCGGCAAGGGCGGCGTGGCTGCCACTGAGGAAGCCCTCAAGGTCCTGGAGCGGCTGGATATGTAATGCTTACATAGTAAGAAGGAAGAGAACGCTTCGGCGTTCTTTTCTTTTTGGAAATTTTTCGGCAAAAATATCTCTTGACAGAGGCTGGTATCCGATATATACTTTGAGAGTCAAAATAATTGACGACCAAAATATATGCAGAAAAGTCAGGAGAGGCAAGATGGCTGGAATCATATGCGGAACCGGATCTTACATACCGGAATATACAATGGACAACAATGATATCGCCAGGCTGGTGGAGACCAGCGACGAGTGGATCCGGGAGCGCACAGGCGTGGTGAAGCGCCATATCATCCAGGATGAGACTACTGTATCCATGGCAAGTGAAGCCGGACGGAGAGCCCTTGAGAACGGGGGCGTGTCGCCGGAGGAGGTTGATCTTATCCTGGTGGCCACCATTTCTTCCAACGTGGTCCTGCCGGGGACGGCCTGTCTGGTCCAGAAGGAGCTGGGAGCGGTGAACGCGGTATGCTTTGACGTCGGCGGGGCTGCCTGTACCGGATTCGTGCTGGCCTACAATACGGCGGAGGCCTATCTGGAGAGCGGGATATACCGGACTGCCCTGGTGATCGGAAGCGAGAGCCTTTCCTGCATTACAAACTGGAAGGACCGGGGGACCTGTATCCTCTTTGGCGACGGGGCGGGAGCCGCCGTGGTGCGAAGAGATGAGAGAAAGCTCTACCTGCCTGCGGCCCACACAGACGGAGCCAAGGGAGAGGCCCTTACCTGCCAGAGCCGCTGCGAGGCCAACGGTCTGACCAGGGAGATGGACCCGGAGGCCATGGTGGATGAAGCCCATTTCATGCAGATGGACGGCCAGGCGGTGTTCAAGTTCGCGGTCAAGCGGGTGCCGGAAGTGATCCGGGAGGTGCTGGAGCGCAACCACCTGGAGGCTACAGACATTGATTACTACATTGTCCATCAGGCCAATAAGCGGATCATTGAATCCGTGGCAAAGCGGCTGGGAGAGCCGGTGGAGAAATTCCCCATGAACCTGCAGGAATACGGCAACACTTCCTCGGCCAGCATTCCCATCCTTCTGGATGAACTGAACCGGGCCGGGATATTAAAAAGCGGCCAGCGGCTGGTGCTGGCGGGATTTGGCGCAGGGCTTACCTGGGGCGCCAACATCATTGACTGGAGATAAACCAGAGAAGCCAAAAAGGTTTCCGGTTTATATATAATCAAAAAAGAAGTAAGATCAAAAGGAGAGAAAGAAATGTTAGAGCAGATCAAAGAACTGGTAGCAGACAAACTGGGAGCAGACGCAGAGGCGATCACAGAAAAGACCAGCTTCAAGGAAGACCTGGGAGCAGATTCCCTGGACCTTTTCGAACTGGTGATGGGACTGGAAGACGAATTTGGCATCGAGATCCCTACCGATGATCTGGAGCAGATCACCACAGTAGGCGATGTGATCAACTATATCAACGAGCACAAATAAGAAAAGAAGAAGCGGGGTTATAGATATGCAGACAGAAGTGACCAGATTATTAGGAATCCAATATCCCATCATCCAGGGCGGAATGGCCTGGGTGGCGGAGTATCACCTGGCGGCAGGCGTTTCCAACGCAGGTGGCCTGGGCCTTATCGGAGCGGCCAGCGCACCGGCAGAGTGGGTGAGAGAGCAGATCCGGGAAGCCCGAAAGCTGACGGATAAGCCCTTTGGCGTCAACATCATGCTGATGAGTCCCTACGCGGACCGAGGTGGCGAAGGTAGTGGCAGAGGAAGGCGTGAAGGTTGTGACCACAGGAGCCGGGAATCCGAGAATATATGGAAATGTGGAAGGCAGCCGGCGTGAAGGTGATCCCGGTGGTCGCTTCTGTAGCCCTTGCAAGAAGGATGGAGCGCTGCGGCGCGGACGCGGTTGTGGCGGAAGGCTGCGAGGCCGGAGGCCATATCGGTGAGAATACCACCATGGTACTGGTTCCCCAGATCGTGGACGCAGTGAATATCCCGGTGATCGCCGCCGGAGGCATTGCGGACGGCAGAGGGATCGCGGCGGCGTTCATGCTGGGCGCCAGCGGGGTTCAGATGGGAACCCATTTCGTAGTGACGGATGAGTCACAGGTACATGAGAATTACAAAGACAGGATCATCAAGGCGAAGGATATTGACTCCCGGGTAACGGGAAGGACCACCGGCCATCCGGTGCGGGCCCTTCGCAATGAGATGACCAGGAAATATCTGGAATTGGAAAATCAGGGTGCAAGCTTTGAAGAACTGGAGCAGCTGACGCTGGGCGGCTTAAGAAGAGCCGTGGTAGACGGGGACGTGAAGAACGGAAGCGTTATGGCGGGACAGATCGCAGGCATGGTCAAGGAGAGAATGTCCTGCAAGGATCTGATCGGGAAGCTGGTCCGGGAGACCGATGAGCTGATAGGAGGAAAAGGATTCTATGAGTAAGATTGCTTTTATCTACCCGGGACAGGGGGCGCAGAAAGCCGGAATGGGCAGGGACTTCTACGAGAACAGCCCGCTGGCGGCAAAACTCTATGACCAGGCCTCCCAGGCGCTGGGGCTGGATATGAAGGCGCTGTGCTTTGAGGAAAATGAGAAGCTTGACCTTACTGAATATACACAGGCGGCGCTGGTCACCACCTGCCTTGCCATGACGGCAGTTTTAAAAGAGCAGGGGATCACGCCGGACATTACCGCAGGCTTAAGCCTGGGAGAATACGCTGCCATCGCGGCGGCCGGGGGGATGGATCCCATGGACGCCATCCGTCTGGTGCGGAAAAGAGGGATCCTGATGCAGAACACGGTTCCAGCAGGAGTGGGAGCCATGTGCGCGGTGATGGCCCTTGACGCGGCCAGGATCGAAGAGGTCCTGGAGGGAATGGAGGATGTGACCATCGCCAACTACAACTGTCCGGGGCAGATCGTGATCACAGGCAGGACAGAAAATGTAGAGGAAGCGGCGGAAAAACTCCGGGAAGCCGGGGCGAAGCGGACCATCATGCTGAATGTGAGCGGCCCATTCCACTCTCCTTTGCTTAAGGCGGCCGGGGAGGAACTGGCAGAAGAACTGGAGAAAGTAACCCTTCATCCCCTTGCGGTTCCCTATGTCACCAACGTGACAGCCGGAACGGTGGAGGATATTGGGAAGACCCGGGAACTTCTGGCAGAGCAGGTCAGCTCTCCGGTGCGCTGGATGCAGAGCATGGAGGCCATGATCGCCGACGGGGTGGATACCTTCGTGGAGATCGGGCCCGGGAAAACCCTGGCCGGCTTCTTAAAGAAGATCAGCCGGGACGTGACCGTCTATAATGTAGGAACCTGGGAAGACGTGGAGAAGGTGAAAGGAGCATTATGTTAGAAGGAAAGATCGCAGTCGTAACCGGAGCCTCCAGAGGGATCGGCAGAGCCATCGCCATCCGTCTGGCAGGAGAAGGAGCGACGGTAGTTATCAATTACAATGGTTCAAAGGAAAAGGCAGAGGAAGTAAAGCAGGAGATCGAAGGAGCCGGCGGGAAAAGCGGCGGTGTGCCAGTGCAACGTGGCAGATTTCGACCAGTGCCAGGCATTCATCCAGAAGGTGATCGATGAGTTTGGGCGGATCGACATCCTGGTGAACAACGCAGGGATCACCCGGGACGGCCTTCTGATGAAGATGTCGGAGGAAGATTTCGATCAGGTGATCGAGACCAATCTGAAGGGAGCCTTCCATACCATCCGGTTTGCCTCCCGTCAGATGCTGCGGCAGAAAAGCGGCAGGATCATCAATCTGTCCTCTGTTGTAGGGGTGACAGGAAATGCAGGCCAGGCCAATTATGCGGCCTCCAAGGCAGGAGTCATCGGACTGACCAAATCCGCGGCCAGAGAGCTGGCCTCCCGGGGGATCACTGTGAATGCCATTGCCCCCGGATTTATCGAGACGGATATGACCAGCGTGCTGTCTGAGAAGGTGAAGGAAGGCGCGGCGGCGGGGATCCCGCTGGGAGCCTTTGGAAAGCCGGAGGACGTGGCGGCGGCAGCGGCATTTCTTGCCTCTGACGAAGCAGGATACATCACCGGCCAGGTACTTCATGTAGACGGCGGAATGGTAATGTAAACCTAGGGTAGGACAAGAAGGAGACGAGGATATGAAAAGAAGGGTCGTAGTGACAGGACTGGGGGCGGTGACGCCCATCGGAAATACAGTAGAAGAGTTCTGGGCCGGTATCCGGGCAGGAAAAGTGGGGATCGGGGAGATCACCAGATTTGACACCACCGATTACAAGGTCAAGGTTGCGGCGGAAGTCAAAGATTTCGTGGCAAAAGAGCGGATGGACTTCAAGGCAGCCCGCCGGATGGAGCCATTTTCCCAGTACGCGGTAGCCGCGGCGCTGGAGGCTTGATGAGGATTCCGGGCGTGGGATATCAGCAAGGAAGATCCCTTCCGTGCAGGCGTGATCGTCGGTTCCGGCATCGGAAGCCTGCAGGAAGTGGAGCGGGAGTACGAGAAGATCCTGTCCAGAGGACCTTCCAGAGTTAATCCTCTGATGGTGCCGCTGATGATCTCCAACATGGCGGCGGGAAATATCTCCATCCAGCTGGGATTCAAGGGAAAATGTACCAGCGTGGTGACCGCCTGCGCCACCGGCACCAACTGTATCGGAGACGCCCTGCGGGCCATCCAGTACGGAGACGCGGACATTATGCTGGCAGGCGGGACCGAGAGCTGTATCTGCCCGACCGGAGTGGCGGGATTCACCAGCCTGACGGCGCTGTCCACCAGTACCGATCCCATGCGGGCTTCCATTCCATTTGACAAGGACCGGAACGGCTTCGTCCTGGGCGAGGGAGCCGGCGTGGTCATCCTGGAGGAGCTGGAACATGCGAAGAACCGGGGGGCGAAGATCTATGCAGAGCTGTGCGGATACGGAGCCACCGGGGACGCTTATCACATCACTTCTCCGGCGGAAGACGGAAGCGGGGCGGCCAAGGCCATGACCCTTGCCATGGAAGAAGGGGGCGTCACCCCGGCGGAAGTGGATTACATCAACGCCCATGGGACCAGCACCCATCACAACGACCTTTTCGAGACCCGGGCCATCAAGGCGGCTTTTGGCGAAGCAGCCGGGGACGTGGTCATCAACTCTACCAAGTCCATGATCGGCCATCTTCTGGGAGCGGCCGGCGGCGTGGAGTTTATCACCTGTGTGAAGACCATCCAGGACGGGTTCATCCATCAGACCATGGGGACTAAAGAGGCGGACGAGGAGTGCGATCTTAATTACGCCATCGGCGCTCCGGTGGAGAAGGAAGTCCGCTGCGCGCTGACCAATTCCCTGGGATTCGGCGGACACAACGCCACACTGCTTTTGAAGAAATATGAAGGGTAGGAAGAGGATATGGAATTTGAAAATCTGATAAAACTGATCGACACCGTGTCCGCCTCAGAGCTGACCGGATTCAAATATGAGGAAAAAGGGCTGAAGCTTCAGATGAGCAAGGGAGACGGGGAAGTAAAGGTGGTAGCCGCACCTGCTGCGCCGCTGCCGGCAGCGCCTCTTCCGGCGGGACCTGCGCCTGCGCCTTTTAAAGAGGAGACAGAAGAGGCCGCAAAGCCGGGCAAGGTAGTGGAATCTCCCCTGGTGGGAACCTTCTACGCAGCTCCCGCAGAAGACGCGGAGCCCTTTGTAACCGTAGGGAGCGCCGTGAAGAAAGGACAGACCCTGGCTATTGTAGAAGCCATGAAGCTGATGAACGAGATCGAGAGCGATTACGACGGCACCGTCGCGGAGATCCTGGTGGAAAACGGCCAGCCGGTAGAGTACGGCCAGCCCCTTTTCCGGATTTGTTAGAGGAGGTAGTGTGATGAACCATTTAGACATCAATCAGATCAAAGAGATCATTCCCCACAGACATCCCTTCCTGCTGATCGATTACATCGAGGATTACGAGCCGGGACAGTTCGCGGTGGGATACAAATGCGTCAGCTACCGGGAAGAATTCTTCGCAGGACATTTCCCGCAGGAGCCGGTAATGCCGGGCGTGCTGACGGTGGAGGCGCTGGCCCAGGTGGGCGCGGTGGCCATCTTAAGCGTAGAGGAAAATAAGGGCAAGATCGCCTATTTTGGCGGGATCAATAAATGTAAATTCAAAGGCAAGATCGTGCCGGGCGACAAGGTGCGCCTGGAGACCAGGATCATCAAGCAGAAAGGGCCGGTTGGCGTTGGCGAGGCAATCGCCAGCGTGGACGGCAAGACCGTGGTCAGCGCGGAACTGACCTTTATGGTGGGATAGGTGACAGATATGATCAAGAAAGTTTTAATTGCCAACCGGGGCGAGATCGCGGTGCGGATCATAAGAGCCTGCCGGGAGATGGGCATCGAGACGGTGGCCGTCTACTCGGAGGCGGACCGGGAGGCGCTTCACACCAAGCTGGCGGACGAGGCGGTCTGTATCGGGCCGGCGCCCTCCAGTGAGAGTTATCTGAGCATGGACCGGATCATCAGCGCCACCATCATCACCGGCGCGGACGCCATCCATCCGGGATTTGGATTTCTCTCGGAGAACAGTAAATTTGCGGAGCTGTGCGAGCAGTGCAACATTACCTTTATCGGGCCCAAATCCCAGGTGATCGCCCGGCTTGGAAACAAGCAGGAGGCGAGAAATACCATGATGGCGGCGGGTGTCCCGGTGATCCCGGGCAGCAAAGAGGCCATCTATGATGTGGAAACGGGAGCGAAGATCGCGGAGAAGATCGGCTATCCGGTGATCATCAAGGCGGCCCTTGGCGGCGGCGGCAAGGGAATGCGGGTGGCTCAGACGCCGGAGGAATTCGAGGCCAGTTTTCAGACGGCCCAGAAGGAATCTCAGATGGCTTTCGGGGACAATACCATGTATATCGAGCATTTTGTCCAGCACCCGAGGCACATCGAGTTCCAGATCCTGGCGGATTCTTATGGAAATGTGATCCATCTGGGAGAGCGGGACTGCTCCATCCAGAGGAACCACCAGAAGATGATCGAGGAGGCCCCCTCCATCGCCCTGAGCGATGAGCTGCGCCAGCGGATGGGAGAGGCGGCGGTCCGGGCGGCCAGGGCAGCCGGATACGAGAACGCCGGGACCATTGAGTTCCTGCTGGAGAAGAACGGGAACTTCTATTTTATGGAAATGAATACCCGGATTCAGGTGGAGCACCCGGTCACCGAGTGGGTGACCGGCATTGACCTGGTGAAGGAACAGATCCGTATCGCTTCCGGCAAGAAGCTTTCCTATACCCAGGACCAGGTACATCTCAGCGGCCACGCTATCGAGTGCCGGATCAACGCGGAGAACCCGGCCAAGGGCTTCCGGCCTTCCCCGGGGACCATTCAGGATATGTACCTGCCGGGCGGAAAGGGGATCCGGATTGATTCCGCTATTTACAGCGGCTATACCATCCCGCCCTACTATGACTCCATGGTGGCCAAACTGATCGTGTGGGCCAGGAACCGCAAGGAGGCGATCCGCAAGATGCAGAGTGCCCTGGGCGAGGTGATCATCGAGGGCATCGACACCAACGTGGATTATCAGTATGAGATCGTAAACCATCCGGATTTTATCTCCGGGGACATTGATATTGAGTTTATTGAGAAAATGCAAGGGTGACGCATAGATGAAGTTAGATAATGTGTTTAAGAAAACCAGGCTTTCTTCCGCAAGGAAGGCGTATATCTCCCTGGGAGGGACCAGGCCGGAAGTGCCGGAAGGGCTTCTGCGAAAATGTAATAAATGCGGCGGCGCCATCATCGCCGAGGACGTGAAGAAGGGGTATTATATCTGTCCCAAGTGCGGCGGATATTTCCGGGTCCACGCATACCGCCGGATCGAGATGGTGACCGACGAGGGCACCTTCGAAGAGTGGGACAAGGGCCTGACCACCAAGAATCCCCTTCATTACAAAGGGTATGAGGAGAAGCTGGAAGGGCTTCAGAAGAAGTACGGCCTGGACGAGGCGGTGATCACCGGTAAAGCCCGGATCGACGGGACGGAAGTTGCCATCGGCGTCTGCGACGGACGTTTTCTGATGGCCAGCATGGGCCAGGTGGTAGGCGAGAAGGTGGCAAGGGCGGCCGAGCGGGCCACAGAAGAAGGCCTGCCGCTGATCCTGTTCGCCTGCTCCGGCGGGGCCCGGATGCAGGAGGGGATCGTCTCTCTTATGCAGATGGCCAAGACTTCCGCGGCGCTGAAGCGCCACAGTGACGCCGGGCTTCTCTATATCAGCGTGCTCACCGATCCCACCACCGGCGGAGTGACGGCGAGCTTTGCCATGCTGGGGGATGTGATCCTGGCAGAGCCAAAGGCGCTGATCGGGTTTGCCGGGCCAAGGGTTATTGAGCAGACCATCGGCCAGAAGCTGCCTAAGGGCTTCCAGCGGTCAGAATTCCTGCTGGAGCACGGCTTTATCGACGCCATTGTGGAGCGTCCCCAGTTGAAGGAGACCCTGTCCCGGATCCTGAAGCTCCATGAGAAGGAAGGACAGGAAACGAGAGGGGCAGAACCCTTTGGAAACGAGACTTCTTCTGAGAGCAGCACATTTTCCGGCGAGGGTGCTCAGGTCCACAACCAGGTGGCCAGAGCCTGGGACCGGGTGGAGATCTCCCGGATGAAGGACCGGCCGGTGGGAAGCGACTACATCGGCGCGCCTTTTTACAGATTTCACAGAATTTCACGGCGACCGGTACTTTGCAGACGACAAGGCCATTATCGGAGGGATCGCCCGGTTCCACGGGAAGCCGGTGACGGTGATCGTCCAGGCCAAGGGGACCAATACCAGGGAAAAATATCGAGCGCAACTTTGGAATGCCTTCCCGGACGGCTACCGCAAGGCGCTGCGGCTGATGAAGCAGGCGGAGAAAATTTGGCCGGCCGGTGATCTGTTTCGTAGACACGCCTGGGGCTTTCTGCGGGCTGGAGGCAGAGGAGCGGGGGCAGGGAGAGGCCATCGCAAGGAACATTTACGAGATGTCCGGTCTTACCGTTCCAGTGCTCTCCATTATCATCGGAGAGGGAGGCAGTGGCGGCGCTCTTGCCATGGCTACGGCGGACCAGGTGTGGATGCTGGAGAATTCTATTTATTCCATCCTGTCTCCGGAAGGGTTTGCCAGCATTCTCTGGAAGGACAGTTCCCGGGCGAAGGAGGCTGCGGAAGTGATGCGGCTTACGGCCCAGGATCTGTATGAGATGGGGATGGTGGAGAAAGTATTTCCCGAGCCGGCCCACTACACCGTTCAGAACCTGCGGGAAGTGACCGGTCCCATGGAGCAGGAGATCGAGAGATTCCTGGAAGAGTCGGCGCATTTTACCGGAGAGGAACTGGCAGCGCGGCGGTATGACCGGTTCCGGAACATGTAGGAGAGAAAAGGATGGATATCAAACCACTGAAAATGGGAGAGATAGAGGCAAGGATCCCGCTCATCCAGGGAGGGATGGGCGTCGGGATCAGCCTTGGCGGTCTGGCCGGGGCGGTTGCGAAGGAGGGCGGCATAGGGATCATCTCTGCCGCCCAGATTGGTTACCGGGAGCCGGATTTTGACCGGAATCCAAAGGAAGCCAACTTAAGGGCTATCCGGAAGGAATATGAGAAGGCCCGGAGCATTGCCCCCGACGGGGTGATCGGGTTCAATATCATGGTGGCCATGCGCCATTACGAGGAGTATGTGCAGGCGGCTGCGGACGCCGGGGCGGATCTTATCATCTCCGGCGCCGGGGTGCCCACAGATCTTCCCAGGATGGTGGGAGACCGGCAGGTGAAGCTTGCCCCACTTGTCTCCACGGAGAAGTCGGCGCGGCTTATCTTAAAGTACTGGAAGCGCAAATATGATCGGCTGCCGGACCTTCTGGTGATCGAAGGGCCCCGGGCAGGAGGTCATCTGGGATTTACCAGAGACCAGCTTGCGGCTTACGGATACGGAGAAGCCGGGGACGGCTGCAAGGCTGGTTGTGAGGAGGGATACGCAGATGAGGTGACGCGGATCCTGGCTGCGGTCCAGGAGTATGAGACTGAGGGCGGCAGAAAGATCCCGGTGGCTCTTGCAGGCGGCATTTCCGGAAGGGAAGAGGCGGCCCGGGCATTTGCCCTGGGGGTGGACGCCATCCAGGTGGCCAGCCGGTTTGTCACCACTTATGAGTGCGACGCGGATCTTCGCTACAAGGAGGCCTATCTGAAGGCGGGCAAAGAGGATGTGATCCTGGTGAAAAGCCCGGTGGGCATGCCGGGGAGAGCCATCCGGAATCCATTTATGGAACGGGTGATGAGAGGAGAGAGGATCCCCCACACTCCCTGCCACGGATGTCTGCACAAATGTGATCCGGCCAACATTCCCTACTGTATCACAGACGCCCTGATCTGCGCGGCAAAGGGGGATGTGGAGAACGCCCTTCTCTTCTGCGGGGCGGACGCCTGGAAGGCGGAGCGGCTGGAGACGGTGAAAGAAGTGATTGATTCTCTCCTGCCGGAAAGCGTATAATAAGACTGTAAGATCAAACGGGAGATAAAAAGGACGGCAGATTATGGATGAGGCGTACAAGGCGATCAACGATGTTCTGGTCAATCTGATCAATGAGATCTGGGAACTGGAAGAGAAGGCGATCATCACGGAAGAATTCAAGGACCTGACCAACAATGACATGCATGTCATCGAGGCCATCGGCCTGGGGGAGGGCAGGAACATGTCCTCCATCGCGAAAAAACTGAATATCACCGTGGGAACGCTGACTACGGCGGTGAACAGCCTGGTGAACAAGAAATATGCGGTGCGCCGCAGAAGTGAAGAAGACCGCCGGGTAGTCTTCGTCAGCCTGACGGAGAAAGGCGAGCGGGCTTACCGTCATCACGAGGATTACCACCGGCAGATGACCCGGGCCATCCTGGAGAAGCTGGAGGCGGAAGAACTTCCCGTTTGGTCAAGACGTTGGATGCGCTGACAGAGTTTTCACCGGCTACAGCCAGAAAGACGCAGGAAAGAGCGCCTCTTAGAGAAGGCGGCGTGTCTGTTTGGCGGACCGGGTGTGTGATGGGAGGAATGCCTTATGTATGAGGAAGAAGCGGCGAAACTGCAGAAGATCATCGACGACAGCGAGAGGATCGTGTTCTTTGGCGGGGCGGGAGTGTCCACGGAGAGCGGGATCCCGGATTTCCGGAGCGCGGACGGGATCTACCACCAGAAGTACCGGTACTCGCCGGAAGAGATCGTAAGCCACAGCTTCTTTGTGCGGGACACCGAGGCTTTCTACGAATTCTATAAAAGTAAGATGATGTTCCTGGACGCAAAGCCCAATGCGGCCCATGAGAAGCTGGCTCAGCTTGAGAAGGCCGGGAAGCTTCTGGCGGTGATCACTCAGAATATCGACGGGCTTCATCAGGCGGCGGGCAGTAAGGAAGTCTACGAGATCCACGGCAGTATCCTGCGCAATTACTGCCAGCGCTGCGGGAAATTTTACGACGCGGCTTATGTAAAGAACGCCCCAGGAGTTCCCCGGTGTGAATGCGGCGGCGTGATCAAGCCGGATGTGGTGCTGTACGAAGAAAGCCTGGACTCCGGGTTGATCCGCAAGAGCATTGAGGCCATCAGCCAGGCAGATACCCTGATCATCGGCGGCACCTCCCTGGTGGTGTACCCGGCGGCCGGATTTATCGATTATTTCCGGGGGAAACATCTGGTGGTGATCAATAAGAGCGCCACGGCAAGAGAAGTAGGCGCAGAACTGACTATCGCGGCGCCCATCGGAGAAGTGATGGGGCAGATCCGGGTGTAGAAAATCAAAAAGGGACAGGGTTTTTTCAATCTGGGACGTGGTATTTTTGAAAATACCACGTCCCCAACTTTTTATGAAGTGATCCCAAAGCCCATATTTGGGGCGATGAGGGAGCGTATCAGATCCAGCAGGAAGAAAAAAACCAGAATGCAGCAGCAGAGTTTCCGTACCCTTATGGGAATGGTCTGAAAGAGATCATCCAGCCTGGGGGCGGCAAGGTAGATGAGGAACAGCCCGCCAAGGCCAAAGATGACCAGCCCTTCCAGGCACACCCGGCCCTGGATGTTAAAGAGCATGTCCGAATAATCCCACCATCTGGCGTGGAAGAAGGTTTCCAGGAACAGGCCGGAAAAATACTCCAGACATCCGCACAGCAGGATGGTCAGCCCCAGGGTGGAAAACGGCTGATCCCGCCAGCGCTTCAGCGCAAGAAGGATCAGAAGGCTGCCGCAGCCGTAGATGGGGAGCCAGGGGCCAAAGAGGACGCCCCGGTTGATGAACCTGCCGTCGATGATGATATGGAGGAACACTTCCCAGAGCCATCCGGCTGTAGAGAAGGAGAAAAATAAGAATGTCAGGGAAGAAATACTATAGGCGCGGTCGTAGCCAATCTCGGAAAACGGGTAGATTGCGAGGACCGCGCTGCTTTTTTCTCTTATGTACTGTTTCATAAAAAATCCCCCTTCTCAAATCATTTGATGATTCGATTATAAGGGGGAAATTTGAAAAAGCCCTTTAGTAATTCTGAAGATTTAATTAATTTAGGACGTAACCTTTTTAAAAAATACTACGTCCTCAAATGACAACTACCCTGTACCTTTTTGCACGATGCCCTGTACCCAAATGACAAATGCCCTGTACCTTTTTGAATATTTAAGTGAAAATCTCCAGGCTTCGTGGGAGGATTCCTTTCATATAAGCGATGGCGGTGCCGTAGTTTGTCATTGGAATCTGGGCATCTTCCGCGCATTTCAGGCGATATTTCATTTCCCGTTCGTTCAGCATACAGCCGCCGCAGTGGATGATCAGTTTGTATTTATCTAATTCAAGCGGAAATTCGGTTCCGCTGGTAAATTCGAAGTTCAGATTTTTCCCAGTGTGGGAGCAAAGCCATCGGGGAAGTTTGACGGTGCCGATATCTTCGCACTGGCGATGGTGGGTACAGCCCTCGGCAATAAGGACGGTGTCATTGTCTTCCAGGGAATCGATGGTTTTGGCGCCAGCGGCCAGCAGGTCCAGACTGCCTTTATATCTTGCAAACAGAATGGAGAAGGAGGTCAGAGGGATTTCCCGGGGAACGATGGCTGCTACTTCTGCAAAAACCTGGCTGTCCGTGATAACAAGGGCTGGCTTTTGGTTCAGGCGTGGCAGGGTTTCCGCAAGTTCACTTTCCCGCACTACAATAGGAACGGCGCCGGCTTCCAGGAGATTCCGGATAGTCTGTTGCTGAGGAAGGATCAGCCGGCCTTTGGGAGCTGCTTTATCGATAGGGACCACAAGGATGACGAATTGAAGCGGTTCTACCAGATCCGCCACGATGTGGC
>ENA-OQCL01000596-OQCL01000596.1-human-gut-metagenome-genome-assembly--contig:-NODE-596-length-16587-cov-3.544168_pt1 | contig 16587 bp, 20 predicted proteins | sample MGYA00242502_ERZ504586 | MGnify/ENA primary metagenome ERZ504586 (study PRJEB26092, sample SAMD00036316) | human gut metagenome | host: Homo sapiens | study: EMG produced TPA metagenomics assembly of... | reverse complement strand
AAGGCCCCCGGGCCGCCAAACGCGCCGCCCCCCCCCGCTGGGCCGATGGGCCTCCCGCCGCCAGGCCCCGTCCCCCGCCGCGCCCGCCACGCGAGCCGCCCCCGATGGGCGGCCCGCCGCACGCTCCGCCGGGTTTCTACCCGCCTGGGCAGGGTAAAACGGCGGCTTGCCCAGCCCTGCAACGGCAATACAGCGTTGACTTTTGCCTCTGGCCGTCATATAATTAGTGGATTGTTTTTATTGCCTTAGGACAGTCCGGGGGCCAAAATTCCCCCTGGAAATACATTTTATTTTATAAAGGAGAAGGACCATGAGCATTCCCGTAACCTTCGGCGAACTGGTATTCAACGACGCCGCCATGAAAGCGCGGCTTCCTGCCCAAACCTACCTGGCCCTCAAGGACACCATCCGCTGCGGCAAGCCCCTGGAAGCGGACATTGCCGGGGAAGTGGCGGCGGCCATGAAGGACTGGGCGGTGGAAAAGGGCGCCACCCATTATACCCACTGGTTCCAGCCTTTGACCGGGTGTACGGCGGAAAAGCACGACGGGTTCCTCTCTCCCGGCAAGGACGGGGCGCCATTTTGGAGTTTTCGGCCAAGGAGCTGATCATGAGCGAGCCGGACGCCTCCAGCTTCCCCTCCGGCGGCCTGCGGGCCACCTTCGAGGCCCGGGGCTACACCGCCTGGGACCCCACCAGCTACGCCTTTATCAAGGATGAGACCCTGTGCATCCCCACCATCTTCTGCGCCTACAGCGGAGACGCCCTGGATAAAAAGACCCCCCTGCTGCGCTCCATGCAGCTGATCGACCGGCAGGCCCGGCGGATCTTGGCCCTGTTCGGCCATACGGACGTGAAGCGGGTGATCTCCACCGCGGGACCGGAGCAGGAATACTTCCTGGTGAACAAGGCGCTCTTTGATTTGCGGCCGGATCTTCGGTTCTGCTCCCGCACCCTGCTGGGGGCGCCCGCCCCCAAGGGCCAGGAGCTGGAGGATCACTACTTCGGCGCCATCTCCCCCCGGGTGATGGACTTTATGCGGGATGTGGACAATGAGCTTTGGCGGCTGGGGGTGTTCGCCAAGACGGAGCACAAAGAGGTGGCTCCCGGCCAATATGAGTTGGCCTGCGTGTATACCGACGCCAACACCGCCACGGATCACAACCAGCTGGTGATGGAGGTCCTGCGCAACACCGCCCTGAAACACGGCATGGTATGCCTGCTTCACGAGAAACCCTTTGCCGGCATCAACGGCAGCGGCAAGCACAACAATTGGTCCCTGTCCACGGACACGGGGATAAACCTATTGGAGCCCGGCAAGAACCCTAAGGACAACCTGCAATTCCTGCTGTTTTTGGCCGCCATTATCCAGGCGGTGGACGAATACCAGGATCTGTTGCGGGCGGCGGTGGCCGGTGCAGGCAACGATCAACGGCTGGGGGGCTATGAAGCGCCCCCGGCGGTGATCTCCATGTTCCTGGGGGACACCCTGGAGGAGCTTTTGCGCTCCATTGAGCGCAAGGAGGATTATGAGGAAGGGGCTGTGCGTATGCTGGAAAGCGGCGTATGCGTGGTGCCCACCCTACGGATGGATACCACGGACCGGAACCGCACCTCCCCCTTTGCCTTTACGGGCAACAAGTTTGAATTCCGTATGCCCGGGGCCAGCCATTCCCCGGCGGACGTGAACACGGTATTGAATACCATCGTGGCCCAGGTGTTGGACCAGTTTGCCGACAAGCTGGAAAAGGCCCCGGATTTCCGCATGGAAGCCTTCCGGCGGGTGCGGCACGCGGTGCGGGACCACAAGCGGATCATCTTCAGCGGCAACGGCTATAGCCAGGAATGGGTCCAGGAAGCGGCCCAACGGGGCCTTCTGAACCTGCCCACCACCGCGGACGCCCTGCCCTGCCTGGTGGCGGAGAAGAACATCCGGCTCTTTACCCGCTATGGCATTTTCAGCGAGCGGGAGCTGCGCAGCCGCTACGACATCCAGATGGAAAACTACGCCAAGGTGGTGCGCATCGAGGGGGCGACCCTTTTGGAAATGGCCCAGCGCAGCATCCTGCCCGCCATGATCCGCTACCAGAAGGAGCTTTTAGAGGCGGTGGCCAGCAAGCGGGCGCTGGGCATAGACGACCAGGTGGAAACCGCTTTGGCCGGCCGGCTGTCCGATGGCTGCATCGCCCTCAGCGCTGCGGCCGACGCCCTGGGCGCGGCCCTGGGCAAGCTCCCGGCAGCCTCCTATGCGGCGGCCCTTCACTGCAAGGACGCCATCCTGCCCGCCATGGGGGCGGTGCGCAAGGCTGCGGACGCCCTGGAGGCGCTCTCCTCCAAGGACGCCTGGCCCCTGCCCTCCTATGAAGAGCTGCTTTTCACCCTATAAGCCCTGCAAACAGGCGCGCCGGGAATTTTCCCCGGCGCGCTTTTTGCCTGCTCCCGTTCCGGCCTTTCGCTACTTGTCCCCCTCCAGGAAAAAGATCTCCTCCACCGGCCGGCCCAGCAGCTTTGCGATCTTCATGGCGAGTTCCAGGGTGGGGTTGTATTTGTCGTTTTCAATGGCGATGATGGTCTGCCGGCTGGTGCCCAAGGCTTGGGCCATATCCTCCTGCCGGAGCCCCGCCTGCTTGCGCAATTGTTTGATGATGTTTCGCATGGCCGCTTAGTTCCGTATGACAAAATACGCCCCCACCGATAAGAGGATCGCCGTAATGACCACCGTCAAAAGGATGGTCCTGGCCAGCCGGTTTGGGGCCTGGTATTCCGCGTCCCCTTCCACCATCTTCTGGCCCATGGCCACCTGGGAAAAGCTCTGCACGCTCCCCCCCAGGCACAGGATCAGCGCGGGCAAAGGCGCATACGCCTCCCCCCGGAAAAACGTCTGCCAACAATTATACAACACCCAAAGGGCCAGCGCCAACACAATGACCCGGTATCCCCGCTCCTCCGAAAGCAGCTGGATCTGGCGGTCCATTTCATCCATTCTTTTCTTCATATTAAATCCTCTCTCTCCTGGTCAATCATAAAAAATGAAAAAAGCTCTTTACATTTTGATTATAACCCACCTCTATAAAATGTCAAGAGCTTTTTACATTATTCCTTTGCCCCAGCTGCCCCTGCCCCGGGCGCGCAGGGTTGCCCAGCAAAATCCCAATGAATGGGGCTTCCAAAACAGATGACGTCTTTACCCTCGGCCCGTTGCAAAATCCAGCCCTACCAGCAGGGGATTTTTCCTTGCCGGCCAAGGAAAATCCGTAAGTCCGACCTGTAATTGCGCTTTCTTTCGCCCCTGGCGGCCCGGTCATACGGTCCCGCGCTTTTTTTGCAAGATTATAATTTTGCAATTTCATTTTGCGGATTTCAAGAATAATTCACATTCATTTCCAGCGGTTTGTATTGACAGATTTGCTCCTGGGAATTATGATACAAACATAGAATGCAGCTTTTCCTTCCTTTTTTTGCCTATCTTTTTCCCCGCCCAGCGGGAATGAATAACCAACCATGTGTGGAGGTAACGAATGAACGCGTACATTGAATCAGTTTTGGAAAAGGTAAAACAGCGTGACGCCAACGAGCCGGAATTCATCCAGACCGTAGAAGAAGTCCTCTCTAGCCTGGAGCCTGTGATCAATCAACACCCCGAATATGAAAAGATGGGCCTGCTGGAGCGGCTCACCGAGCCAGAGCGCACCATCGAGTTCCGGGTGACCTGGGCGGACGACGCCGGCAAGGTCCATGTAAACCGGGGCTATCGGGTGCAGTTCAACAGCGCCATCGGCCCCTACAAGGGCGGCCTGCGCTTTGCCTCCCACGTTAACCTCTCCGTGATGAAGTTCCTGGGCTTTGAACAAACCTTCAAAAACAGCCTCACCTCCCTGCCTATGGGCGGCGGTAAGGGCGGTTCCGATTTCGATCCCAACGGCAAGAGCGATGCGGAGATCATGCGGTTCTGCCAGGCCTTTATGACCGAGCTCCAGCGGCACATCGGCCCCAACGTGGACGTGCCCGCCGGCGACATCGGCGTAGGCGGCCGGGAGATCGGCTATCTATTCGGCCAGTATAAGCGCATCCGGGGCGCCTATGAAAACGGCGTGCTCACCGGCAAGGGCATGTCCTACGGCGGCAGCCTGATCCGTCCCGAGGCCACCGGCTTTGGCGCCATTTACTATGTATGCGAAGTGCTGGAGCACGAGAAGGATACCATCGCCGGCAAGACCATCGCCATTTCCGGCTTTGGCAACGTGGCCTGGGGCGTAGCCACCAAGGCGGCCCAGCTGGGCGCCAAGGTCATCACCCTGGCCGGCCCCGATGGCTATATCTACGACGCGGAGGGCGTTACCACCCAGGAGAAGCTGGACTATATGCTCACCATGCGCAATTCCGGCCGCAACAAGGTGCAGGATTATGCGGATAAGTTCGGCGTGCCCTTCTTCCCCGGCCAGAAGCCCTGGGGCCAGAAGGCGGACATTTGTATGCCCTGCGCCTACCAGAACGAGATCGGCATGAAGGAAGCCGAGCAGATCCTGGCCAACGGCACCAAGTACTACATCGAAGTGGCCAATATGCCCACCACCAACGAGGCCCTGTACTTCCTCATGGGCAAGGGCCTGATCGTGGCCCCCTCCAAGGCGGTGAACGCAGGCGGCGTGTCCGTATCCGGCCTGGAGATGAGCCAGAACTCCGAGCGTCTGGCCTGGAGCGCCGAAGAGGTGGATAAGCAGCTGCACACCATCATGAAGAACATCCATGCGGCTTCCGTTCAGGCGGCGGAGGAGTGCGGCCTGGGCTATAACCTGGTGGCCGGCGCCAACCTGGCGGGCTTCAAGAAGGTGGCCGACGCCATGATGGCCCAGGGCTTGGTCTAATCCACTCCCAGGTCTTTCAGCAAACCGCCAATGCCGGCAGCCATGCTGCCGGCATCAGGCTGTCGAAAAAGTGGCTTGCGCCACTTTTTCGAGGTTTTCATAGCTCCCTTGCGCCTACGGCGCGGCCAGGGAGCTATGCAGGGAAACCCTTGCTACGCAAGGCTTTTTGCGGATTTGCCGTACATGCCGCCAAATCCGATGAAAGCCTAAAAGGGCCGCGATCTTCCATTCGCCAGAGGTTTTTCGACAAGCTGAATGCCGGCAGCCATGCTGCCGGCATGTTTATGTTCGCTTAGTTTTCTTTTGGTTTGTCCCCTTTGCGATCTTTCCCTTTGCGGGTCTTGGGCCCAAAAAGCCCCTGGGTGTTTCACAGCCCAGGGGCTTTTTTCTATGCGGCGGTTTCAAGCCTTCGTCCCGCTGTCTGCACAGCCTAGGCTGTGGGTCAGGCCCCTTCCGGCGCCTGGTTTTTTTTGCGCAACCGCCCGCACTCCCAAATGCTCATGGGTAAGGTCAGGCAGAAGGTGAACGCGTCCGCCACCGGCTGGGCCAGCTGGATGCCCAATAGGCCCAATGCACTGGCCAGCACCAGCAGGATCGGCAGGAAAAACAGCCCTTGCCGGGCAATGGACAGCAGGGAAGCAAAGCCCGCCGCCCCGATGTTTTGAAAGAGCATATTGGCGATGATCACATATCCCATCAAGGGTAGGGTGATGCACTGGAAGCGAAGGGCCGGGGTGCCGATGGCGGTCACCGCCGGATCGTCCCGGAACAAGCCCACCAGGGGCTGGGCAAAAAGCAGGCCCAAAGCAGCCAGCAGCACCAGGGATAGCACAGCGGTCTTGATGCAAACCCATAGCCCTCCAGCACCCGGTCAAAGCGGCCCGCCCCGTAGTTGAAGCCGCATACCGGCTGATAGCCTTGCCCAAAGCCCAACACCGCAGAGTTGGCAAAGCTCATCAGCCGGGAAACGATGGCCATGGCCGCAATGGCCGCATCCCCGTAATCCCGGGCAGCCCAGTTGAGGGCGATGGCCGCGGTGGCGCTCAACAGCTGCCGGGCCATGGAAGGAAAGCCGGTGCGCAGGATCTCCCAGGCTGCCGCCCGGGTCAGGGCGAAGTCCCGGAACCGGATGGGAAGATTGCCCCCCCGGGTGCAGCCATAGAGCAGGATGCAGAAGCTACAAAACTGGCTGAGCATGGTGGCCAACCCCGCCCCAGCGGTACCCATATCCAAAACGAAAATGAAGATGGGGTCCAGCACAATGTTGATCAGCGCCCCGGCCATGATGCCGAACATGCCGTTTTTCGGGCTCCCCTGGAACCGAAGCTGGTTATTGAGCGTTAAGGACGCCGCCATAAAGGGGGTGCCGATGAGGATATATTGCATATACCCGCAGGCATGGGGCAAAATGGTTTCCGTAGCCCCCAGGAGCCGGGCCAGATCTTCCATGAAGATGAGCCCCACCACGGCAATCACCATGCCTACCCCAAAACAGCAGAAAAACCCTGTGGATAGCAGATGGGATGCCTCCTCCTGCCGTTGCTCCCCCAGGGCCCTGGATATGGCGTTGCCGGAACCTTGGCCAAAAAAAGCCCCGTGGCCATGATGATGGCCATGAGGGAAAATACCACCCCCACCGCACCGGTGGCGCTGGTGCCGATAAACCCCACGAAATAGGTATCTACCATATTATAGATGGCCGTGACCAACATGCTGGCCATGCTGGGCACCGCCATGCGGAGAATCAAACCCTTGAGCGGACTTTGGGTCATTTGAATAAACCGGTCTTGCTCCACGTGCATCCTTCCTTTCCTCTTAATAAGTATAACGCGCCAATAAAAATTTGCATAGACGGGTTGACAAAATTCCAAACGTTGCTATACTGTTATTGTATCAACTATAACACTTATAACAGAAAGGACAGTGGCTATGAAGCTGGTACTCTCGCCAACCGGGGATACACCCATTTACGCCCAGCTCAAGGCCCAGATCCAGGCTGCCATTTTCTCCGGGGAACTCCAAGAAGGGGAGGCCCTGCCCAGCCTGCGGGCGGTGGCGAAGGCGCTGCGCATCAGCGTGCTGACGGTGACCCGGGCCTATACGGAATTGGAGCAGGAGGGCTTTGTGACCAACATCCAGGGCAAGGGCTGCTTTGTGCGGCGGGCGGACAACGCCCTGTTGCAGGAGCAGCGGGTGCGCCAGGCGGAGGAACGGCTGCAGGAGGGCATCCGCCTGGCCAAGCAGGCAGGCCTAGACCCGGCGGGGATCCGGCAGCTGCTGGACATTCTATTACAGGAAGAAGGAGCGGAAGTATGAACGCGCTGGAACTGCAAAACGTGACCAAGGAATACCCGGGTTTTTCCCTAGCGGACATCAGTTTTTCCCTGCCCAGCGGCTATATCATGGGCCTGATCGGAGAAAATGGGGCCGGGAAGACCACCACCCTCAAGGCCATCCTGGGGCTGATCCACAGCCAGGGGGAGATCCGGGTGCTGGGCAGGGGCCGGGAGGACATCACCGCCGCCAAAGAGCAGGTGGGGGTGGTGCTGGAGGACGCCACCTTCCCGGACCCCCTCAACGGCCGGGATGTGGCCCGGATCCTCAGGGTGTCTATAAGAACCTGGGACCGGGAAAAATTCATGGGCCTGCTCCACCAGTTTGACCTAGACCCGAAAAAGAAGGTCAAGGATTATTCCCGGGGCATGAAGATGAAGCTGTCTTTGGCGGTGGCCCTATCCCACGACAGCCGGCTGCTGCTGCTGGATGAGCCCACCTCTGGCCTGGACCCGGTGGTGCGGGAAGAGGTGCTGGATATGCTGCTGCAATTCATCCAGGAACCGGACCGTTCCGTGCTGTTTTCCTCCCATATCCTCAGCGACTTGGAGCGGGTGTGCGACTATGTGACCTTCCTGCACCAGGGCAAGGTGGTTTTCTCCATGCCCAAGGAAGCCCTGGAGGAGACCTACGGCATCTATCGCTGCGACCGGGAGGAACTTTCCCGCCTGCCCCGCCAGGCCATTGTGGGCCTTAGGGAAAACCAATTCGGCTGCGAGGCCCTTCTGCTGCGCAGCCAAGCGCCCGGCCTGACCCTGGAACGGGCCGGGATCGAGGAGATCATGGTGTTGTTGATCAAGGGGGTACGATAATCTATGTGGGGTCTTTTGCATAAGGATCTGAAAACCATCAGCCTCCAGGGCCGGGTGCTGGCCATCATGGTGGTGTTTTACCTGGCCTTTTTCCTCCTCTCCGAAGCGGAGGACGCCCTTATTTCGGTGGTCACCTTCTCTACCGTCCTAATGGGGATCTTGTTTCCCATCACCGCGTTGAGTTATGATGAAAAGGCCAAGTGGGAGCATTACGCCCTTACCATGCCCATCTCCCGGAATATGCTGGTGTGGAGCAAATACCTGCTGGTGCTGCTGTTTCTGCTGGCCGGCGAATTGCTGCTCCTGCTGGTCAGCCTCTTCCAGCCGGAAATCGGCCCGGCCCTACTGGCGCTGGTGCCGGGGATCGTCCTGTTCCTAAACAGCATCCTCCTGCCCGTGGCCTTTAAGCTGGGGGTGGAGAAAAGCCGCTATATCACCGTGGCGATCATGCTGCTGCCCACATTGGTGCTGTTGCTGATGGAAAAGCTGGGCGTCCAGCCGCCCCAATTGTCCGCCCGCCTATTGGCCCTGCTGCCCCTGCTGTTGCTGGCCTTTTCGGTGCTGCTGTTTTACCTGAGCGGGCTGCTTTCCTGCCGCCTTTACCGGGGCCGGGAATTCTGAACCCGTACCCTATTATTCCATCCCTTTCCTAGGAGGTTTATCATCCATGGCCCATGACCACATCCTTCCCCCCCCAGCCGGAGCTGGGCTGCTATGTGATCCGTGAAGTCCACCAAGGCCGAGCGGACGGCGTCTTGATGGCCCATACCCAAGAGGAAGAAGCCTGCATCCTGTCCGCCGCTGCCATCCTGGCGGTGCAGGGCTATGCCTGCCGGCTGCTCCGCATGGCGGACGAAGCTCGCTTTGCCGCCCAACCCCAGGCCTACCGGGAAAAACTGCTACCCGCCGGCTGCCCCTTCTCTCCCCTGACCCCGGCGAGTCCCCCGCCGGCTTAGCAGCCCGCATGGCCGCTTGCCTGCGGCCGGCCGCTATTTCCCCTTGTTAGAAAGCGTCCCTTCCAGGCGGTGGCATCGGAAACCATCGCCCGGAAGGGGCGCTTTCATTTCTTGTTTACATTCTAGTTACCCACGGGCCATAGACCTTCCCTTCTTCTGCCATATTTCCATGGTATCCTATACACATCAACAGAAGGAACGGAGGGTTGCCTATAAGTTCTGTATCGTCCATACCTTAGATCTTTTCTAACTCCTTTATAAGATGAGATGTGTGATTCCCCCCAATCCACCGGCCGCGACAGGCCGGGGAAAAGGCCAGCCCGACCGGCTGGCCTTTTTCTTGCCTTTGTGTTTTTTCGGGGGCCCCCGGCCCGGGGGCGGCGGGCGGGTGGTCATAGCCCACCCGCCCGGCGCAGCCGGGCTTGCTGGGGCGCAGCCCCAGCGCCGCCGCCCCCGTCCCGCTGGGTTAGGCCATACGGCGGCTTTGAAAATACGCCCGCAACAGGCTAACGCAGGTTTCCTCCTCCACCCCGCCGATACAGCGAAGGGTCCGTTGCAGCACCCCGTCGGTCAAGTCCAGCACCGAGCCGCAGCAGCCGGCTACAGGGTCGAAGGCGCCGAATACGATGGCGTCCACCCGAGCCAGCAGGGCCGCCCCGGCGCACATGGCGCAGGGCTCCAATGTCACATATAGCGTGCAGCCGGCCAGGCGGGCTTTTCCACGGCCGGCCAGGGCGTTTTGCAGGGCCAGCAATTCTCCATGGGCCATGGGGTTGCCCTGAGCGCCGGTAACGTTATGGGCCTGGGCTAAAATGCGGCCCATTTCATCTACTACGATGGCCCCCACCGGCACCTCTCCCTCTTCCAAGGCCAAGCGGGCCTGGGCCAGGGCCAATTCCATCCCCTGCCGGTTGGTTTGCACCAAGGGCTCCCTTGTTTGCTCCATGGATCGAAATCCCTCCCAAATAGATTGGGGACATTATAGCATGGCGCCGCTTTGGGAACAAGACGGCTTAGCGCCCTTTTTTGGCCATAGGCTAAGGCGGCGGCCACAAAGCCAAGGAACAGTGGGTGGGGACGGTCTGGGCGGGATTGGAATTCCGGATGGAACTGCACCCCGATGAAGAAAGGGTGATCGGGCAACTCTGCGATCTCCACCAAATTTCGTTGGGGGTTGATGCCGGAAAACACCATGCCTGCTTCCTGGAAAGGGATCCGATAGGCGTTGTTGAACTCATAGCGATGGCGGTGGCGTTCCAGGATCTCCGATTTTCCGTATAGCCTGTGGGCCAAGGTGCCGGGCTGGATGGCGCAAGGGTAAGCGCCCAACCGCAAGGTCCCTCCCAGTCGGTTACCAACCTGGTCCGGCATCAGGTCGATGACGGGATGGGTGGTGGCGGGATCTGCTTCCGAGGAATGGGCGTCCTGGTATCCCAGCACATGCCGGGCAAATTCCACCACCGCCATCTGCATCCCCAGGCAAATGCCCAGCAAGGGCGCCCTATGCGTCCGGGCATAATGGATGGCGGCCAACTTCCCGTCCAGGCCCCGGTTGCCAAACCCGCCGGGGATTAAGATGCCCTGGGCGCCTGCCAACAGCTGAGCGGCGTTGTCCTCCGTGACCGTCTCCGCATCCACATATTGGATATGCACCTGGGCATCCTGGCCGATGCCCCCATGGCGCAGGGCTTCTGTGATGCTTAGATAGGCGTCCTGGAGCTGCACATACTTGCCTACCACCGCTATGGTACAGCTGGTTTTCGGATGCTGCTCCCGCTCCACCAGGGCCTCCCAGGCCGACAGGTCCGGCGTCCGATCCGCCAAGCCCAGCCGCCGGCATACCGCCCGGCAAAGTCCTTGCTGTTCCAGCATCAAGGGAATCGCATATAAGGAAGGCGCGGTGGTATTTTCTATTACGCAATCCGTTGCCACGTTGCAGAACCGGGCTATTTTTTCCCGGATCTCCTGGCCGATGGGTCGATCCGCCCGGCACACCAGGATATCCGGCTGTATCCCCAGGGATAATAGCTCTTTAACGCTATGCTGGGTGGGTTTGCTTTTCAGTTCGCCGGCGCCGACGATATAGGGCACCAGGGTCACATGGATAAAGGCGCAGTTTTCTGCACCCACGTCCAGGCGCATCTGCCGGATGGCCTCCAGGAAGGGCTGCCCCTCCATGTCCCCCACCGTGCCGCCGATCTCCACGATGAGCACATCCGGGTTTGTCCGTTGCGCAGCGGCCTGGACCCTATTTTTGATCTCATCGGTAATATGGGGGATGATCTGCACAGTGCCCCCATGGTAATCCCCCGCCCGTTCCCGGTCCAATACCCGCAGGTAGATCTGGCCGGAGGTGGCGTTGTTGTCCTTGGACAGGGCCTCGTCGATAAACCGCTCGTAATGGCCCACATCCAGATCCGTTTCCCCCCATCCGCCGTCACATACACTTCCCCATGCTGATAGGGATTCATGGTGCCTGGGTCCACATTCAGGTAAGGGTCCAGCTTACAGATGGATACCCGATAGCCCCGGGCCTTGAGCAAGCGGCCAAGGCTTGCCGCAGTAATGCCCTTGCCTAGAGAGGATACCACGCCGCCGGTGATGCATACATATTTGGTCATGGATACTTCGCCTCCTCCAAAAAATAAAAATAGAGAAGGCGAGCTGCTCCTGGGAGCCGCTCGCCTCGCAATTGCAATCCTATCAAAGGGTGCCCTATCGATTATATTTCCCCTGTCCGGATTTTTGCAAAGGCTTTTTTTATTTACCTGGGCAGGTCTTCTTTCTGTACATCATAGTATACCTGCTCCGCATATCCGCTTTTTATAATGGCCTGTTTCGCGTCCTCAGACAGGGTATAGCGCAGATAATCCGCGTCTCCTTCCGCCAATACGCCGCCCCGCTGATCCGCCCGGCGGAAAATGCTATTGGCGATCATGCCTTCCACATTCACCAGGTTCAAGGCCACATACCACCCAACCAGCACCAAGGCGCATAGCCGCAGTACCCCCTTGCGGCCCAATAGGGCCCAGCCGCACAGCACCACCACCGCCGCCAGGTAGATCATCAGCCACAGGGAAAGCACCCGTTTCCAGGTAAGGGCGTAAGCCTGTATATACATGCCCAATCGCAGGGCCGCGCTCAGAAGCAGCAGGGCTGTGGCGGCCAATAGGCCCCATAGGATGGGCTTGCGGGCCGGATGGGGTTTGGCCTGGCACAGGCCCAGGCTGAACACCCCCAGGTTGATGGCCGCCACCCACAGCAGCTCGGAAAAGCCGCTGACTGCATATTCCGAATAGGTCAACCCTTCCGGCAGGCCCTTCAGGCCCGTAAGATAGGTAAACTGAAAGATGGCGAAGATCCCGTACACCGCCAGCAGCATCCCCGCCCCCGTTATAAAGGACAGGCCGGGCAGCTTGGGCTGGGGCTCCGCGTCCTGGGAGACCCGGGGGCTTTGGCCAAAGGCCAGGTTATACAAAAAGGAATAGAACAGCACCGCCAGCACCAGCATCAGCAGGATCCGGCCCAGGGATAGATCGGGCAGGTTTTTGAGCCAGCTTCCCAGCACCTTTCCCATGGCCAGGTCCGCCCTGAGCAGCAGCGCCGAAACCAGGATCAGCACCGGCAGGCCAAAGAGTATCCCCAGCCATACGTTCCGCCGGGCCAGGCGGCGCTGGTCATCCCCGGTCTTGCCCTGGAACAGCTTGCCAATGGCCAGGAACCAGGTATCGATCTTGCTAAAGGGATACACGAACCAGCCCAGCAGATAGCCCTGCACCCAAGGCCATGCCCGATCCTTTGGCACTTCCAGGGCGCCCCATGTGGCGTGCAGCATCCAGCACCATGGGGATGAGCAGGATATTTGCCATGGATAGCTGCGCCGCCTGATACAGGCCGCTATGCAACACCAGCAGCCCGGCCCCGCAGGCCAGATACCAGCATTCCCATTTTCGGATCGCCCGCTTTCCCACAAAGATGTAATAACCCGCCAGGTAGATCCCCCAGCATAGGCCGTAAATGCCCATACAGGTTTGCAGGCTCTCAGACCAATTGTCCAGCAGGATAAACGCGAACCCATATCCAATACACAGGGTTCCCAGCAGCAGCCAGGCCGCCTTTGGCATGGGCAGTTGCCTGGGCTGCTGGGGCGTCAGGGGCTTATTCTCCAATTGTTCCATATGCGTCCTCCGGTATGTATTCCAAAATATCCTCCACGCGGCAATCCAGAATTTTGCATAGCGCGTCCAGGGTGGAAAACCGTACAGCCTTCCCTTTGTTATTCTTCAGGATGGATAGGTTGGCAGGGGTTATCCCCAGCCGTTCGCTCAGCTCGCCGCTGCTCATATGGCGCTTGGCCATGATCACATCCAAGTTCACACGGATCATCCCGGGCCTCCTATATAGTCAGGTCGTTTTCCTGCTTATACAGGACCGCCCGGTGGAACACCTGGGCCAATACCAGGGCAAACAGCCCGCTGAGCACCATCACCAGGGCGCAGACCGCCGTCATAAAGGTAAACAGGGTGAAACACTTGATGGTAAAGCCCACGCCCGCCAGCTCCGCGGCCAGCCCCATGCGGAAAAACGCCCGGGCGTTCCCCTCCACAAAAGGGTCCCGCTCCACCGTGGCCAGTACGCCGATCAGTTCCCCAAGGATCCATAGGGCGATCCCAGCCATGAGGGTGAGAAACAGCAATACCCCTGCTTTTCCCTCCGGGCCCACCCCATAGGCTTCCAGGAACAGCCCCTGGACCCCCCATGGAAATACAGCCCGCCCAACAGCAGCACTACCCCCGCCGCCACCAGCCACAACAGCCCCGGGTCACCCGGGCCAAGGTCTTTGCTTCCATATCCTATCCACCTCCGGAAACCATGATACCATCGTTTTTATCGAAATACAATATACTTTTATTGTTTTTCGATAAATGTTCATATTTGCCGCAGCCGTGCAAGGCGCAGCTACCCGGTACCGCGGCGGGGAAACCGGCGGCGTGGGGGGGGGCCGGCGGCGTTTTGCAGGGCCCGGGGGCCTTTGGCCCCGGGCCTGCAAAACCAAAGGAGCGGGGGCCTGCCATTTGGCCGGCCCCGCCCTTTGTGCGCGCTTTGCGCGCCCGCCGCCCCCCTGCGTGGCCGCAGCGTCCCCCCTGCCGCCCCCTTGTGGGGAGCGGGGCCGGTATCTTTTCCCTGGCTAAAAGAATAGGCGGGGTATTGCAAACAAAGTGGAATATCCCGTATAATTTATATATCTTTATAATCACAAAATATAAATTTATGCGCTGTCCATGGAACACATGCTTTCTCGGTACCAAAGGGAGGAAATACACAAAAATGAAACGCTTGCTTGCATTTGTTTTCGTTGTCACACTGGCGTTCAGCTTCGCCGGCAGCGCTTCAGCATTTTCCTGGGAAAAGCCCGCTCCGCCCGACCCCGAGAAGATCGGCTATTCCATCGACGTGCTCAAGTGTACCCTCGTTACCGGCGCGGCTGGCTCCTATTACTATAATATGGACGATAACGCCGCCGCCGTCAACGGCGCGGACGTCTACTGGGCCGTGAAGCTCACCGTGGACGGCCCCTCCGACCTCATCCGCTCCACCGCCTATGCCGATGTCGAAATCTCCGGCCTGGCCATGTCCAGCGTCAAGGCCATCCCCCTCAACGCCCTCGACGACGGCGTCTATTACTTCATACCCTCCGCTGGCGACTATTTCCAGAAGATCGATACCATCATCGCCAACGGCGTCCACTCCCCCGTTCAGGCTACCCGCTGCACCGATACCCAAACCGCCAGGGTCACCGCCCAGGTCTATTCCGAACGGGTCCTGGGCGAGGCCTTCAACGTGGGCGACTATGACGTCCGCCTGCACCCGCTTTATAAAGAAATGAAAGATAGGGTGAAGGAGAATAACGTCACCCCCTATATCGTGCAGGGTAATGATGAAGGTGCTTATTACTATACAAAAGAGGGCGGGAAAGAGTGTGTGGGAAAGTATAATGAAACTCAAAAAGAAAATTATAACCCCAACAGACAGTTCTGGTTTCATGAATCGATTAACTGGACTAACAGCATGAAAGACATTTACCTTCAGATCCTTGAGGTCGGAGGCTATTCTCTCGTCATACGTGCGAACCCCAACGAAACTGTTAAATTTACCCATGATCAGTTTAAAAGCTGGATAACGGATCCGAACACCCTGGCCAATATAAAAAAATGCAAATGGCGAATCTATCCCGGGGTTAAGGGTAGAAGAGCCGATTCAGATAACTATAGAGCAGCCCAAAACTGGGGGGCAAAGAACGGTCTATGTCTATAAGTTTTCCGCCGCCGTTGGCTACAACTGGGATACGCCGGGCAACAATATTGTTGTCCATCACTACGCGGCGAGTTATCCTACCGATGAATCGGAGCGGACCATGCTGGTAACCTTCTACCAGGCGGCGCGCTCGCCACTTGCGCCGGGTTCCGGGCCGGCCATCGCCCAGTTTGTCCTTAACGGCGACCGGCAGGTGCAGGCCGTGCTCACCAGCGAAACGGCCTGGAAGGAATACTTTGCCAACGCGAAACAAGAGGGTAACGCGTGGGCTGTTCAGTGCCCCAACTTCCTTGGGGATATGGACGCCATCTTCGACCTGATGGCCTGGCTGGACGAGGGGGAGATCGATAGCATTTACGAAGCCATCGAGGCGGGAGAAATGTACATGACGGATGAAAACCTTTGGGAAGCCCTGGGCTATGCCTACCGGTTTGAGGACAGCGTCAGCTGGCAGGCCAGCACCGTGCCCATCATCGTGGACCCCTTAGCCTAACAAATGCGCGCGACGCCCCCGGCTTCCGGGGGCGTCAGCTTGTCGAAAAACCCCTGGGGGTTCGGGCGCCGCAATGCAGTCCGCTCTGGCCCCGCCTTCGGCCCAAGGGAGCCATTTTTGTGACAAAAGAATTGGCCTGCTATTGCCAATCGAGCAGCATATCCGATATTATTTATATATCTATTCGGTCGCTTTTTTCGTGATCCATCGTACAGCCACCTTCTCGGTATCATAGGGAGGAATTTTGCCAAAAATGAAACGTTTGCTTGCCTTTATTCTCGTAGTCGCCATGGCCCTTGCCTTTGCCGGCAGCGCTTCGGCCTTTTCCTGGGAAAAGCCCGCCCAGCCTACCCCGGAGAAGATCGGCTATTCCATCGACGTGCTCAAGTGTACCCTGGTCACCGGCGAAGCCGGCTCTTCCTACTATAACGTGGACGACAACGCCGTTGCCGTCAACGGCGCGGACGTCTACTGGGCCGTGAAGCTCACCGTGGACAACCCCTCCAACCAGATAAAGTCCACCGCCTATGCCGATGTCGAAATCTCCGGCCTGGGCCTGAGCAGCGTGAAGGCCATTCCCCTCAGCGGCCTGGACAGCGGGGTGTATTACTTCATGCCCAGCGGCGCGGGCGGCTATTTCCAGAAGATCGAAACCATCATCGCCAACGGCGGCCAATCCCCCGTTCTGGCCACCCGCTGCACCGATACCCAAACCGCCAGGGTCACCGCCCAGGTCTATTCCGAGCGCGTTCTGGGCGAGGCCTTCAACGTGGCGATTCATGACGTGCAGGTGCGCCCGTTTTTAACTGAGTT
>ENA-OQCL01000595-OQCL01000595.1-human-gut-metagenome-genome-assembly--contig:-NODE-595-length-16589-cov-4.873952_pt1 | contig 16589 bp, 19 predicted proteins | sample MGYA00242502_ERZ504586 | MGnify/ENA primary metagenome ERZ504586 (study PRJEB26092, sample SAMD00036316) | human gut metagenome | host: Homo sapiens | study: EMG produced TPA metagenomics assembly of... | reverse complement strand
GCAGGCGGTAGTTGGGCAGCTCCATCACAAAGGGTACCGGTTCACCGCGGAAACAGGTCTGCTTGAGGATCAGCGAATACAGTATACCACACAAAATGCCGAAAAGATAGAGGAAAATCATGACCGGTGCACGCCATACCCGCGGGAAAAACGCGGCGGTGAACAGCGCATAAATGGGCAGCTTGGCGGAACAGCTCATGAACGGGGTCAGCAAAATCGTCATGCGGCGGTCACGCTCACTGGAAAGGGTGCGGGTTGCCATAATGGCGGGAACCGAGCAGCCGAAGCCCACCAGCATGGGCACAAAGCTGCGGCCCGAAAGCCCGATGCGGCGCAGCAGTTTGTCCATAACAAAGGCCACGCGGGCCATATAACCGGTATCTTCCAGGATGGACAAAAGAAGAACAGGATAACGATCGTGGGCAAAAGCTCAGCACGCTGCCCACACCGGCAAAATGCCGTCGATCACAAGGCTGTGCACCACCGGGTTGATCTGATACGCCGTCAGGGCGCAGTCCACAACGCCGGTAACCAGTCGATGCCAAGGGTCATCCAGTCCGAAAGGGTGGAGCCCACTACGCCAAAGGTCAGCCAGAAACAAGCGCCATAATGCCCGCAAACAGGGCAGGCAGTGTATTTGCCGGTCAGGATCTTATCAATGGCAACGCTGCGCTTATGCTCCAGGCTTTCGCCCGGCTTTACCACCGTGGCGGAGCATAGCTTTTCAATAAAGGTAAAGCGCATGTCCGCAAGGGCGGCTTCGCGGTCCAGCCCGGTCACGGTTTCCATTTCAGCAATGGCGTGGCCCAGTATATCTGTTTCGTTGGGGTTCAGCTGCAGGGCTTTTTCAATCAGGGTGTCTCCTTCCACCAGCTTGGTGGCGGCAAAGCGCAGCGGCAGCCCGGCGGCAGCGGCATGGTCCTCAATCAAATGTGCGACAGAATGGATGCAGCGATGCACCGCGCCCCTGGGGTCTGCTGGGTCACTGCCTGCCGTGCAGAAGTCGATGCGGCCCGGCAGCTCCCGGTAGCGCGCCACATGGATGGCATGTTCGATCAGCTCGTCAATGCCCTCATTTTTGGCGGCAGAAATGGGAACAACCGGAATGCCCAGCATTTCTTCCAGCTGGTTTACCATGATGGTGCCGCCGTTGGCGCGCACTTCGTCCATCATGTTCAGCGCCAGCACCATGGGGATATCCAGCTCCATCAGCTGCATGGTCAGGTAGAGGTTGCGCTCAATGTTGGAAGCATCCACAATGTTGATAATGCCGGACGGGTGCTCGCTCAGGATAAAATCCCGCGTGACAATCTCCTCGTTGGAGTAAGGGGACAGGGAATAAATGCCCGGCAGGTCCGTTACGGTGGCTTCCTTGTGGTTGCGGATCACGCCGTCCTTGCGGTCCACCGTAACGCCGGGAAAGTTGCCCACATGCTGGTTGGAGCCGGTCAGCTGATTGAACAGCGTCGTTTTGCCGCAGTTCTGGTTGCCGGCCAGCGCAAGGTGCAGCGGCTGCCCCTTGGCGATCTCGGCACCGGCCTTGCGGTCGTGGTAGCTGGGGGCTTTGCGCAACTCACCCACGCCGGGATGGGGTACGGGGGCGTGGCGCTCCTCACTGCGGGCAGCGCGGTCGGTCTCATGGACATTCTCGACCTCGATTTTTGCTGCATCGGCAAGGCGCAGCGTCAGCTCATAGCCGCGCAGCTCGACCTCGATGGGGTCGCCCATCGGCGCAACCCTTGCGCAGTGTGACCTCGGTGCCGGGGGTCAGGCCCATATCCAGCAGATGGTGGCGCAGCTCGCCCTGCCCGCCAATGGTGCGCAGCACGGCATCCTGCCCGATTTTTAATTCCGCGAGTGTCATAATTACATCCTCTTGTTATAAAAGTTTGATGCTTCTAACTTTTGCAGATACAGTGTAGCACAACCGCGGTTGTGATGCAAGGGGGAATCCCGGCATACGCGCCCTACGGTGGACAGAGCCGGGAAATTGTGCTATACTGCCCGGGTATTATTTTATAATAAAGGAGAGAACGGCTATGACACTTACCGTCCGCAAGGCGGTGCGGGGCGATCTGCCGGCGCTGCTGGCGATCTATGAGAACGCCCGCCGTTTTATGCAGACCCACGGCAACCCGACCCAGTGGCCGGCCGGCTACCCCGGTGCCGCACGCCTGACGGCAGAGATCGACCGGGGCGTCTGCCATGTCGTGACGGGGGCCGGGGAGCGATACAGGCCGGTGTTCTGCCTGATTTCCGGCGAGGACCCCACCTACCGCCAAATCGAGGACGGCGCCTGGCCGGAGGATGTCCCCTATGCCACGATCCACCGCCTGGCATCGGCAGGGCGGGTGGGCGGCATCGGGCGGTTCTGCATTGACTGGTGCCTGCAGCAGGGGCTGCCGCTGCGGGCCGATACCCACGCCGACAACATCTACATGCAGCGCGCGCTCACGGCAATCGGCTTTGTGCGCTGCGGCACGATCTATACCGAGGACGGCACCCCGCGGCTGGCGTACTACCACCGCCGCGCGGACTGACGCGGCACACAAAAACTGCCCTGCACGGAATGTGCAGGGCAGTGCTTTTATGGGCGGGTCATCGGCCGAAAACCGACCCCAGACCGTTGAACCAGTTGGTGATGCTCTCCACCTGACTTTGCAGGCTGCTCACGGTGTTCATCAGGGCGGGCAGCTCGGTCAGGACCTTGTTCAGCGCATCGACATCAATTTTTTTCAGCTGCTCGGTGATCTCGGGCAGATCCTGCATCATGTCGTCCAGCTGGCTCTGATCCAGCGTGTCCAGACTGGTCTGCACGGTGTCCGCCAGCGCGTTGACACGGTCACAGGCAGCCATGACATTGCTGTAGGCCACATTGATGCGCCAGCCGAAGAACGCCAGCACCACCAGAATCACCGCGACCAGAACCACGCTCAGGATCATCCGCTTGTGCTGGTTTGCAATGATGCCGCGGTTCTGCTGGTCCTGCAGCTCAAGCTGAGCCTCGATGCGGTTCAGCTGGGCCTTCAGGTCGGCGGCGTCCAGCCTGCCGTCCTGATTCTCATCATTGGCGCGGGTCAGCTCGTCCACGCGGGTGCGCAGCTGGGCGTCCATTTTTTCATTGATGCTCTCCATGAAAAGCCTCCTTTGTTCGGCATGTCAGGGATGCCGGACGGACCCGGCACCCGCAGGGAACTATGCTCTTGTGTCAGCCATCTCAAACCAGAAGGTCGAGCCCTGCCCCACAGCGCTGTTGACGCCGAACGCAAAGCCGTGCTGCTGCAAAATGGCTTTTGTGATGGACAGGCCCAGCCCCGTGCCGCTGCGGCCGGAATCCTGCCGCGCACGGTAGTACCGGTCAAAGAGGTAGGGCAGATCCTCCGGCGGGATGCCGGGGCCGTGGTCCTCGACCTCGATGCGGCAGCCGCGCTGCTGCGGAATGGCCCGCAGCACCACCACACCGTCGCTGCCGATGTGGTGGAAGGCGTTGCCCAAAAGGTTGTGCAGCACCCGCTCCATCATGGCCGGGTCGGCGCTGACAGGGCAGGCCTCATCAGCCTGCAGGTCAAGGTGCCAGTGGTTTTTGTCGCACAGGGCATCGTAGCGGCCGGCAACCTCAAAGCAAAGCTCGCTCATGTCAAAATCGACAAGGCTCGGCTTCTCGGCACCGCTCTGCACCTTGCTCAGCTCCATGACGCTGTTGACGAGCGTGGACAGGCGGTCGGTCTCGTCCACGATGATGTTGCACTGCTCGGTGCGCTTGGCATCATCATCGCCGGTCAGGTCGCGCACCGTCTCGGCATAGCCCTTTATCAGGGTCAGCGGGGTGCGCAGGTCGTGGCTGACATTGGCCAGAATGTCTTTTTCCAGCTGGGCGCTGCGCTTGACCTCGGCGGCCATGTGGTTGAAATCCTCTGCCAGACGGCCGATCTCGTCATGATGCTCGACCCGGATCGCCACATCGTAGTTGCCGGCGGCAATCTCCTGCGCACCGTTGGACAGCTTGCGGATGGGGCTGGTGAACCAGCGGCTGAACAGCACGGCCAGCAAAAGGTCCAGCACCAGCAGCACAAGCGCCACCGGGCCAAGAATCGTCCGCAGCACCTCGGCCGCCGTTGTGATCTGGGCAAGGCTTGTCGAAACGATAACGCCGTACTGCCCGTCGGCAGAAAGGCGCCCCACGCACATCTGCATGGAGCTGCCGATCCGTATGATCTGGTAGAGCGAACCCTCCTCAAACAGCTTTTGACGCAGCTGTATGGCCACCCGGGTGTCCACATTGTAGCCGAAATCCCCGCCGAACGCGCCGGTGCTTTCGTGCAGCAGGCAGGGGTACATGCTCTCATAGGCCTTGAGGCAGCGCAGCGTTGTATCGGAAAAATCGACACAGCAGCCGTCTACATTGATCCTTTTGTCCTGAAAGGTCCCGCTCACGCCGCTCCAGAACTCGTCGTTCAGGGTCAGGCCCAGATAGCTCCGGGTGGAGATGGGCTTGTCCGCCTGATCGATCATCGCTGTGATGGCGGCGGCCTTGCCGTCAAGCTTGGCACGGATCGTGCGGTTGTACTGCGGCTCCAGCGCAAAGGTGATGATGCTCCACACCAGCAGCAGGGTAAACAGCGTAATGCCGCCGATGAACAGCATCAGCTGCCCGCGGATGCTGACGGTGAAGGGATGCTTTCCCGCTTTATCGTGTTTTTTCATAAGGTGTCCGGGTCAAATTTGTACCCGATGCCCCATACGGTGACGATGTAGCTGCGGCAGTGGCCCAGATGGCCGCGCAGCATCTTGATATGGGTATCCACGGTCCGGTCCTCGCCGTAGTAGTCGTAATTCCAGACCTTTTGCAGGATCTTCTCACGGCTGAGGGCAATGCCCTTGTTGCTGACAAGAAAGACCAGCAGATCAAACTCCTTGGGGGTGAGCGGCGCCTCCTGCCCGGCGACCTTAACGCTGTGGCTGGCGGTGTCGATCGACAAATCACCGAAGGTATAGCTGCCGGCATCCTCCGCCGGCTTGGGCATTGTGCGCGCCAGCACCGCCTTGACGCGGGCTACCAGCTCCCGCGGGGAGAAGGGCTTGACCACATAATCATCGGCGCCGCTCTCCAGCCCGGCCAGCTTGTCGTATTCCTCGCTGCGGGCGGTCAGCATGATGACCGGGGTCATGATCTTGCGGGTGCGCATCTCCCGCAGGCAGGTCATGCCGTCCATAAACGGCATCATGATGTCCAAAATCACAAGATCAATGCCGCCCTGGCTCAGCACGCTCAGCGCGGCGGTGCCATCGCCGGCTTCCTCACAGGTGAAGCCGGCGTACTGCAGATGCTCCCGGATGAGGTCACGGATGCGCGGCTCGTCATCCACGATCAGAATTTTAGCCATGGGATTACCCTCCTTACACTCTCTATAATACCACAATACATCGCAAGCGTGGAAGAATTGTGAAAAAAATAAAAACTTTTCTAAAAAGATGAGAACAGAAAGCCCGCCCGCAGCGCCCGTTTGTAAAACCTGCCGTCAATTTGCGAAAGCTGTTGCATTTTGCGCCCCTGCGCGGTACAATGGCAGCAGGAGCGTGATCTTGTATGAAAATTCTGCTTTGTGTTATCCTGCTGGTTGCAGCTCTTTTGCTGTTCGCCGTCTGGCCCGGCAAGCGCCGCGACGAACTGCGCCTGCCGTTCTACGGGCGCAATTACGCCCACCGCGGCCTTTTCGGCAAGGACCAGTGCCCGCCGGAGAACAGCCTGCCCGCCTTTGCCGCCGCAGCGCAGAACGGCTACGGCATCGAGCTGGATGTCCAGTTTACATCGGACCATCGGCTGGTTGTTTTTCACGATGATACGCTGGACCGCATGACGCCGGCCAAGGGCTTTGTGCATGATATGGACTGGGCGCATTTCTCCGCCCTGCCGCTGGCGGGCAGTGAGGAGCATCCGCCGCTCTTTGCCGATATGCTGCGCACGGTGGCCGAGGCCAACCCCGCCACGCCGCTGATCGTTGAGATCAAGAGCCGCAGCGAGTACAGCCAAACCTATCTGGAGGAGCTTTGCCGCGCGACCCTCGCAGAGCTCAAGACCTACCCCGGTCCCTACTGCCTTGAAAGCTTTGACCCCCGTGTGGTGGGCATTGTGCGGCGGCAGGCCCCCGAGGTGCTGCGCGGCCAGCTGGCCGACAGCTACCAAAGCTACCGCAGGATCGGCGTCAAGGCAGTCCCGGCGTTTGTCTTCTCCCACTGTCTGGGCAATGTGCTGGGGCGGCCGGATTTCATTGCCTGGTGCCCCGATGAGCGCAACTGCGGGCCGTGCGGCTCTGCGCGGCGCTCGGGGCCATGATGGTTATGTGGACCGCTCTGCCCGAGCATGACACCGAAAAGCTGGAAAAGGACTATGACGGCGTGATCTTCCAGTGGTATGCGCCGAAGCCGAAGTACAAGTAACCTGCCGCAGGCGCGGTGACCCCGCCCCCCGTAATACATAAACGAAGCAGCCCCCGCATACATTGCAGTGACAATGTGTGAGGGGGCTGCGCTTATGTTTATGTTTACTGTTACCAAACCGGGACTGCGGCAGGCCGGGGCGCTGGCCCTGTGTGCCGTCTGCCTGTGCGGCACCGTGGCCGCTGCCGTACATTTTACCGGGGATGCTGTCACCGCGTCCGCCGCTGCCGTGCCGGGCATCGAAACGACACAGGACATCGGCATCTACTTCAACGGCTACGGCTTTGACACCGACCTTGCCAGTGCCGCCGTAGATAAGGTGAAGATCCCCAAAAAGTGGGATGACAGCTTCGCCGCCTTCAACCAGATCGTGCAGGAGAGCGGGCTTGACCTTGCGGACTATAAGGGCAAGACTGTGGAAAAGTGGACGGTGCTGTGCCCGCAGCTTTCCACCGGGGAGCATGACACCTACTGTGTGCTGCTCGTCTACAAGGCCAAGGCAGTCGGTGCCTACCTGCTGCAAAAGCCCTCCGGCGAGGTGACGGGGCTGGTGACAGCCGCCAAGGCCAGTGCCGAGGCCGCCGCGCAGGAGGAGGATACGGTGGAGATCTCTGCAGACGCCTTCCCGCAGGATTGAATCAATCCTCCTCAAACATCCAGCGCGCGGTTGGCAGCGCATACACCGCACCGCAGAGCAGCAGCACGGCAGGGTCGCTGGTCAGGTGGGTGATCTGACTCTCCATATAGCCGTAGGCCAGCATCGTGACCAGACAGGCTACAGCCTGCCACTGACCGCGGCGGGCATAGCCGTACAGCGCCGCCATCATCAGGGCGCAGACCAACACGACCATGACCGGGCCGGTCAGGTAGAGCAGATACACAAAGATATTGTCCAGCGCGGGCCAGTCGGGAAGCATCTGGCCCGCAATTTTTATGGGAAATACACGGTAGGCCGCCCATGCCAGCGAGATCCGGCAGGTCAGCAGGTCATCAAGCTTTTTCAGCCAGGCGGGGCCGATGTCGTTTGCCCACGGGCCGATCTTTACCACAAAGAGCGGCAGGCTATAGCTTACCGCTGCCAGCAGCGGCACCAGCGCGGCGCAGCCGGCTGCCAGTGTGCGGCTGCCGGGGCGCGGGCCGCGCCGGGTATGCAGCTTTGCCGCTGCCAGCAAAGCTACAAGCAAAAAGGAGCAGAGCGCCGCCGAGCGGGACTTGGGGCCGATCATCAAAAACGCGCCGACCGCCGCCACGCCGGCCAACTCAGCCCAGGTCAGGCGGGCGCGGCGCAGCAGCACCCACGCCAGCACAAGGCCGAACACCACCCCGCCGAAGGTGTTGGGGTGACCGTAACCGAACATCAGGCGGAAGCTGCCGTCGCGCTCACTGGCGGCATCGGGGGCAATAACGCCCGCAAAGTGCAAAAGCTCCACCAGCGCCAGCGTGGGCAGGCCGCAGGCCAGCAGCGCCTTCATGCAGCGGCGCAGCGGTACATCCTTTGCGGCCAGCAGGGCAACGCAAAGCCCCAGCCACCAGATATTCTGCCCGTTGAAGTAGACCCACCGCGCCACAAAATACAGCGCACCGGCGCAGAGCAGGCTGCGCCCGCTGTACCTTGTGCCGAGCAAAATCTTGCACCCGAAGCATAGATACATCACCCAGTCCAGCACGGGGGAAAACGCGGGTCTGCAGCCATGGCCAATTCTCCCGCGCCATGCTGTTGTTGAACACGACGATGAACTCATACACCATCACGCCCAGCAGGAACGCGGCGGTGCCGTACCGTTGGCGTACCGCTGCGCCGCGCGCGCAAAACAGCGGGCGTTCCTCCGCCCACCACGCGGTGGGGGAGAGCCTGCGCCGCAGAACCGGTACAAAATCAAGGCAGCCAGCCGCCAGCAAAAGCAGCAGCAGCGCATTTGCAAAACCAAACAAAAGGGACACCCCTCCTCACAATGTAATCACCTCTGACCGCCAATGCCACAAAAGCACGCAGATACACAGAATATCGCGTGCCCGTTGGGCTTGGCAGTCGGCGCACCCCGCGCGCCGTATCAGCGGCTGAAGGGGTGCGGTACTGCCTTTATTATAAACATCTGCATCGGCGTTTGACAAGCCTTTTTCAGAATGTTATTCTAATGGTGAAATGTTATGAATGGGAGGATACCCTTATGAATGCAGAGCAGTACCGCGCCGTGATCGGGTGGTTCAACGCAAGGCCCGCCGCCAAAAAGGCGCTGCGGCTCGTCAGCCGCGGGGCGGTGGGGCTGGTATATCTGCTCTACCTTGGTATGCTGGCGTGGCTGGCACTGCACCGCAGTGAACAGCTCTGGCCTGCGATCATTGTACCGGCAGCAGCGTTTCTGGTCGGCACGCTGGTGCGCCGGGTCATCGACCGCCCGCGCCCCTACACGGCGCTGGGGTTTGCGCCCCTCTTTCCGAAGGACAAGCCCGGCCAGAGTATGCCGAGCCGCCACTGCTTTTCGGCGGCGGCCATCGCCGGGGCCGCGTGGTTTGTGCTCCGCCCGCTCGGCATCGTGCTGGCCGTGCTGGGGGTGCTGATTGCGGTCTGCCGGGTCGTGACCGGCGTCCACTATATCAGCGATGTACTGGCAGGGCTGGCGTTCGGCGCAGCGTTTGCCGTGCTGGGCTGGAACGCCTTTGTGCTGGCGGCATCCGCTATGGGCTTTTACAGCATCATGCTATTATAAAAGGAATGAACTTTATGCAAAAAAAGTATCGCAGCCGCCCTCTCCGTCTTGGCGGGGCTCGCCCTGACGGGGTGCAGCTTTCAGGATTTTATGCTCTACCTTTACGGCGGTGACGGCTTTGTCAAAAACGAGGAGCCGGACTATGCCAGCTGTGACGGTGACAACGGCGTGACCATCGTCTACGATCAGAACCAGTGGGAGCAGCCTGTCATGGCGCAGGCGGATACCCTCTCGCTGACGACCGGCAACCAGCTCAGCTACACGGTCGTGCTGCTGCAGATGACCGACACCTACACGGATTTTCTTGCCCAGTCGGGGCAGGAGCTGGAGGAAACGACCGGCACGGTCCGGTATGACATCGGCTTTACCATACCCGATGCCGCTGTGTCGGCGGTGCGCTATGACTGCGGCAGCTACCAGACGATCTTTGCCCAGATCGACTACGACTGCGGCGAGACGATCTATGTCACGGCCGCTGCCCGCACGCAGGATTATGAGCCGATCCTGACGCTGCTGCAGAATGTCTGGCCGACCGGCCATGCGCCGCAGTCCGCCCAGCAGGCGGATACCTCGGTCAAGGCCGTCACCGAGGAGGATGTCAGCGGCGGGCGCACCAAGAGTCTGGCATAACTCCCTCTGAAAAAAAGCAAGAGCGGCGCTCCCGCAGTGGGAACGCCGCTTTGCCGCCCGCAGGGCGCGTGTCAGCGGATAAAATTCGTCCGCTTGTCGTTTTCTGCAACAGGTGCCTCGATCCCGGCAGCCTTGCCGGCTTCGATGCAGCGCAGAATCCACGCCATGTTGCGGCTCAGATTGCGCATGATCTGCATACCCTCCGCATCGGCGGCTGCCTCCTCGGCCTTGCCGCCGTGGACCATCGGCCAGTAGGTCGAGCTGATGAGCGGCATCTCAAAGAACTGCGGTACCTTTTCCATGGCCTCCAGCGCCGTGGTCGTACCGGCGCGGCGGGCGCTGGTCACAACAGCGGCGGGCTTGTGGCGCAGGTATTTGCCGCCGCTGATGGCCAGCCGGTGCATAAAGCCCAGCATGCTGGCTGCCGCCGTGGCATAGTGGACCGGCGCGCCGAACACAATGCCGTCAGCCTTCCCGACCAGCGGCAGCACCTCGGCTACCGGCCCGCCAAAGATGCATTTGCCGGCCTTGCCGCAGCCGCCGCAGCCCACACAGCCGCCCACCGGGGCAGACCCGATGTGGAAGATCGTTGTCTCGATGTCGGCCTCGTTCAGTGCTTTGGCCATCTCGGCCAGCGCCGCGTTTGTGCAGCCGTCCTTGTGCGGGCTGCCGTTGATAAGTAGCACATTCATAGCAATACCTCCGTCATTTGCTCTGTATTTATAGTATAGCACACTGCGCAAGCCTGTGCAAAGAAAGGTCGTAACCATGCCCACTACCTGCCTGAACTACGATAAAAAGTGCGGCGGCTGTCCGCTGCTTGCACTGCCCTACCGGGAACAACTGAACCAAAAACAAGCCCGCCTGCAGGGGCTGCTGGGCGGGTTTGCCCCCGTCCGGGCCGTGCAGGGCATGGCCGAGCCGTACCATTACCGCAACAAGGCCATCGCCAGCTTTGCCATGCAGCACGGCAGACTGGTCTGCGGCCTGTATGCCGAGGGCACGCACAGGGTCCTGCCAAGTGCCGACTGCCTGCTGCAGGAGGAGATCCTCAACAAGACCCTTGCCGCCGTGCTGGAGGCCGCCCGCGCCTGCCGCTGGACAGCCTATGACGAGGACCGCGGCACAGGGCTGCTGCGCCATACCGTGCTGCGCAGCAGCGGGGACGGTAAGGTGCTGGTCACGCTGGTCACGCCCGGCGCAGACCTGCCCGGCAGCAAAAATTTGCTGCGCCGCGCTGCGCAAAAAAGGCGCCGTGGGTCGTCAGCATCGTACAGAACATCAACCCCACGCGCAGCAGCGCCGTGTTGGGCAACCGCGAGAAACCGCTTTGGGGACCCGGCTTTGTGCTGGATACGCTGTGCGGGCTGCAGTTTGCAATCTCGTCCCGCAGCTTTTATCAGGTCAACCGCACCCAGACCGAGGTGCTGTACAAAAAGGCGCTTGAGCTTGCCAAACTGACCGGACGCGAGACGGTCGTAGATGCCTACTGCGGCATCGGCACGATCGGCCTGTGCGCCGCGCCCCATGCAAAGCAGGTCATCGGTGTTGAGCGCAACCCCGCCGCTGTCAGGGACGCCGCCGCCAACGCCCGCCGCAACAAGCTGGCCAACGCCCGCTTTGTCTGCGCCGATGCCACGGAATGGATGATGGCCGCCGCTGCGGAGGGACTGCGCCCCGATGTGGTCTTTCTGGACCCGCCGCGCGCCGGCAGCACACCGGAATGCATAGCCGCCGTAAACCGGATGAAGCCCAAGCGCATCGTCTATGTCAGCTGTGACCCCGAAACACTGGCACGCGATGTGGCCGCCTTCACCCGCCTCGGCTGGCGCGCCGCCAAATTCTGCCCCGTTGACCTTTTCCCGCAGACACGGCATGTTGAGACGGTTGTCTTGCTTTCCAAGGGCGAAGTCGACTCGAAAAAGATTCGGGTTGAGTTCTCTTTGGAAGATATGGATATGTCCGAATTTCAGGATGGGGCAACCTATCCGCAGATCAAGGAGTATGTGTTGGAGCATACCGGGTTAAAGGTGTCCAACCTCTATATCTCACAGATTAAACGAAAATGTGGGATTGGGGTTGGTAAGAACTATAATCTGCCGAAGTCCGAGGATTCCAGACAGCCCCAGTGTCCGCCGGAAAAAGAGAAAGCAATCCGAGAAGCATTCAAATATTTTGGGATGATCTAACATCCCGCAAAATGGAGGTTTCTTATGGATAGATTGATTTCTTGTGAGTTTAACATGGATACCGCTTGTGTGGAACTGAAATTCTTAGATGGCAGCATGATTGCCATTGATACCATCGCCGTGGAGAATGAGGTTGCTGACAATATGTATCAACGGTCAGAACTGGATTATCTAATCTACAATGATCCGGTTGGATATGCAGACTTGATCTTGAACGGTGATCCCGAAATTTATCTAAAAACTGTAACTGAATGTAAACCCTTAGATTAAAACTCAGCCCTCTGCCTTTTCCTTGGCAGAGGGCCGCTTTTTTTGCTTAACAGTTATTGAGCATCCCTTAATTGCTCTACAACACTGCATTTCGCTGCATTGTCATACATCATGCAAGGAATCAGCCACCCCAGCAGAAGAAATACCGGAATTGTCAGCAGGACAGGCAGAATGGTGAATCGATACTCAAAGAACCAGAACATACTGCCCAGCATTTTTCCTGCAAGAGGTCCCACCGCCAGCGACAGAATAAAGGCCGCCGATACGGAGGACATTGCGTAAAACAATCCCTCGTAGATCAGCATGGTTTTTGAGCTGCCGGTTCGTCATTCCTACAGCCTGAAGCACAGCAAATTCACGGCGGCGGGAAAGAATACTGGTCATCATGGCGTTGAAGAAATTTAAGAGTCCCACCAGCCCGATGATAGCACAGAGGATACCACCTACCAGAAGGAACATCTGCCGGAACTGAGCAAACTCAGAGCGAGCCGTGGCCTTGCTTTCATACATCAAGGGTGAAAACTCACCGGCAGTGAGCTTCGATAGATATTGCTCTGCTTCGGCCTCGTCTGCGTCGTCTGCTGTGTCGAACAGGTAGAGCATCGGAATGGCCGCACCGCCGCTGTCCCTCTGTGCGGTATCCACAGACAAAACTGTCTCATATCCAATACCACCATAACGATAACTCATGGAATACGGAAGCTCTACCAAGGCGCAGACCGTGTACTCTACATCTCTGGCTCCATACAGTTTTTCCTGAAAGTACTCCTCCGGTGTATCTTCGGTGCGGAGTTCCCCGGTGCGGCTGTCGATATATTTCACATCGTCCGCATAGGTGGCGGTGATCGTGTCTCCCACCTTGGGGTAGTATTCAGGATTGGGCAGATTACCGTAGTCATCTAAGGAAACCGCAATGGCAATAGCGTTATTGTTTGACTCCAGCATAGGAGAAATATCTCCGTCGAACACTTGCAGCTTGTCAAACAGGCTGTTATCCAGAGCCTCGATTCTGGTATCTCCCATCACCATATCGCCCCGGTGCTCCATGCGGCTCATATGGCTGTCCAACTGCTCAGCACTTTCGTACCTTGCATAGTCCTGCCGCAGAGCATCCTCCGTCATCCAAAGATATACGGGTTTTCGCACAGCATATCCCGTGCCGGAAAGACTGGACTTTGTGTTTGCTGCGATCTCTTCGATCTGTTCCGGCGTGATGAATTCATCTGCCGGGTTGTAACGGAAATAGTCGGGCGTGCTGACGATAAAATCGGCGCAGGTCATGAAGGATACATACTTCTCCATGCTGAAGCCGCCCACAAAGGCACACAGTGCATTGAACAGCGTCACCGACAGTGCCAGAGACACCACCACCAGCACCGTCTTTTTTTTTGTTTCGTCCCAGATTGGCAAAGGCCATCTGATGGAGCTTCGCTCCCCGGGTGCTGCGCTGTTTTTTCTTGGTCTGCATCGCATCTGTATATTTGGTAGCCTCCACCGGAGAAACCCTGGCTGCCATTTTCCCGGGCTTGGAGCAGGACAAAAGCACCGTCAGCAGGGCAAACAGCACGGAGCCAACAAAGATCACAGGCGAAGTGCTGATGGTGGTGATGCCTGCATCCAACTGGGTGGAGCGCAAGACAACAGGCACCAGAACAGCGCCAATGCCATAGCCCAACAGCAGCCCCGCCGGAATGCCGATCAGACAAAGCAGAAGTGCCTGCTGGCGAATGATGCGTTTGAGCTGCCGGGGCGTTGTGCCAATGGTTTTCAGAAGCCCGTAAAACCGGATATCCCCCGCAACAGAGATCTGGAAAATGTTATAGATGATAAGATACCCGGTGAAAATCACCAGCAGCAAAAAAGCTGCTATGGCGATCACAAGTTCCGGATCGAGATGCGACTCCAGCTGGGATGAGGTATATCCCCAGTTGACGCCGATCCGGACGCTGTTGGGATCGGTATAGCTGTCCCATGTGTAGCCGAGATCGGTATCCACCTGCTCCATCTGCCCTTGAATGTTTGTACTGGAAGCCATCATGACATTCAAATCGGTGCGGAAAGGCTGTAAACCTGTTTTCACTGCCTGCGCTTCGATGTCATCTGCGTAATCACGGCTGATGTTGATGTAATGAACAGGCATTAGTTCATCATAGTCCCAATAGCCCACCAGCGTAAAGGTATCTGTTACAGTAAAGGCGGTTTGATCCTTGTCCGTAATGGAATAGGAAACCGTGACCTCGGCGCCCAGCTCCGGCGTTACGCCAAGCAGCTGCAACGCTGCCGTATCCATGGCTACCTCTTTGCCGCTTTCGGGCATCCGTCCGGTAGTAGGGGTTGCATAGCTCCATTTAGTGCAGTTGGCATCCATGTAGCTGATCTCTGCAGGGGTTTTGGAAAAGACACCCTCCGCAGTGATACCGATTACCTTCCGTACCCCCGCAGCCTTCACCTTTGGGTGGGCAGCGATACGTTCCGCCTGCTCGGGGGAAACATCCTTAAAGGTACCGTGTGCATAGCCACCTACCTGCCGAAACTGGTAGGTTTCATAACTGGCGTTCAACGACAAGACAATGGTGAACATGGACGTAAATAGCAGCGTTGTCAGTGCAATGGCAAAAATAGCGATCAGATTGCGGCGACGGTTCGCATAAAGAGATTTTAAGCTGAGCTTTCGAATACATTTTCTGTTTTTGACATTCATCGTAGCCACCTCCCGTTAGTTCTGGGAGACGATCCGACCATCTTCGATACGGATAATGCGGTCTGCCATCTGCGCAATTTCTTCGTTGTGAGTGATCATTACGATTGTCTGGGCGAACTTTTGACTGGTGACTTTCAAAAGGCTCAATACATCCTGGCTGGTTTTGGAATCCAGATTGCCGGTGGGTTCATCTGCCAGAATGATAGCGGGTGCTGCCGCCAGCGCACGGGCAATGGCTACTCGCTGCTGTTGACCGCCTGAGAGCTGATTGGGCAGCGCATCCAGACGGTCATCCAGCCCAAGGGTCTGTACAATCTGCTGTACGAAATCCTTATTGACCTTGCCACCGTCCAGCTCAATGGGTAGAACAATATTTTCATACACATTCAGCACCGGAACAAGATTATATGCTTGGAACACAAAGCCGATTTTCCTGCGGCGGAAGATGGTCAGCGCTTCCTCCTTCAGGGAGAAAATATCCTGTCCGTCCACCATGACCGTGCCGCTTGTAGGGCGATCCAGCCCGCCCAGCATGTGCAGCAGCGTGGATTTGCCGGAGCCGGATGTGCCGACAATTGCAACAAATTCGCCCTTCTTTACACTTAAATCAACTCCATCCAACGCATGAACTGCGTTATTGCCGGAGCCATAAATCTTTTTCAGGTCTTTTGCCTGTAAAACCTCCATAAACGAGTACCTCCATGAAAAAAATCTGTATGTATGAAAGGAAACGATCCTTTGATACATACAGATTATCGCATAGGATTCTTTCCATATTCTTTCCGGCGGAAAATGAAATCTAACAGTTTTGATAGAATTGTTGTTATTTCGGCAGAAATATGGAAAACGTACTTCCTTTTCCCGGAACGGAAGCAACCTTGATATAACCGCCCTCACCGGATATAATCTGTCGGGCAAGGTATAAGCCGATGCCAACCCCTTCTTGTTCCTGAACAGCATTTGAACGATAAAAACGGGAAAATATCTTTGCCTGCTCGTTTTCCGGGATACCTGAACCGGTATCCGATATATCGATCCTTGTAAACATTTCGTAACTTACGGTAGAAATCGTGATTGTTCCATGCTCCGTATATTTGATGGCATTGTCTACAATATTAGCCAGTGCTTCCGCTGTCCATTTGAAGTCAAATGTAGCGGAAATATCTGTATCGTACAGATATATGGATAATCCTTTTCCAGAAGCCTTGGCGGCATATTGTTCTACTACGCTTTCAAGCAGCGGCTGAAGTGATGCTTGCTGAGGGGAAAGTGAAATGATCCCATTTTCCAGTCTGGAAAGTTTTACGAGAGAATCAATCAGAAATCGTAGCTTTTCCGATTGTTTGTACAGTGCCTCCACGTTTTCCTTTGCCGATGCAGGCAGAGTTTCCTCCATCAAAAGCTCGCTGTATAACAGCAGGTTTGCAATCGGCGTTTTCGTCTGGTGGGAAATGTCCGCAATCAAGGATTTGATTTTTTCTTTTTCCTGTGCCATATTTCGAGAAGATGCTTCTGCGGCAGAAAGATAGTGTGCAAACTTTGTTTCCAAAGCAGACAGCTGGCTTTCATCAAAAGTGATTTCAGAAAAAGAACCGGTCATGGCAACGTCCAACATCCTTTCGATTTCTTCCATCGTTTTTCTGACCTTTCTCC
>ENA-OQCL01000594-OQCL01000594.1-human-gut-metagenome-genome-assembly--contig:-NODE-594-length-16611-cov-2.447100_pt1 | contig 16611 bp, 19 predicted proteins | sample MGYA00242502_ERZ504586 | MGnify/ENA primary metagenome ERZ504586 (study PRJEB26092, sample SAMD00036316) | human gut metagenome | host: Homo sapiens | study: EMG produced TPA metagenomics assembly of... | reverse complement strand
CATCACGGCCCGTCCATGGCTGCTTCTTTGAGATGCTGGGCAACTTCAGCTTTCAGGACTACTTCAAGAAGGAAGTTATCCTTGGGCATGGGAATTCCTGACCAAGGAACTGGAGATCCCCGCTGACCGCCTGTATATTTCCGTGTATCAGGAGGATGACGAGGCTTACGACATCTGGACGAAGCAGGTCGGCATCCCCGAGGATCACATGGTCCGTCTGGGCAAGGAGGATAACTTCTGGGAGCATGGCTCCGGCCCCTGCGGCCCTTGCTCGGAGATTTACTTTGACCGCGGCCTGAAGTACGGCTGCGGCAAGCCCACCTGTGGTGTCGGCTGTGACTGCGACCGCTTCATGGAGATCTGGAACCTTGTGTTCAGCCAGTACGATGCTGACGGCAAGGGCAACTATGAGCTGCTGGCCAGACCCAACATTGATACCGGTATGGGTCTGGAGCGTCTGGCCGTTGTCATGCAGGATGTTAACAACCTGTTTGAGGTCGATACCGTTGCCGCTGTTCTGCACCATGTGGAGCGCATTGCAGGCAAGAAGTACGGCGATGACGAGAAGGATGACATTTCCATCCGCGTTATCACCGACCACATCCGCGCCACGGTCTTTATGGCATCCGATGGCATCCTGCCCTCCAACGAGGGCCGCGGCTATGTGCTGCGCCGTCTGCTGCGCCGCGCTGCCCGCCATGGCCGTATGCTGGGCATCGACCGCCCGTTCCTGACCGAGCTGGTAGACACGGTTATCGAATCCAGCGAGGCAGGCTACCCCGAGCTGCGCGAGCATGAGTCCTATATCAAGAAGGTCATCGGTACCGAGGAGCAGCGTTTCGGCCGTACCATTGATGCCGGTCTGAGCATTCTGAACGGCATGATGGGCCGCCTGAAGGAGGCGCATGAGAAGGTTCTGTCCGGCGTTGAGGCATTCAAGCTGAATGACACCTTCGGCTTCCCCCTCGATCTGACCCGTGAGATTGCTGCGGAGGCCGGCCTTGCAGTCGACGAGGCAGCCTTCCATATTGAGATGACCAAGCAGCGTGAGCGCGCCCGCGCCGAGCGTCTGGCAAAGGATATTTCTGGCTGGAGCGCCGACCTGTTCGGCGAGCTGACGGCAGAGCCTACCCGCTTTGACGGCTATGAGACGCTGAGCGAGAAGGCCAGGGTGCTGGCACTGTCCGACGGTGAGGAGCTTGTGGACGCCATTGCCACCGATGAAGCCGGCGAGGTCAAGGAGGGCGTGCTTGTCGTGCTGGACAAGACCCCGTTCTATGCCGAGATGGGCGGTCAGGTCGCAGACCACGGCTACCTTGTCAGCGGTGATGCCAAGCTGAAGGTCACGCAGGTCAAAAAGACCCCGAAGGGCTACTTTGTCCATACCTGCGAGCTGCTGGACGGCACCATCCATGTTGAGGATGAGGTCACTGCCTCTGTGGACGAGAAGCGCCGCGCCGCTATCTGCCGCAACCACACGGCTACCCACCTGCTGCAGAAGGCTCTGCGCGAGGTTCTGGGCGAGCATGTCCATCAGGCCGGCAGCTATCAGGATGACCGCCTGACCCACTTTGACTTTACCCATTTCAGCGCTGTGACTCCCGCCGAGCTGGCCGAGGTCGAGCGCCGCGTGAATGAGAAGATCTACGAGGCCCTGCCTGTCACCGTGAAGAACCTGCCCATTGAGGAAGCCAAGAAGATGGGCGCTATGGCACTGTTCGGTGAGAAGTACGGCAATGTCGTCCGTGTTGTCGATGCAGGCGGCTGGAGCACGGAGTTCTGCGGCGGCACCCATGTGACCAACACCGCACAGATCGGCTGCTTCAAGATCCTGAGCGAGTCCAGCGTGGCCGCCGGTATCCGCCGTGTCGAGGCTACCACCGCTTTCGGTGTGCTTGACCTGCTGGATGACCGCACCGAGACGCTGGCCAAGACGGCGGTTGCCCTGAAGGCCAACAACCTCAAGGACGCTCCGGCCCGCGCCGAGGCTCTGGCCGCCGAGCTGAAGGAAACTGCCAAGCAGTTGGATATCCTCAAGGCACAGGTTGCTGCCTCCAAGATCGACGGTCTGTTTGAGGATGCCGCCGATGTGGACGGCGTGCGCATCGTTTCTGCCTATCTGACCGGTACCGGTGCCGATACCCTGCGCGATATGGTCGATAAGGTCCGCGACAAGGCCCCCAACGCCGTGACGGTTCTGATCGGCAGCGATGGAGCCAAGACGATGATGGCTGTCGGTGTTTCCAAAAATGCCATGGCCCGCGGCCTGAAGGCTGGCGCCCTCGTTAAGAAAGATCGCGGCCATCGCAGGCGGCAACGGCGGCGGCAAGCCGGACTTTGCAATGGCCGGTATCCGCGATGCCTCCAAGATCGATGAGGCGCTGAACGCTGTGCCGGAGATCGTCAAGACCGAGATGAACCATTGATCTGGTTCTCATAAAATCCAATGCAAAGGAGGGATTCCGGATGGAGGATTGTCTGTTTTGTAAAATCGCCGCAGGCGAGATCCCCTCAAACAAATTGTATGAGGATGACACCCTGCTGGCCTTCTACGACATCGACCCGCAGGCCCCTGTGCATTTCCTTGTCATCCCGAAGCGCCACATTGCGTCTGCTGCGGCACTGACAGAGGATGATGCCGCCCTGCTGGGCCATATCTATGCCGTGATTGCGCAGCTTTGCCGCAAGCTGGGTGTGGATGAGAGTGGCTACCGCGTTGTCACCAATGTGGGTGAGGACGGCGGCCAGAGCGTGAAGCACCTGCACTTCCATGTGCTGGCCAAGCGCAGCCTCGCTTGGCCTCCGGGGCTGATGGCGAAGGCTGCAGCGCTTGTAAAAGTAAGGAGAGGTAAAACCATCATGGCAGATACCTATACATTGCATATCGCGGGCCTGACCCGTGAACTGCCCATCTGCAAGGTCAATGATCACTTGGACATTGCTGCTTTTATCATGTTCAGCGATGTGGAGCTGACCGAGGCCTGCGCCGCTGCTCTGCTGAAAAAGGCGCCGGAGTTTGATGTGATCCTGACCGCCGAGGCCAAGGGTATTCCTCTGGCCTATGAAATGGCACGCCAGAGCGGCAAATACTGGATCCCGGCACGCAAGGGCCCGAAGCTGTATATGCGTGAGCCGGTCATCATTGAGGACCAGTCCATCACCACCGAGGGCAAGCAGAAGCTTGTCATCGACAAGAAGGACATCGAGTATATGGATGGCAAGCGCATCCTGATCGTGGATGATGTCATCTCCACCGGCGGCTCTCTGCACGCGCTGGAGACGCTGGCGGCCAAGAGCACCGGCACCGTTGTGGGCTGCTGTGCCGCTTTGGCGGAGGGGGATGCCGCCAAGCGCACCGACATCTTCTTCCTGGAGCCGCTGCCGCTCTTCCTGCACTAAGCAATGAAACGAAAGCTCGGTTGGTTCGGTCTCGGCTTTGCCGGGGCTGAGCTTGCTGCGGCCAATCTGCCGCCGCTGGTCTGTGTGCCCGCGGCGGCATTTTTGGCATTGCTGGCATTTTGGAAAAGGCGCAGGGATGTAAGGACTCCTCTGCTGGGGGCGCTGTGCGGGCTGGCATGGTTTGCACTGTTTACGCTTATCTTTGTACAGCCATGCCGGGCGCTGGCGGGGCAGACAGTCACCTGTACAGCTGTGGTGGAGACAGACGCAGAGGCTTCCTACAGTGATAGCCGCCTGCGCGGCACATTGCGGCTGACTGAGATCAACGGTAAGCCCGCCCGGCTGCGGGTGCAATGCTCGTCCTTTCCCGGGGAAAGCGCGGGAGAGCGTTTTGAGGCAAGCTTTGCGCTGAGCAGTCTTCCGGACAACCGCTACCGCCTGAGCCGCAACAGCAAGGGCGTCTACCTGCAGGCGGAATATCTCGGCAACTACCGCGGCCTTGCGGCCAGCAAGGCGCCGCGATTTGCTCTTTTTCGTCTGCGGCAACGCTGGAGCGCCGTGCTGCGGCGCTGGCTGCCGAAGCGGCTGGACGGCATGGAGGCGGCGATGCTGCTGGCCGATAAAGTCACCTTGAGAATGCCGTACAGCAGGCGTTCCGCGCCGCAGGGGTGTCGCACCTGCTGGCGGTGTCCGGGCTGCATCTGGCGCTGCTCTGCGGGCTGCTGGGCTTCGGCCGGCGGTGGCGGTTCTATAAGCCGCTTATCCTGCTGCGCGGTGCGGCGGCGCTGTTTTATCTGCTGCTGACCGGGGCACCGGTGTCGGTGCTGCGCGCGGGGCTGGTGCTGGCGGTAGCGCTGGCGGGGGAGTTTCTTCTGCAGCCTGTCGATCTGCTGACATCCACTGGCTTTGCCGCAGTCCTGATAGGATTGCAGAATGCCTACGCACCCTGTGATATAGGCTTTCAGCTGTCATTCTGTGCCGTGCTGGGCGTGCAGGCTGCGGCGGCTCTGACCGAGGCTGAGCGGCGTGCGGCGGCGCAAGGCAAGTCGGCCGCTTTGCGTTTGGTTTGCCGCCTTGCGGAGCCTGTACAGGTGGCGGCACTCGCCAGCCTTGCCACCCTGCCGGTGCTGGTAGCCCATGGCATGTCCACCAGTCTTGTGGGCATTGTCTGCAATGTGCTGGTCGTGTGGATGCTGCAGCCCGCCCTGCAGATGGGTATCCTGCTGTTGATTTTCAGTGCCGTGCCGTTTTTACTGCCGCTTGTAAACCTTACGGGGCTGGTACTCAGCTTTTGGCTTAAGGCAATGCTCGGAATCGTTGAGCGCTGTGCGGCACTGCCGTTTGCGTCTGTCTATTTACCGCAGCGGTACACGCTGTTTGTGCTGGCGGTGCTGGGCGCGCTGGCTCTATACTACTGGCATGGAAAAGGGATGCGGGTGTATCCGATTGCTGCGCTGATCTGCACAGCCGCCGCCGTTGTCATGGGGATATGGATGCAGCGGGATGTGGTGGAGATAAATCTTGTCGGCGCGTCCAACAATCCCTGCGTGGTCTGTGTGCAGAACGGGCAGGCAGTGGTGCTTTTCCGCGGCGGCGAAAGCAACCTGAGCGCCGTTGAGCGGTATCTTGCCGGGCGCAGCAGACAAGAACCTGCCCTGCTGGTGGATCTGCGCGCCAGACCTACGGCACTGGACTTTACGGCGGCGGAGGTCGTGACGATGCAGGCCCAGCCGGAATTTGATACCCGCACGGTGCTTGACGGATTGACGCTCGACCTGTATCATAATAAAAGCGCGAGTCTGGCGGTGCTGGGCATCGGCGACCGCCATATTGCGGTGGGGGCAGGCAGCATACAGTTGGCCGAACCGATCCGTGTGGATGTACTCTGTGCGCCGGGGGCGCTGTCCGATGCCGTGCAGGCAGACACGATCCTGACTGCGGTATGCCACCCAAAATGGCTGGATGAAATCGAAAGCTGCGAGCTGCGCTATGGCGATGAGGCGCCGGGCCTGACCCTGCGACCCGGTCGCAGCATGATCTGGGAGGAGGCACAGACGATTGCTATACAGTGAAAAAGAACTTGAAAACGCCTGCAGTCCGGCTGCGCACTGTACTATTTTTATGCATCGGATGAGGCCCTTGTCCACGCCGCTGCACGGAAGGCCTTAAAATATCTGAACCGCGATGACCCGGAGACGACCGTGCTGGACGGCCCGACCCCCTCGGTGGAGGAGATCGTGCTGGCAGCGGGTACGATCTCCTTCTTTGGCGGCAAGCGGCTGGTGCTTATGCCGCTGATACGCCCATCGACCTACTCAGACAAGGACCTGCAGGAGCTTTGCGATACTTTGTCGGACACGGAAAATGCGATCTTTGTCATGACGGGGGTCGTAGAGGAGGCGTACGGCAAGCTGCGCCCCGGCAAGCGGGAGCAGAAGCTTATCGGCTGCTGCGAAAAGCTGGGGTACTGCGTGCAGATCAACCGTCCCACAGGGGCGGCGCTGCAGGCGATGGCCCGCGATTGGGCAAAGCAGGCTGGTGCTGCCTTTGCGCCGGGGGCGGAGGCTGCCCTGCTGGTGCGCTGCGGTGAGGATCAGTTCCTTTTGAAAAACGAGATCGAAAAGCTGGCGGCTCTGTCCGGCTACGGCACGATCACACAGCAGATGGTTGGCCAGCTGGGCACTGTGACGCTGGATGCGGATACCTTTGACATGGTAAAGCTGCTTACCGGCGGCCAGACCGATAAGGCACAGCAAAAGCTCAAGACGCTGCTGGCGCTGCAGAATGACCCGATCATGATCACGGGCGCGCTGATCAGCAACTATCTGGATCTGTACCGCGTGCTGCTGGGCCGCCGCAGCCGCCGCAGTCTGGGGGATGTAGCCAAGGATTTCGGCTATAAGGGCAACTGGAACTACCGGCTCAATGCAACGGAAAAAACGGCGGCGCGGTTCAACCGCAGCCAGCTGGAAAGCTGCCTGCGCATCCTGCAGCAGCTGGACACCGATCTGAAAAGCAGCAAGCTGGACGCCGACCTGCTGATGCAGAAGGCGCTGTGTGAGCTGGCACTGGCCGGGAGGAAAGCATGATAAAAGTAGAGCAGGCCCTGCTGGTGGAGGGAAAATACGATGCCGCCCGGCTCGCCAATATCGTGGACGGCACGATCCTGACAACGGACGGTTTCCGTGTCTTCCGGGACGCTGCGCTGCAAAAGCTGCTCAAGCGAATAGCCGCTGCGCAGGGCCTCATCATTTTGACAGATTCCGATGCGGCAGGCTTTAAGATACGCCACTATGTGACAGGTCTGGTAGGGGCAGAGCATGTCCTGCAGGCCTATGTGCCGGCGCTGCCGGGCAAGGAGGCGCGGCAAGGCAGAGCCCGGCAAAGAGGGCCTGCTGGGGCGTTGAGGGCGTACCCGATGCATTGATCCTGCAGGGGCTGACGACGGCGCTGGAGAGTGCTGTGCCTCGCGCAGACACCGCAAAAAGCCGCGCCATCACCTACACAGACCTGTATGACTGGGGTATCTCCGGCACGGCCAACAGTGCGGAAAACCGCCGTGCGCTGCTGCATCGGCTGGGCCTTCCGCCGCGGCTTAGCAAAAAGGAGCTGCTGCAGGTGCTGAACACGCTGTACACCTATGATGCCCTCTGCGCAGAAATCAAAACCCTATAAAAATATCCCGGAGTCAAAATGACTCCGGGATGCTTTTTTGCTGCAGTCAGATCCAAACCTCGAGCTTTTCCAGCTCGGCCATCCACAGGGTGTTGCAGGCATCGCTGGGCATACGCCAGTCACCGCGGGGGGACAGCGTGACCGAGCCGACCTTAGGCCCATCGGGCAGGCAGCTGCGCTTGAACTGCTGGGCAAAGAAGCGGCGATAGAAGTTCTTTAACCAAGCCAGCAGAACCTCCGGCTCATACTTGCCGTCAAAGGCGGTGCGGGCCAGATGATAGATTTTTGCCGGGCTGAAGCCAAAGCGCAGCACATAGTAGAGATAGAAGTCGTGCAGCTCATACGGGCCGACCAGCTTTTCCGTCTGCTGGGCAATGGTGCCGTCCTCGGCGGTGGGCAACAGCTCGGGGCTGACTGGGGTGTCCAGAATGTCAAGCAGCACCCCGCGCAGCGTGTCGCTGCCGCAGGTGTCTGCTACATACTGCACGATATGCCGCACAAGCGTCTTGGGCACGCCGGCATTGACGCCGTACATGCTCATGTGGTCGCCGTTGTAGGTGGCCCAGCCCAGTGCAAGCTCGCTCAGATCGCCGGTGCCGATGACAAAGCCACCATTCTTGTTGGCGTAATCCATCAGCTCCAGTGTGCGCACGCGGGCCTGACAGTTTTCAAAGGTGACATCGTATTTGTCGGCAGGCTGACCGATGTCTGCGAAGTGACTTTTGACAGTCTCCGTGATATTGATCTCGGCGAAGGTCACGCCCAACGCCTCGCACAGAATCTCGGCGTTGGAGCGGGTGCGCTTTGTGGTGCCGAAGCAGGGCATTGTCAGCGCTACAATGTCCTTGGCATCGCGGCCCAGAACCTTGCAGGCGCGCACGGCCACCAGCAGGGCCAGACAACTGTCCAGCCCGCCGGAGATGCCGATCACCCCGCATTTGGCGTGGGTATGCTCCATCCGCTTGGCAAGGCCCTCGGCCTGAATGCGCAGGATCAGCTCACAGCGCTCGGCGCGGGTGGCAGCGTCCTGCGGCACGAAGGGCGTGCAGGAGACAGGGCGCGTCAGGGCAAGGCTGATCGGCGGCAGATCAAATTCTACCGTGGTATAGCCAGCCGTTTCCGGCATAAAGGTCGTGTTGCGCTGGCGCTCCTGCACCATGCGGCCAAGATCCAGCTCGGTCACGGCAGCCTCACCTGCAAAGGGGGCGGTGTCGGCCAGCAGACTGCCGTTTTCGGCAATCAGATTGTGCCCGGCAAAGGTCATATCGGTGGTGCTTTCCCCATGGCCGGCATCGGCGTAGAGATAGGCGCAGAGCAGCCGCGCACTCTGCCCGCAGACGAGCGCCCGGCGGTAGGCGGACTTGCCGACGGTCTCATCACTGGCGGAGAGATTTGCCACCACCGTGGCCCCGGCCAGCGCGTGGGCGCAGCTTGGCGGGACAGGCGCCCACAGATCCTCGCAGACCTCGGCGGCCAGCACAAAGGCAGGCATCTGCTTGCAGGCAAACAGCAGGTTGGTGCCGATCAGCGTCTCCTGCCCGGCCAGCTCGATGCACTCCGGCGAACGCATACCGGGGATGAAGTGGCGCTTTTCATAGAACTCACCGTAGTTGGGCAGATGCAGCTTTGGTACAAGGCCCAGCAGCTCGCCGTTGCACACAACGGCGGCGCAGTTGTACAGTTTGCCGGTGCAGCGCACCGGCAGACCGACCAGAACCACAAGGTTGAGGCCCTGACTGGCCTTTAAGATGGCAGCGAGGCCGTCCTCCGCCCCGCGCAGCAGGGTGTCCTGCAAGAATAGATCGCTGCAGGTGTAGCCTGTCAGGGCAAACTCCGGCAGGCAGAGCAGCTGAACATTTTTCTCGGCGTATTCGCGCATGACGCCGATGATCTGCTCGGCATTATACACACAATCGGCCACGCGCAGGGCGGGGCTGGCCGCAGCAGCGCGGATAAAGCCGTTTTCAAAAGCGGGAAAGCTGTACTTCATAGCCAAACTTCCTTTATCATAATCTATAAAACTATCATAGCACAGTGGGCGAATTGCCGCAAGTGCGGGGTTTGCAGGAAAAAGTTTATTTTTCAAAAATGTAATATATACTTGACATAATGTAAGGCACGTGCTATAGTAAAGTCACAGCAAGAGGAAAGGAAACGAAGGCAATGGCAAGAATCTGAAGCTGAAGTCCGCCCGCGCTGCGCTGGATATGACCCAGGCGGATCTGGCGGCGGTGGTGGGCGTGTCCCGCCAGACCATCAATGCAATCGAAAAGGGGTAGTACAACCCCACCATCAACCTCTGCCGCAGCATCTGCAGGGTGCTGGGCAAGACATTGGACGAGCTGTTCTGGGAGGAATGAGCGATGAATCTGAAGGAATTTTTTCAAGCACGAGAATTCTGGACGAAATGCAAAAGCAGACCCTTTTGAAAACTCGAGTTCCCAGCGGCCTTCGGGGTGCTGTGGGTGCTGCTGCTGGCGGCGCTGATCATCGAAAGTCTGCTGGGCTTTACCCCGGCGGGAGATGGCGGCAGAATGGTTTATCTTTATGCTGGGGTGCGCCTATGCGCTCATTAGTGATCTGCGTGCCGGTATCTGGGACCGTCACCTTAAACCGAACACGAAAACCAATGCCGCTGTGTCCGTCGTGGGCGGTGCTGCCGTGTTTGTGTGGGGGCTTATCAAATTTGCAGAGTTTGGCATGGGCGTTGCGGCGCTGCAGGCGGTAATTATGGGCGTTTGTACCGGGGTGCTGTGCTTTGCATTGCTGCAGCTCAGCATGAAGGCTTACAAAAAGCGCCACGCTGAGTTGGAAAACCCCAAGGAGGACGACGATGAAAACGAATAAAAAAGAGCTGACTGTCTTTGCGCTCTGTGCTTACGCAATTCCGTTTCTGATGATGCCGCTCTTATACATCTGCCTGCAGAACGGGCAGGATACAAGCAATTTTTGCCAACGCCCAGATGTTCTACCCGGCGGCGGGTGTCATGCTGGCCTTCCTGCTGGCGCGGCGGCCGGATACGCCCAAGCGGTTTTACATATTGCACCTGCTGGTTACAGCTATTATGCTGATCATGAGTGCGCTTTCCGCCGCTGCGCCGCAGGGGGAGTGGTTATATATCGCCAACCTTGTTATTGTTATCGCATCGGTGCTGGGTTGGATTTTGCTGCTGACCGAGAAAAAACAAAGCGCGAGGCCTGCGGCCTGCGCCTGCACGGCAAGCTGCTGACGGCTCTTGGTATCTGCGTCTATTTCCTTGCGGTCAAGACCGCTATGGTCTTTCTTTCGATGGCGATGCAGGGCGGTGATAGCTGGGCTGAATATCTGGCCTACTGGCGCACATCTGCACCGTGGGTTATGGCAGTGGTGCTTGTGCCGAACTTCTTTCTGAGCTTTCTGCCGTTTTTTGGCGAGGAATACGGCTGGCGCTATTACCTGACGCCAGCCCTGCAAGGCCGCTTCGGCGCACGGCGCGGCGCACTGGCGGTAGGCGTGCTGTGGGGGCTGTGGCATCTGCCGCTGAATCTTTTCTTCTACAGCCCCGACACCTCACTGCAGAGCATTGCCGCACAGCTTGTTGTCTGCGTGACACTCGGTGTATTTTTCACCTTTGCGTATGAGAAGTGCGGCAAAAATATCTGGCTCCCCGTGGTGCTGCACTACCTCAACAACAACATGGTCTTAGTCTGGACTGGTACGGCGGATATTTCAAATCAGATCATCAGCTGGACCGATGTGGCAATCAGCGCCATCATGTATGGGGTTGTATTCCTGCCATTTCTGGCAGCAAAGTGCTACCGCAAGAATAAATAAAAAACAGGTGCAGCCCTTTAAATGGGGCTGCACCTGCTTTTTTGATTGCCGTCAGACTGCAAACGCCTTGTGCAGGGCTTCGAGGGCGGCGTCCTCGTCCTGCTGGCGAATCAACAGCGAAATGTCGAGGTCGCTGGTCGTGATAAGCACGATCTCGATGCTTGCCCCGGCCAGAGCGGCCAGCGCACGGGCGCCGACACCGCAGCTGGTGACCATATCCTCGCCAAAGAGGTTGATCTTGCTGTAGCCGCCGGAGACCAGCGGGGGATTGGCCTTGGCCGCAGCAGGCAGTGCCCGCATAACAGCGGCAAAGTTGTCATAGCTGGTCGTGAAGCTGAAATCCACCGCAGAGCCGCGGGGCGCACTCTGGCAGATCATATCCACCACGATACCTGCCTTTGCAAAGACATCCAGATGCTCGGCCAGACTCTGGGCACTGTACTGGGCACCCGGGAAGGTGGTGAGCATAATGTTCTGCTCACTGGTGATCTTGCTGACGCCGTACATAAACAGTCATCCTTTCTTTCAATCGAATGTAATAAACTGCTCATCGATAGAATTGCGGAGCACGCTTTCAATGTATTCGCGGGAGAGGGTAAACTCGCCGTGGGCGGCACCCAGTTCATCGGTGTACATGCTGTAGGGGTAGACACGGATATCCTTATACCCGGCCTCATATTGGCTTATAACACAGTGCAGCTTGGGGTCAAGCATGGCAACGGTGCTGCTGCCGTCGGGCTGGGTGGTTTTCTCAAAGGTTATGTCCAAAATCGCGCCGATGACATTATCAGACGAGGACTGCGCATTGATGAAGTTGCCCAGACTGTATACGACAAGGGCAGTATTGCCGTTGGCACCCGTCAGCCATGCGGCGTTTTGGGTCACATGGGGGTGGGTGCCGATGATCAGGTCAACGCCCTGATCTGACCAGCCACTGGGCGGTATCCTTCTGAAAATCGTTGACAACATGGGTGCCCTCGGTGCCCCAGTGCGCGCTTGACCACCAGCACATCACAGTTGGGCGCATAGCGGCGATCTGCCGGGCAATGGTATCGCGGTCATCGAGATAAACCACCGCCGTAGGTAGCCCCGGAGGGGGTGGGCAGCCCGTTGGTATGCTCCGTATAGGACAGGTAGCCGAAGGTGATGCCGTTGACGGTCTGATAGACATAATCGTCATAGGTGTCAAGATTATAAAAGCCCATCGAGACAACATCATCCGGCATGGCGGCCCAATGCTCACGCGAGGCATCAATGCCTGCAGCGCCCTTGTCATAGCTGTGGTTGTTGGACACGGACTGAACACCCGGAAGCCAAGGCTGTACAGCGTATCGGTGATCTCACCGGGGGTGGAGAACATCGGGTAGCCGCTGGGGGCGAAAGCGTCATTGACCAGCGTTTCCTGATTGAGCCAGTTTACATCGAACTGGGTGTAGAAGTCCCGCATGTTCTCATAGGCAAAGGAAAAGTCATAGTGGTCACCGCCGCGCTGTTTAGCCTGCAGGAAGATGCCGTCATGGATCAGGTCATCTCCTGTGGCAGAAAAGCGCACGGTCTCCACAACAGGCTGCGGCTCAGGGGTAGGCTCCGGTGTGGCAGCGGGCTCGACAGCCGCCACCGGCTGCGGTTCCGCAGCGGGCAGGGCCTGCTCCTGATTGCCGACACCCAGCAGAGAGCCGGCAAGCACACCGCCCACGCCCAGCGCAATCACCAGACAGGCGGCAATGTCGTTTCCCTTCATTCGCATAACAGCTTACCCCGCAGCAGATCGGTCATGGTATAGTAGCCCGGGGCAAGAGCCGCAATGTAGAGCGCAGCCTGCACGGCACCGTCAGCAAAGACACCGCGGCTTCCCGCGCTGTGGCTCAGCGTGACGACCTCGTCAGGGCCGCAGAAAAGGACATCGTGCTCGCCTACAATGCCGCCGCCGCGCACCGAGCTGATGCCCAGCTCCTGCGCGCCGCGCTTTTGGCGGACCTGAGTGCGGTCGTAGACATACTCATACCGGCCGTCAGCCTCGGCGTTGATGGCATCGGCAATCATCAGTGCGGTGCCGCTGGGGGCATCCAGCTTGTTATGGTGGTGCTTTTCGATGATCTCGATGTCAAACTCGCCGCCCAGAAGCTTTGTGGCCTGACGCGCCAGCTCGATCAGTACATTGACGCCCACCGACATGTTGGCGCTGCGGAAGATCGGCGTTTTGGCGCTGGCGGCCTCCAGCACGGCCTCGTCCGCCTTGGAAAGACCGGTGGAACAGATCACGCAGGGCAGACCGTTGGCTGCGCCATACTGTGCTGCAGCCACAGCCCCGGCGGGAGAGGAAAAGTCGATGATAACGCCGCGGCAGGGCAGCGCATCAAAGTCGGAGAAGATGGGGATCTCGCCCAGATGCCCCGGCTCGCGGTCCACACCGGCGACGACACGGCAATCGTCCCGTACACCGATTTTCTCCAGCAGGGCGCGCCCCATGCGGCCGCAGATACCCTGAATGATGATATCCGTCATTGTTGCCATTCCTTTCACAAAAACACAAAAAGCCGACCCGTACCGGACGGAGGGTCGGCTGCGAATTATTTCAGCAGGCCGAAATCCTGCAGAGCCTTTTCCAGCTGTGCCTGTACGGCTGCGCAGGGGGCCACAAGCGGCAGACGGCATTCGCCGGCCTGCCATCCCAGACGGTTCATGGCCCACTTGACCGGGATGGGGTTTACATCGGCAAACAGGGCCTTGATGAGGGGCAGCGCCTTCAGCTGCATCGCAAGGCTCTCATCAAAATCACTGGCAAACCACTTGGCGCAGATGTCGTGGGTGTACTGCGGTGCCACATTGGACAGCACGCTGATAACACCCTTGCCGCCCAGCGCCAGCAGCGGGACGATCTGATCATCATTGCCGGAGTAGAGGTTCAGCTCATCACCGCAGAGGGCGGCGATCTCCGCCACCTGACTGATGTTGCCGCTGGCCTCCTTGACGCCGTTGATGTTGGGGTGCTTGGCAAGCTCCGCCAGCGTGGCCGGGGTCAGGTTGCAGCCGGTGCGGCTGGGCACATTGTAGAGGATGCAGGGCAGATGCACAGCATCCGCAATGGCCGTGTAGTGGGCAATCAGGCCCGCCTGACTGGCCTTGTTGTAGTAGGGGGTGACCATCAGCAGGGCATCGGCACCATCGGCCTCGGCCTGCTGGGATAGCCAGATCGCATACTTTGTATCGTTGGAGCCGGTGCCCGCCACTACGGGAACGCGCCCGGCCACTTTTTTGACGGCATTAGCGGATGCACTCGGTATGCTCCTCGTCGGTCATCGTCGGGGACTCACCGGTAGTGCCGCAGATGACAATGGCATCGGTGCTGTGGGCAATCTGATCCTCGATAATGCGGCCCAGCTCGTCATAGTTGACGCTGCCGTCCGCGTGCATCGGGGTAATGATGGCCACAGCGGCTCCTGTAAAAACGGGTTTCTTCATACAAATTCTCCTTACACCAAAGCGTTGCTTTGTATCGAATCAGTCAAAATAGCCCTTGGCGGCCAGCAGCTCGGCCAGCAGAACAGCGCCGCCTGCCGCGCCGCGCAGTGTGTTGTGAGACAGGCAGACAAATTTGTAATCGTACTGGTTATCCTCGCGCAGGCGTCCGATGCTGACAGACATGCCGTTCTCCAGCATACGGTCAAGCTTCGGCTGCGGACGGTCGTTTTCCTCAAATAGTGCAGGAACTGCTTGGGGGCGCTGGGCAGATTCAGATCCTGTGCGGGGCCGTGGAATTCCTTCCATGCCTGCAGAACCTCTTCCTTGGTCGGCTTATTTTCAAAGCGTACAAAGACGGCGCCCATGTGGCCGTCAGAACGGGAACACGCAGGCACTGCGCCGTGAAGCGGGGGGCATCTGCGGACACAATCCGATCGCCCTCGATATGACCCCACAGCTTCAGCGGCTCCTGCTCGCTCTTTTCCTCCTCGCCGCCGATGTAGGGGATGACGTTGTCGAGAATGTCGGGGAAGGTTTCAAACGTTTTGCCGGCACCGGAGATAGCCTGATAGGTGCAGACCAGCACATCCGAGATGCCGTATTTGCGCAGGGGATGCAGGGCAGGCACATAGCTCTGCAGGCTGCAGTTGGACTTGACGGCCACAAAGCCGCGCTTGGTGCCCAGACGCTTGCGCTGTGCGGGGATGATCTCGATATGGTCGGCGTTGATCTCAGGCACGACCATCGGCACATCAGGGGTAAAGCGGTGTGCGCTGTTGTTGGAGACAACGGGGCACTCGGCCTTGGCGTAGGCCTCCTCCAGTGCCTTGATCTCCTCCTTCTTCATGTTGACGGCGCAGAAAACGAAATCGACTTTGGATGCGACCTCCTCAACATTGGCGGCATCCAGCACGACCATCTTCTTGACGCTCTCGGGCATGGGGGTCGTCATGAGCCAGCGGCTGCCGACGGCCTCCTCATAGGTTTTGCCTGCGCTGCGTGCGCTGGCTGCAAGGGTAACCAGATTGAACCAAGGGTGATTTTCCAGCAGCGTGATAAAGCGCTGACCGACCATACCGGTTGCACCGATGACACCAACATTGTACTGTTTCATCCTGACTAAGACCTTCCTTTCACAAACCCTTCCCAATATCTATGCAGTCCAAACGAAATTTTGCACAGATAATTAAAAAAACCGGCTTGAAAACCGGCACAAAATGCAATATAATATCATATTGCATATAACACAGCGCAACACACCGTTTTGCGGTGTGACAGTCCCGCACCTGTTCGGCTACGGACCCAGGAAGATGCGTGCCGCGCATCCCCTTCGGCGAAGGACCCTTTCCCGTTTCCGCCCTTGGCAGGGAATAAAGAAACCGGTACTGATGCACTTCGCGCCTCTGTGTTTGGATTCATTATAGTATGCCCCGGAACGAATGTCAAGATAATATCGCTTTAAAGTGAAAAGGATGAAAAATCATGTTGAAAAAGATTTCTGGTATGACCTGCCTAAAGAGTTGATCGCGCAGGAACCCGCTGACCCGCGGGACGCTGCCCGCCTGATGGTGCTGGACCGCAAGAACGATAAGATCCTGCACTCGGTATTCCATGAGCTGCCCCACTATCTGGAAAAAGGCGATCTGCTGGTGGTCAACAACTCCAAGGTCCTGCCCGCCCGCCTGATGGGCACCAAGGTTCCCACGGGTGCGGTTTGTGAGCTGCTGCTGCTGCGTCAGGTCAAGGGCGATACATGGGAGTGTCTGGCCCGCCCCGGCAAGCGGATGCAGCCCGGCACAAAGGTGGAATTCGGTGACGGCAGCCTGACTGCCGTGGTGGACGAGACGCTGCCGGACGGCAACAAGCATGTAACTTTCAGCTATGATACAGAGACTTTGTATGAGAAGCTGGACGAGTTCGGCAAAATGCCGCTGCCGCCCTACATCACAAAGCAGCTGGAGGATCAGAGCCAGTACCAGACCGTCTATGCCAAGGAGCTGGGCAGCGCCGCCGCGCCGACGGCGGGCCTGCATTTTACCCCGCAGCTGATGGATACTATCCGCTCCCGCGGGGTGAACATTGCCGAGGTTACGCTGCATGTCGGGCTTGGCACCTTCCGCCCTGTGAATGAGGAGGACATTGAGGACCATCAAATGCACAGCGAGTGGTACTCTGTCACGAGGAGACTGCGAAGCTTATCAATGAGACCCGTGCGGCGGGCCATCGCGTGATTGCTGTCGGCACAACCAGCTGCCGCACGC